>Ga0070731_10001849_pt1 | contig 21194 bp, 14 predicted proteins | sample Coa_R1_2_FD_66448 | JGI IMG/M metagenome (GOLD analysis project Ga0070731, IMG submission 66448) | Surface soil microbial communities from Centralia Pennsylvania, which are recovering from an underground coalmine fire - Coalmine... | ecosystem: Environmental > Terrestrial > Soil > Unclassified ... | reverse complement strand
TGGAGCATCGGCTATAAGCCGCGCCTTCCGCCCGCGCGGCTTTGCCGCACTTCGAAGGAAATCCTCATGCTCCGTATCCGTTCGCTTTGCCTTGGGGCAGCCGCGACCATGGCGCTTGCCGCGGTGACACCCGCCCTGGCCGCGCTGCCGGCCTCGAATCCCTTTGCGCAGCCGAGCACGCTGCCGTTCCAGGCCCCTCCCTTCGACAGGATCAAGGACAGCGACTACCAGCCCGCGCTGGAAGAGGGCATGCGCCAGCAGATGGCCGAGATTCAGACGATCGCGAACAATCCCGCGCCGCCCACTTTCGAGAACACCATCGTCGCGATGGAGAAGTCGGGACGCCTGCTTGATCGTGTGCAGCTCGCCTTTTCGGGCGTGGTGGGCGCCAATACCAACGACACGCTCGACAAGGTACAGACCGACGAGGCGCCCAAGCTTGCGGCGCATCAGGACAACATCTTCCTCAATCCCAAACTCTTTGCGCGCGTCAAGGCGATTTACACGTCTTCCAACGCCAAGAAGCTCGATCCGGAATCGCGACAGCTGCTCAAGATTTATTACATGCAGTTCGTGCATGCGGGCGCGCTTCTGAACGATGCCGACAAGGAGAAGCTGCGCGACCTCAACAAGCGCGATGCGGCGCTGGAAACTTCTTTCCAGCAGAAGCTTGTGGCGGCTGCCAAGGCGGGCGGCCTCGTCATCGACAACAAGGCGGACCTCGCGGGGATGACCCCTGAGGAAATCGCGGCGGCCGGACAGGCGGCGAAGGCGCGCAAGTTTGCCGGGAAATATGTGATCCCGCTGCAGAACACGACGCAGCAGCCGGCACTCGCGTCGCTGACGAATCGCGACGTCCGCCAAAAGCTGTTCGAGAGTTCCTGGACGCGCGCGGAAAAGGGCGATGCCAACGATACGCGCGACATCATCTCCGAGCTGGCGCAACTTCGGGCCCAGAAGGCGAAGCTCCTCGGCTATCCGAACTACGCGGCTTACGTTTTGTACGACCAGATGGCGAACACGCCGGAGAAGGTTCTCGGTTTCATGGACCAGCTCGTCGGTCCCGTCGCCGCCAAATCGAAAGAAGAAGCGAAGGACGTACAGGCCGCGATCGACCAGTCGGGTGGACACTTCCAGGTGAAGCCGTGGGACTGGGAGCACTATTCCGAACAGGTGCGCAAGGCGAAATTCGACGTCGACCAAAGCGCGGTGAAGCCGTATTTCGAACTGGACAACGTGCTCAAGAACGGCGTGTTCTACGCGGCGAACAGGCTTTACGGAGTCACGTTCAAGGAACGGAAGGACATTCCGGTCTATCAGCCCGACGTGCGCGTCTTCGAAGTGTTCGACAAGGACGGCTCCGAACTCGGCCTTGCCTATTTCGACTACTTCAAGCGCGACAACAAACAGGGCGGCGCCTGGATGTCCAACTTCATGGAGCAGTCGAAGGTCAACGGCACGAAGCCGGTGATCTACAACGTGGCCAACTTCACCAAGCCCGCCCCCGGACAGCCGGCGCTTCTGACGTTCGATGACGTGACCACCATGTTCCACGAATTCGGCCATGGCCTTCACGGGCTGTTTGCCAGCCAGACCTATCCCGCGATTTCCGGCACCAGCGTCGCGCGCGATTTCGTGGAGTTTCCCTCGCAGTTCAACGAACACTGGGCGCTCTATCCCGATGTACTGAAGCACTACGCGGTCGATTATCGCACCGGCAAGCCAATGCCCGAGGACCTGGTCGCGAAGCTGAAGAAGGCCGCGAAATTCAACCAGGGTTATGCGCTCGGCGAAGTGGTCGCCGCCGCCGAACTCGACATGCAGTGGCACATGCTTGGCCCCGACGCGCCGAAGGAGAACGTCGATTCATTCGAAACCAGGGCGCTGAAGGCCGCGCATGTCGATTTCGAGTTCGTGCCGCCGCGCTATCGCTCGAGCTATTTCCTGCACATCTGGGCGAACGGCTATGCCGCCGGATACTATGCCTATCTGTGGACCGAGATGCTCGACGACGACGCGTTTGCATGGTTCACCGCGCATGGAGGTCTGACGCGCGAGAACGGCCAGCGTTTCCGTGACATGATCCTGTCGCGCGGCCATACGGAAGATTACGGTCCGATGTTCCGCGCGTTCTACGGAAAGGATCCGGAAATCATGCCAATGCTGCAGCACCGCGGCCTGGCTCCGGGCGGGGACGAGTCGTGACGCGAGGATTCGGTGAGGTTGCCTCCCCCGCGTCTCTGATGGAGCACCAACGCGTCACCGCGTGAGCAAATTTCGCGCGGGACTTATCGTGTGACCACACAACCCACCCGAAATCGCTGACGCGATTTCGACCCCCCGCAAAGGGGAACTACGGATTCTTGCCGCCACGCGAACTACGCGACCGAGCGAACCTCGGTCGGCTTGGCTGAACCCAGGCCCGGGCGCGCTTCGCTGTGCGGCGCGGCGCCGGCTTTCTGCACCGCGTGCGCCTTGGCGTCTGGCCGGCCGTATTCGGGCCGGCAATGGCCGTCGATATAGGCGCCGGAATCGATCCGGAGGTCCTGGTGAACGATATCGCCGCTCATATGCGCGGTGCTCGTGAGCACCACCTTGCGGGCCTCGATCTTGCCGTTGACGGTTCCCGCCACTTCGACCTCGTCGCCGTGAACGGTACCCTTGATCTTTGCGGTCTGGCCGACCTTGACCGAAACGCCGCGAACGTCGCCGTCGACTTCGCCTTCGATGTGGATGTCTTCGGTGCTCTCGAGCTGGCCGGTGATCTTGAGTGCCTTGCTGATGACCGAAACCGATTGCGAGGTGCTGGAAGCAGGCATCTGGAATCTCCGATTTTCTGCCGGGGCGGACGGCGGTGGAGGTGGCACGGGCATTGGAGCGGCGGCGACTGGCGCCGGCGCCGCTGCCGCTGGTCTGGGAGCCGGGGCTGGATCCGGCGCCTTGTCATTGCGCGACGAAAACATGGTCATGGCTGGGTCTCCGGGAGTTGTTCCAGGGTTTCGAAGAAATTCAGCGGCCGCCAGGGCATGCGCGCGTCGATGCGCGCGCCGCGTGCCACCTCGACGGTATGATGAAAGATCCGGCCGGTGACTTCGGCCGAACTGTCAAGCGTCACGTTGAGCGCGAACACGCGTCCGAGAACCCGGCCCGAAATCTGCGCATCGCGCGCCACGACGTCGCCCTCGACGTCGCTGCCCGGGGCGATCACGAGACGATCCGCACGGACCGTGCCCAGCACGCGCCCATGGATGTGCAGTTCGCCCTCGGTATCAAGTTTGCCCGTTATGGTGAGGCCCCGGCTCAGCCGGGATGCGGGGATGGCACCGTCCTGGCGGCCGTCGGTGCGGATAAGTGCGCGATTCGGCAAGGCGGACATGCGTCGCCAATCCAGCTCCGTTAGAGTTCCCGCCCACGGCAATCATGGCGTAGAACGCCGTGTCGGGGCAAGCAATCTCATAGCCGTGCAAAAATTTCGTTTATCCACAAAGAACAACCATGAATTACCGCCACGCCTTTCACGCCGGCAATTTCGCCGATGTCATGAAACACCTCGCGCTGGTTGCGGTGCTCCTCCATTTGCGCCGCAAGGAAAAGCCGTTTTGCGCGATCGATACGCATGCCGGCGCCGGATTGTACGATCTCACCGGGCCGGAGGCGGCCCGGTCCAGGGAAGCGGAAAGCGGAATCGCGCGAATTCGGGATCTCGCGCGCCGCGCGGATGTTCCGGATGCGCTGCGCGCCTGGCTCGAATGCGTCAAAGACGAGGGAGAAGGATCTTATCCCGGATCGCCGCGGCTGATGGCGCGCCTTCTCCGGCCCCAGGATCGCCTGATCGCGATCGAAAAACATCCGCAGGAAGCCGCTGCCTTGCGCAACGCTCTTGGCGCGTTTCCGCGAGCCCGTGCGATCGAAGGCGACGGCTATGCCCAACTGCTTCCGCTGCTGCCGCCGCGCGAACGCCGCGGTGTTGTTCTCATCGATCCGCCCTATGAGGCGAAGGACGAATTCCTCCGCGCGACCGATCTGCTTGCGTGCGCGCATCGGCGTTTCGCGACCGGCACTTACCTGTTGTGGTTTCCGGTCAAGGCGAGCGTGAATGCCGAAGCCCTGGGCGGCGAGTTGCGGACGCAGGGGATCGCGCCGGCCGTGCGCCTCGATATCGACTTGAACGTGGGCAAGAAAGAGTCGGGCGCGCGTCTGTCTTCGGCGGGGTTGGTGATCGTGAATCCACCGTACAGCTTCGAAGCGGAAATGACCGCTGCCGCAGAATTCCTCGCGCCGCGCCTGTCACGGGACGGCGTGTCGGCGGCGATTTCGCTCGCAAGCCTCTAGAGCGGGCTTGACGCAACGCCGGAATCGCGTGTGTTGCTTCCGGTCGGGGCATCGGCCGAGCTGATTCATGGACGCCTTTTCCTATCTCCTGGTTCTTGTTTCGATCGTCGTCGGGCTGGCCCTCACGCACCTTCTGGCGGGCCTCGCGGCAATGGTTCGCGCCCGCAGGCGCATCGCGGTGTACTGGCCGCTTGCCGCGCAAATGGCGCTGCTGTTCTTCCTGCAGGTTCAGATGTGGTGGGCATTTTTCGGACTGCACGCGATTCGGAGCTGGAGCTTTCCCGAATTTCTCGTCGTCCTGATGCAGGCGGTTCTCGTCTATCTCGCCACCGCCATTCTCGTTCCCGACATGCACGACGCCGGCCGCATCGACCTGAAGGCGAGTTACTACCGCGAGACGCGCTGGTATTTCGGGGCGCTTTTCCTCGCTGTCCTGGACAGCCTTGCCAAGAATCTGGTGCTCACCGGACGGCTTCAGAACGGCATCGACCTCGCCGCGCACATCGTGTTCCTCAGCGTGTGTCTTGGCGGAATGGCGACGCGCCGCGAATGGGTGCACAAGACGATCGCCGTCGCGGCGCTTCTGGTTTTCGCGTCCTACATCGTGCTGCTGTTCATTCCGCTCCCGCGATGATTCCTCTTATGGCGGCGGCACCTCGAGCAGGCAGGAACCCGGGCGCCCCGCCTGTTCCGGGGCAGGCGGTTGTGTTCGGGTCGTCCGGCGCGATCGGGGCAGGGCCGCCGGGGCCAAATTGTGGCGCTTTCATTCCGGAACGCGGGGGGCCGGAATAAGCCATTTTTAGCGTTTTGCCGGCTATTGCTTCGTCCGGGTGCGCCAAAGGATGACGTCATGGCCGACGTGAATGGCTTCGTTTCCGAGCTGATGCGGCAGAAGGGCCTCTCCGAGCAGGCCCGTTCGGACCTGCTGACCGAGGTGAATTCCAGACTCGACGATATGGTCCTCGACCAGCTCGACTCCGAGGCCGCGCTCGACGAGTACAATTCTCTCTGCGATGCGGGCGACCAGACGCAGCTCCGGGCTTTTCTGCAGGCCGCCATTCCCGATCTGGACGTGCTCGAGAAGCAGGTTCTCGACGACTTCCGCAAATCGTACCGCGCCTGAATTCGCGCCGTTCGCTCCGGTTCACCGAAACGGATGTTACTGCGAACTGGCTATTGGTTCTCTTCCGGCGACACTTCCGGCGCCAGGGTTCATGTTTCTCCAGCGCTTCGGATGAATGCGGCCAGCCGAAAAAGCAGGAGCGGTATTTGACCGCTATGGTCGGGTGCCATGGTTTCCGGGCGGCGCGAACCGTGGTAAACTCAGATCGTTTCCGGCAAATGGGGTGCCCCATCTGCGCCCCGGCCAAAGGGGGAAACATCATGTTCAAATTGGGTCTTCTCGCGTCGTCGGCCATGACGGCGGTCACGTTGCTGCTGGCCGGTGCGCCGGGTGGTGCGTATGCGCAGACCGCCATGCACGCCGCCAGTCGGGACGCCAACGCCCGTTTTCTTTGTACCTACGGAAACTTCCTCGTGTCTTCCTATTATGCCGACGACAGCGGTTCGTCCTATTCTTACGCGTGGCGCCATGTGGCCGTTCGCATCGCCGGGCACGGGCAGACCGTGCGTCGCATCAAGGTCATGGAGGCACAGAGCGCGAGCACATCCCGTTCGGCTTTTACGGTCGGCATCTACAGCAATACCGCCAGCGGACTTCCCGGAAACCCCATCGCAGTCGGGAAAGGGAAGATCGGCGCCAACTGCGGGCCCGTCCAGGTTTCGATCCCGCGCACCACACTCAAGAGCAATCAGAAATACTGGATCGAGGAGCGTACCTCGATACCCCAGGACTGTTCCCGACACAGTACTTTTTGCCATTCGCTTGCCGGCCTTTACTGGGAAGCCGATCCAAACGCGAAGCACAGGGCCTATGTACAGACGTACCACCTTTATCAAGGCCCGACCGGGAGCAGCTCCAGCTCCACCTCGCCCTGGACGAAACAGACGCAGGCGCCGTTTTTCCGGCTGAAGTAGGTCTCCGGCGGGAATGACGGAGGCGAGCCTGCCCATCTGAATGACGCGAGGGTGCGGATACGCAAGATTCGGTCGCGGGGCTGCCGCACCGGACGGGATTCGAACCGAAAGAATTCGAGAAAATCGCGTCGCACTTACGTCCCGTACTCGCCCTGAAGCAGAACGGCGGCGCGGGATTCGATGCGGTAGAGCGGCTGCTCGAGGGAGAATTCTTCCTTCTCCGGCGCGGCGCCGTCGAGCAGCATGCGCCAGCGCACATTTTCGAGGAGATGATAGTCGAGGGGTTCGCAGGACGCGTTCATCGCCAGCGCGCTGACAATCGCGCGGCCATCGCCCTCGTGCCGCGAAACGTACAGGATCAGCGCCCGGCCTTCCACGTTGCGCCAGTCCTCGTCGGAAAGGCGCATGCCCCGCTCGTCGAACCAGTCGATATCGGCGATTCCGGGAACGAGGTGTTCGGCACCATGCAGGAAATTCCGCGGACGCGGGAAGGCGTGGCGGAGCGCGATCAGGCGCTGGACAAACTGCGCGAGCTTGCGGCCCTCGTCGTGCCCGGCCAGTTTCCAGTCGAACCACGACACCTCGTTGTCCTGGCAATAGGCGTTGTTGTTGCCCTTCTGCGTGCGGCCGAATTCGTCGCCGCCGAGCAGCATAGGCGTGCCGAACGCGCCCATGAGCGTCATCAGCATCGAACGCTTTACCCGCTCGCGGAGCGCACGGATGTTGGCGTCCGCGGTCGGCCCTTCGGCGCCCCAGTTTGCGGAATAATTCTCGGAGACGCCGTCGGCGTTGTTCTCGCCGTTCGCGTCGTTGTGCTTGCCGCAAAAGCTCACGAGATCGTCGAGCGTCATGCCGTCATGGCTGGTGACGAAATTGATCGACGCCCACGGTTTGCGCCCGTCGTGCTCGAAGAGATCGGACGATCCCGAAAGCCGGCCGGCGAGTTCGGGGCGCATGTCGGATTCGCCGCGCCAGTAGCGGCGTACACAATCGCGAAAGCGGTCGTTCCATTCGGCGAAGACCGGCGGTTGGTGACCGAGCTGATAGCCGCCCGGACCGATATCCCACGGTTCGGAAATCAGTTTCAGGCGCGAGAGAAGGGGGTCCTGCCGGAGCGCGTCGAAGAATCCGGCGCCCGGATCGAAACCGTTGTCTTCGCGCCCGAGCGTGGTGCCGAGATCGAAGCGGAAACCGTCGAGGTGGAACGACTCCGCCCAGTAGCGGAGCGAATCGAGCACCATCTGCAGCACGCGCGGGTGCGAAAGGTTCACGGTATTGCCGGTGCCGGTGTCGTTGATGAAGGTGCGGCGATCCTCCGGGTTCAGACGGTAATAGCCCGCGTTTTCGAATCCGCGCCACGACAGCGTGGGTCCGAGCTCGTTGCCTTCGCAGGTATGATTGTACACGACATCCAGAATCACCTCGAGGCCCGCGGCGTGGAGCGCTCGCACGGCCATGCGCATCTCGTTGGCATGACCGCTGGCGAGATAGCGCGGCTCGGGCGTGAAGTACGACAGCGTGTTGTAGCCCCAATAATTCGCGAGCTTTTTTTCGAGCAGCGGCCGGTCCTGGAGAAAGGCGTGCACCGGCAACAGCTCGATGGCGGTGACGCCAAGCCGCCTCAGATGGTCGATGACTAAGGGATGCGCGAGGCCGGCGAAGGTGCCCCGGTCGCGTTCGGGGACCTGCGCGAGCAGCTTCGTCATGCCACGCACATGGGTTTCGTAGATGACCGTGTCGTTCCACGGCGTATTGGGACGCCGGTCGTCGCCCCATTGAAAGCCATCCACCGTCACGGCGGCCTTCACCATGGCCGGCGCGCTGTCCCGCCGGTCGAAACTCAGATCCGCGCGGGGGCTGTTGACGCGATAGCCGAACACGGCATCGGTCCATTTGAGGCCTCCCACGAGCTTGCGCGCGTACGGATCCAGCAGGAGCTTGTTGGGATTGAAGCGGTGACCGTTGTGCGGCTCGTACGGGCCATGGGCGCGAAATCCGTACACGAGGCCCGGCTGCGCCTGCGGCAGATAACCGTGCCAGACATCGACGCTCTTTTCCCGCATGTCGAGGCGCGCCACCTCCCGCCGTCCGGCGTCGTCGAACAGGCAAAGCTGCATGCGCGTGGCGCCGGCGGAAAACACGGCGAAGTTCACCCCCATGCCGTCCCATGTCGCGCCGAGCGGGTACGGCAAACCCGCATCGAGCCGCGCCGGCAGCAGTTCCTTTTCAGGTCTCATGTTTGAGAATGAGCGTGGCGAGGGGTGGCAAGGTCAGTTCGAGCGAATGGGCGCGGCCGTGCGCGGGAGCGGGTGAGGCGAGGACGCCGCCGGCGTTGCCGAGATTGCCGCCGCCATAGAGTTCCGAATCCGTGTTGATGCATTCCCGCCAGACGCCGTCGCGCGAGACGCCGACGCGATAGTTGTGGCGCGGTACAGGCGTCATGTTGACGACGACCGCAATCGGCGCCGCGTCCGCCGCGTGGCGCTCGTACGCATAGACGCCGTTGTCCGCATCGTCGCCAACGATCCAATGAAAACCGCTCGCGTCGGCATCCCGCTCGTGAAGCGCCCGCTCGCCGCGGTAGAGGCGGTTCAATTCGCCGACAAGGCGCTGTACGCCGGCATGCGCCGGATGGTCGAGCAGACCCCAGTCGATCTCGCCGTCGTGGTTCCACTCGCGGACTTGCGCGAACTCCCCACCCATGAAGAGGAGCTTCTTGCCGGGATGGGTCCACATGAAGCCGAAATAGGCGCGCAATGTCGCCAGCTTCTGCCAGGCATCGCCGGGAATGCGCCCGTACAGCGAACCTTTTCCGTGCACCACTTCGTCGTGCGACAAGGGCAACATGAAGCGCTCGGAAAAAGCATAGATCAGGCCGAAGGTCATTTTGTCGTGGTGCCAGCGCCGGTGCACCGGATCTTCCGCCAGATAGGCGAGCGTGTCGTGCATCCAGCCCATGTTCCATTTGTAGGAGAAGCCGAGGCCGCCTTCGCGCACCGGCGCCGAGACGCCCGGCCACGCCGTCGATTCTTCCGCCACCGTTATTGCACCCGGTGCACGCTCCGCGACGATCGCGTTCAGCCGTTGCAGGAATTCGATCGCTTCGAGGTTCTCCCGGCCGCCGTATCTGTTCGGGATCCATTCGCCTGATGGCCTCGAATAGTCGCGGTAGAGAAGCGACGCCACCGCATCGACGCGCAGGCCGTCCACGTGAAAGCGGTCGAGCCAGTAGAGTGCGCTCGCGATCAGGAATCCCTGCACCTCGCGCCGGCCGAGATTGTAGATGTACGTGTTCCAGTCGTGGTGAAAGCCTTCGCGCGGATCGGCGTGTTCGTACAGGGGTGTGCCGTCGAAGCGCGCGAGCCCGTGCGGGTCGGTCGGGAAATGCCCCGGCACCCAGTCGAGGATGACGCCGATGCCGGCGCGATGCGCCGCATCGACGAAATGGGCGAATTCCTCGGGCGGGCCGAAGCGGGCGCTGGGCGCGAACTGCGCCAGCGGCTGGTAACCCCACGAGCCGCCGAACGGATGCTCCATGATCGGCAGGAATTCGACGTGGCTGAACCCGAGATCGCCGACATAGGGAATAAGCCGCTCCGCCAGCGACAGCCAGTCGATTGTACCGAAGGGATCGCCCTTAGGCCGGAGCCACGAACCCGCATGAACTTCATAAACGGAGATCGGCGCGGCCGGAGTTTGCCGCGCGGCCCGCTGCGCCATCCAGTCGGCGTCCGTCCATCGAAAGCTCCACGGCTTGGCAACCACCGACGCTGTGGCGGGCGGGCGTTCGGTGGCGCGCGCAACCGGGTCGGCCTTCAACGGCAGAACCGTGCCGTCGTGGCCGACGATCTCGTATTTGTACCGTTCGCCCGGCGAAAGCCGCGGAATGAAAATCTCCCACACGCCGGCGCTGTGACGCAGGCGCATCGGATGGCGGCGTCCGTCCCAGGCGTTGAAATCGCCGACGACCGACACGCGGCGCGCATTCGGCGCCCAGACCGCGAAGCGTACGCCCGGAACACCATCGATCGTGTCCGCGGTGGCGCCGAAGCGGTCCGGCAGATTCCAGTGCGACCCTTCGGCGAAGAGGTGAAGGTCGATGTCGCCGAGAATCGGTCCGAAGGAATAGGGATCCTCGGTTTCCTGTACGGAGGCGGGCCACTGGATGCGAAGAAAATAGGACGTGCTGCGCGACAGCGGACCGGCGAACAGACCGCTGTCTTCGAACGGCTGAAGCCGTCCGAGCCATTCGCCCCCGTCCCGCGCAAAAGCATCGACGCCGATCGCGCCGGGAAGGAAAACCCGTACAACGGTACCGTGTGCCGTCTCGTGCGGGCCAAGGAACGCGAACGGGTCGGCAAGCCGTCCTTGCCGCAACGCGTCGGCCGCGGCGCGATCGCCGACAATGGGCGCAAGGGCGTTCACCCGACCATCTCCTCGGCATGATCGATGCGCTCTGCGAGCCCGCGCAGGGGAATGTCGACCCAGTCCGGCCGGTTCGCGCTCTCATAGACAATTTCGTACGCCGCCTTCTGAATCGCGAAGGCCTCGATGACCTGGCGTTCGCGATCGTCGAGCGGCCGTCCGCGGCCGTAGCCGTAGGCGTCGAGAAACCGCTTTTCCGCCATGGCGCGGAATTCCCGCAGTAGCTCGGTGGCGCGAAGCTGGCCTGGTGCGCCGGCTGCCAGTTTGCGCTCGCGTGCGATGACCGCAGCCGCATAGTCGAAGGAGCGCACCATGCCGGCGACGTCGCGCATCGGACTGCGTTTGGCGCGTCGTTCCTCCAGCGGCCTGATCGGCTCGCCCTCGAAATCGATGATCGCCACGTCGTTCCCGCAGACCAGCACCTGGCCAAGGTGCAGATCGCCGTGAATGCGCGTGCGCGGACTGCCGATGCCGCTCGCCAGCAGCGACGACAGGAGCCGCATGATGTCGTCGCGCCGGGCCGTAAGATCGGTCACGATCCGCCGGCGTTCCGGATCGTCGGTGCGAAGCAGCGCTTTCAGCGCCGCCCTGAGCTGCGCGCGCGCATTGTTCCTTGCGACCGTAACGCTCGCCTGATCGACGCGTTCGGGCGCAAGGGCCGGGTCGTCGCTTGGTTCGGCAAGGATGGCGTGCATTTCGCCAACGCGCCGTCCCAGCGCGTCGACAAACCCCCAATAGGATTCGAAAGCATAAAGCGGATGCGAGGTGGGTGCGACGGCCTGCTCGTCGATGATCCGCGACAGCTGTTCGTTCGTCCATTGTGCGCCGTCGCCCTGGTTGGCGAGGTACGCCTCGACCACGGCGAGCGCGGCGGTTTCGCCGGATTTGTACCGCCGTACCACTTCTCCGACGAAGGCGGGCGTGCCGACGAACCCGCGCTCGCTCAAGACGCGCGACATCTCCGCTTCGGGATGAATTCCGACCGTGATGCGCCGAAACAGCTTGATGATCGCGCGCCGATCGACCACCAGACTCGAATTTGTCTGCTCGGCGCCCGGCCATTCGATGTCCACATCGGCGGGGATGTGTTTCACCGCGTCGCCGAAGGGCAGGAAGGCGATTTCGCCATCGCCGAAACGAATGCTGTCGCCGCGCACGAGACCGCCCAGGATGGCATGCGCGAAGCGTGACGACGCAAAGCCATCCGTGACGAGACCGACGCGCCGTGCGCGGCGCGCGCGCGCGAAGGCGAGCGGCGCCTCGAACGGGCAGGGTGGCGCGTCTTCCCAGGCCACCGTCATCGGCAGCGCATAGCGTTCGCGCTCGCCGTTTGCGAGAACCACGTCGATGTCGCAGAAGATCGCGTCATCTTCGGCGCCCGGCATGGGCGCGACCGCCGCAATCTCGATTTTGCGCAGGCCGGCGCCCTTGTGCTGGAACCAGCGGCGATCGGGAACGTACAGAGGCAGGATTTCGCTCTCGAGCTCCTGCTTCGCCCTGTGTTCCAGCGATTGGGCAAGGCTGCCGCGCAGGACGAGTGTCCGGTGCTCGATGAACGGCGTTGCGGTGGCCGTGCTCCAGGCCGGCGGCGGTTCGTCCTTGCTCAGCTTGAACCAGTAGAATCCGTAAGGCGGGAGCGTGAGCAGATAGGTGAGCTGTCCGATGCGCGGGAAGGCGGTGCCGCCGAGAAGCTCGACGGGTGTACGTCCGGCGAACTCGTTCAGCTCGAGCTCGACGGCCTGGGCGGAGCGCGAGACATTGACGACGCAGAGAATCGTGTCGTCTTCATGTTCCCGGAGATAGGCGAGCACCTTGCGGTTCTGCGGCAGGAGCAGACGAAGACTGCCGCGCCCGAACGCCTTGTGACGGCTGCGCTCGACGAGCATGCGCCGGAGCCAGTTGAGCAGCGAGTGCGGATTGCGCCACTGAGCTTCCACGTTCACCGCCTGGTAGCCCCAGACCGGATCCATGATCGGCGGCAGGACGAGCGAGGGCGGGTCGGCACGGCTGAAGCCGCCGTTCCGGTCCGATGACCACTGCATGGGCGTGCGTACGCCGTCGCGGTCGCCGAGATGGATGTTGTCGCCCATGCCGATCTCGTCGCCGTAATAGATGATCGGCGTTCCCGGCATCGTCAGCAGCAGGCTGTTCATCAATTCGATGCGGCGGCGGTCGTTCTCGAGCAGCGGCGCAAGCCGGCGGCGAATTCCGAGATTGAGCCGCGCACGCCGGTCGGCGGCGTACACCTCCCAGAGATAATCGCGCTCGCGGTCGGTGACCATTTCGAGCGTCAGTTCGTCGTGATTGCGCAGGAAGACCGCCCACTGGCAGCCGTCGGGTGGATCGGGCGTCTGGCGGATGATGTCGGTGATCGGGAACCGGTCCTCCTGCGCGATCGCCATGTACATGCGCGGCATCAGCGGGAAATGGAAAACCATGTGGCATTCGTCGCCCGCGCCGAAATATTCCTGGATGTCTTCCGGCCACTGGTTGGCTTCAGCGAGCAGCATGCGGTCGGGATAGTGTTCATCCACCACCTTGCGGATGTGCTTCAGGATGGCGTGCGTCTCGGGAAGATTTTCGCTCGACGTGCCCTCGCGCTCGACGAGATAGGGAACGGCGTCGAGGCGAAGTCCGTCCACGCCCATGTCGAGCCAGAAGCGCATGACCGAGATCACGGCTTTCAGCACCTGCGGATTGTCGAAATTCAGATCCGGCTGGTGCGAATAGAAGCGGTGCCAGTAATAGGCTTTCGCCTCGTCGTCCCAGGTCCAGTTCGATTTCTCGGTGTCGATGAAGATGATGCGCGTGCCGGCATAGGTCCGGTCGGTGTTCGACCACACATAGAAATCGCGGGCCGCCGAGCCGGGCTTCGCGCGCCGCGCCCGCTGAAACCAGGGATGCTGGTCGGAGGTGTGGTTGACGACGAGTTCGGTGATCACGCGAATGCCGCGCGCGTGCGCTTCGCGGATGAATGTGCGTACGTCCTGCACATTGCCGTATTCCTTGTGTACGCCACGGTAATCGGAGATGTCGTATCCGTCGTCGCGGCGCGGCGAAGGATAGAACGGCAGCAGCCACACGGCGTTGACGCCCACTTCCGCGAGATAATCGAGGCGCCGGATCAGCCCTGGAAAATCGCCGACGCCGTCGTTGTTCGAATCGAAAAACGATTTGACGTGCACCTGGTAGATCACCGCATCGCGGAACCAATGGGGATCGGAGGGCAGGGTGACTGCTCTGCGTCGCGCCATGCGTTCAGATCTCGCGTGCCGGCCGCACACGCCAGATGGCGTAGGGCGCGTCCGGCGTCAGCCGCATGTGCTGGATTTTTCCCTGCCATACCCAACGCCTGCCGTCGAGGAGATCTTCGCATTCGAGTGACTGATCGTCGGACAGTCCCCATTCCCACAGCGGGATTTCGAAATCGGCTTCCTGGGCATTGTGAGGGTCGAGGTTTACCGCGACGAGAATGCGGTCGCGATGCCCCGGCGCGGACTTCCCGTAATAGAGCAAATTGTCGTTGAAGGCGTTGTAGAACGCGAGCCCGAGATGGCTTTGCAAGGCCGGCTCCTCCCTCCGCAGCCGATTGAGCGCGGTGATTTCCGCGATGATGTTGCCCGGCGCTTTCCAGTCGCGCGGCTTGATCTCGTATTTTTCCGAATCCATGTACTCCTCGCGGCCCGGCAACGGTTCGGCTTCACAGAGTTCGAATCCGGAATACATCCCCCACAGGCCGGAGAGAGTGGCCGCCAGCGCGGCGCGGATGAGAAAGCCGCTGCGGCCCGATGTCTGCAGGAAGTACGGGTTGATGTCGGGCGTATTGACGAAAAAATGCGGCCGGAAGAAATCGCTGACCGGCGGCTGCGTCAGTTCGGTGAGGTATTCCGTCAGCTCGCGCTTGGTGTTCCGCCAGGTGAAGTAGGTGTAGGACTGGGAGAACCCGAGCTGCGCCAGGCGGTACATGATCTTCGGCCGGGTGAAAGCTTCGGACAGGAAGATCGTGTTCGGGTGCCGCGCGCGTACATCGGCGATCATCCACTCCCAGAACGGGAACGGCTTGGTATGCGGATTGTCGACCCGGAAGATGCGTACACCCGCATCGATCCAGTGCAGGACGATATCGCGCAGCGCAAGCCAGGCACCGGGCACGGCCTCCGCGCCGTAGAAATCGATGTTGACGATGTCCTCGTACTTCTTGGGCGGGTTTTCGGCGAAATGGATCGATCCGTCGGGGCGCCAGGCAAACCAGCCCTTGTGTTCGGCGAGCCAGGGATGGTCGCGCGAACATTGAACGGCAAAATCGAGCGCGATCTCCATGCCATGGCCGTGCGCGGCCAGTACCAGCGCGCGAAAGTCCTCGATCGAGCCGAGTTCCGGATGGATCGCGTCGTGGCCGCCCTCGGGACCGCCGATGGCATAGGTGCTGCCGGGATCGCCTGCGCCGGCGACGAGGGCGTTGTTGCGGCCCTTCCGGTGCGTACGGCCGATCGGGTGAATCGGCGTCATGTACAGGACGTCGAATCCCATCTCGGCGATCGCGGGCAACCGCGCGATGACGTCGCGGAAGGTACCGGAGCGCGCCGGACTCTCCGTCTGCGAACGGGGAAAAAGCTCGTACCAGCTCGCGAACCGCGCGGCCTGGCGCTCGACCTCGACGAAACAGCTTTGGCTCCTGGTCAGAAAATGCCGCTCGTCGGCCCGAGCGACGATTTCGAGAGTCTCGGGGGCGGCGAGAAGTGCGACGCGGTCGTCGGATGACAGCTCGCTGAAAGCAGCGATGAGTTTGTCGAGGGCGGTCAGGGCCGCTCCCCCGGCGCGTGCGCGCACGCTTTTCAGATGTGCGAGACCTTCTTCGGCTTCGAGTTCGAGATCCTGCCCGGCATCGCGCTTTCGCATGAGGTCGCGCACGAAGCCGCCGTAGGAGTCGATCCAGGCCGAAAGTACAAAACGGAAGCGGCCGATCCGCGGCAGGTCGAATGTTCCTCGCCAGCGGTCATTGTCGAGCGGCGCAAGGCGTGTACGACCCCAGTTGCGTTCGTCTTCCGCGCGCCAGGAGAGCTCGGCGGCAAGAAGCGGATGGCCGTCGGTGAAAATGTCCGCTTCGACGGTCAATCGTTCGCCGACGATGCGTCGCGCCGGAAAGCGGCCGCCCGCCACACAGGGGGTGACGTTGGCGATCACGATTCGCGGCGCGTCTGCCGCCGTGCTCGCGCTGTTCCTGTCGGGTCCGGACGCCGGGCGGACCGGTGCGGATCGGGTCGCATGAAAAACGCGCGCGGCGCGCGGCGGCAGTCTGGAAGAGGGCGAATGGCGCTCGAAGACCGATTGCAGTGCATTGAAATCGCCCAATGCGAGCGCAACTTCCGGGCCCGGTTCTGCCACGACGGAAGGGCTCGGATTGACCAGCGCGACAAAGGCTTCTTCCGCGAGCGTCGGATCGGCGCTTTCCATGCTCATCAACACCGTGACGTTGGCGCCGGCTCCGCTCCGTTTGAGCAAACGCCTGGGTGCCGTCTTCTTCGCGCCGACGAAGCTGTTGATGGAGCGGATGAACGCATCGAGGTCTGTGGCTTTGCCGTCGTCTGGAGCCTCGTCGGCGAAACGGAGCGGCATCATCAGTCCCGATCCCGTCAGCGCCGCGAGTGCGAGTCGCGCCTGGCGTGCTGTCAGAGACGCGGGCGGGATCCGTACCGGTGCATCGACCTGCGCGATGACGGGCGCGATGCGCGACAACGCCTCGTGCTCTTCGATCAGCCAGTTGGTGCGCCCGTCCCACCACGGCAGCGACGACAGCGTGAAGTCGAAACCGCAATCCGCGAGCGCGGGAAGATCGCTGCGCGCGAGGCCGGTCGTGTCCGCAACGAGAATCAATTCCCGATTGCTGTGTTCGCGTGCGTTGGCGATGAGGTGCGTCCAGATTTGCGTGCTCGCGCCAACCGGATGGACGGCGCGAACCCCTTTCACGCCGGCGCCTAGCGCCCCTTCGAGCTGCGCGTTCCCCCATTCGATCACCGGCTCCAGATCGTCGCAGTGACGCAGGAACGCGCGCCCGTGACCGCGGTCCGGCTCGCGCGGGTCGACGACCTCGCCGTCGGACTCGCGGCGGATCGCGAAACAGTCGGGATGCCTCTCGACGATCTGGTCGTGCAGGTCCCATTGCGAGAAGTCGAAGTCCAGGAAGAGATCCATCGTGCGCGCGGCGCAGGCTTCCGCCAGCGCATCGAGCGCGCCGTTCCGGACTGCACCGTTATTCAGCGTGGCGACGACACCGTTGAAGCCGAGCTCCGCGGCCCGCCGGATCGCGGCATCGTCCGCGTTGCCCACGTGGCAAAGTCTGGGAAGCATTTCGACCTCTACCTCGCCCGGCTTTCACGCGGCTTCGCAAAGACCCGCGGAAAACCGCCCGAAAGTCCTAACAGCACAACGCCCGGTGGGTTCCAAGGGACTCCTCAATTTGGGAAAATGGCGCGTTTTGGGGTGTCCGGGCACGCACCCTCATCCTTCGTCAGGCTCAGGATGAGGGCAGAAAAAGCCTCACCCTGAGCTTGCCGAAGGGTGGTTAACCGGCGAGCAGCAATTCTTACCTATGGTTGAAACCATACGGTGGCGCCGATAGCTTGCCGCCTCCCGCTCATGGGGTCCCGATGCATCTCGAAAAGCGCGTGCTCGTCACCGGTGGCGCAGGATTCCTGGGCTCGCATCTGTGCGAAAAGCTCATCGAATCCGGCGCCCATGTGATCTGCGTCGACAATTTCTTCACCGGCGCCCATCAGAACGTGCAGGGGCTCGCCGGGCAGCCGCATTTCGAACTGATCCGGCACGACATCACCTTCCCGCTCTATGTCGAAGTCGACGAGATCTACAATCTCGCCTGTCCCGCCTCGCCCATCCATTACCAGCGCGATCCCGTGCAGACGACGAAGACGAGCGTCATCGGCGCGATCAACATGCTGGGTCTTGCGAAGCGGGTGAAGGCGCGGATTTTTCAGGCTTCGACCTCCGAAGTGTACGGCGACCCGCAGGTTCATCCGCAGCCGGAGAACTATTGGGGTCACGTCAATCCGGTGGGGCCGCGTTCCTGTTACGACGAGGGCAAGCGCTGCGCCGAAACGCTGTTTTTCGACTATCGGCGCCAGCACAACATGCCCGTCAAGGTGTGCCGCATCTTCAATACCTATGGTCCCAGGATGCACCCCAACGACGGCCGGGTGGTTTCCAGTTTCATTGTACAGGCGCTGACGGGACGCGAGATCACGGTATTCGGCGAAGGCCTGCAGACACGGTCCTTCTGCTACGTCGACGACCTGATCGACGGGTTCATGGCCCTCATGGCGACGCCCGCGGATGTGGTCGGACCGATCAATCTCGGCAATCCGGTCGAATTCACGATCATCGACCTTGCCCGGAAAGTCGTCGAGCTGACGGGGTCGGCGTCGAAGGTTGTACATCGACCGCTGCCGCATGACGATCCGAAGCAGCGCCGGCCCGATATCGCCAGGGCGCAGGAGGTGCTCGGTTGGGCGCCGCAGGTGCCGCTCGAGGACGGGCTGAAGCGAACGATCGCCTATTTCGATCGTTTGCTGGCGGATCGCCGCGCCCGCGAAGTGGCCGGCCTCCCGGTTTGATCGTCCCGGCAGGAGAGTCCGTGTCGTGAATATTCTCGTGACCGGCGGCGCCGGATATGTCGGCAGTCACGCCGCGAGCGCGCTGCGCGCCGCCGGGTTTACGCCGGTAACCTACGACAACCTGTCGCGCGGCCACCGCGAGCTTGTGCGTTTCGGTCCGTTCGAAGAAGGCGACATTCTCGACGAAGCCCGTCTTGTCGCGGTGCTGAACACGTACCGGCCGTCGGCAGTCATGCATTTTGCGGCGCTCGCCTATGTGGGCGAATCGGTGGAAAGGCCGCTCGACTATTACCGCAACAATTTTGCCGGCGCGTTGACGCTGCTGCGGGCGATGGCCCAATGCGGCGTCGACCGCTTCGTGTTTTCGAGCACCTGCGCGGTGTACGGCACGCCCGAAACCCAGCCCATGCCGGAGAATCTGCCGCTCGCGCCGATCAATCCGTACGGGCGCTCCAAGCTTATGGTCGAGCAGGCGCTGAAGGACGCCGGCGCCGCGCACGGCCTGCGCTCCGTGTCGCTGCGCTATTTCAATGCCGCCGGCGCCCATCCCTCGGGCGAGATCGGCGAGCGGCACGATCCGGAGACCCATCTCATTCCGCGCGCCCTGATGGCGGCGAGCGGCGAGATCGACGTGCTCGACGTGTTCGGCACGGATTATCCGACGCCGGACGGTACGGCGATCCGCGACTACATTCACGTCTGCGATCTCGCGGACGCCCACGTAACGGCGCTCCGCTATCTCGAGGACGGCGGCGAAACGACCGCGCTCAACCTCGGCACCGGCCGGGGCTATTCCGTGCGCGAAGTGGTCGACGCCACTTCGCGCGTCACCGGCGAGGCGGTTTCCTGCCGCTATGTCGGCCGCCGCACCGGCGATCCGCCCAAGCTCGTCGCCGATGCAAGCGCCGCCCGGCGCGTGCTCGGCTTTGAGGCGAAATGGACCGACCTCGACGCCATCATCGCCTCCGCCTGGACGTGGTACAGGAAGGACGCAAATCAAAACGGGACGCGCTGACGGTCCTGTTTCCGAATCCAAATCCTGTCACTCCCGCTTGCGCGGGAATGACAACTTTATTTTTTGGGAACATTTGCTCTTGTCCTCGCCGCCGCACGGTGCGGACTAATCGGGCGCGTTTGCCAGCAGATAAGGAAACCCGTCGTTGACATCAGCATTCTCGCCCCAGATCAATGGACTGAAACCGCTGGGAAGACCCGACTTGAGCTGGACAGTGGTAAGTCCTTCGATGCCGGCCTCGTCCTTCACGTTGCCCGCGCCTCTGTGAAGATTTCTAATCCCGCTCGTATCTGTGTCCCAGTAACTGTTCGAAAACATAGCGTTGGAAACGGCCCCGACGAATCCGCCCTTTGTCCATGCCGGGCCGCCAACGCCGCCTTTCACGTCGCCGCTAGAGTACGACGATCCCACGGCGGCTTGCTCATCGATTAGACCGGCCATCCCGCCCACGGTTGCCTGATCCGATCGAGGGACTTGCGCGCGTCCCGTTGCGTAACAATTCTTGATCGCTCCACCGCTGTATTCCCCGACCAGACCGCCGGCATATTCGGTCGCCGATACTTTGCCCGTCGCGAAAGATTGAAGCAGGTTCCCGCCAGTTGCGCTCCCGACCAGCCCACCTGCTACCAGCCCCGACACCTTGGTCGCTCCGCTGGACAGCATGATGATCCCTTCTCCTTCGAATCCAGCAAGAGAGCCCACTAGACCACCTGCACAGGAATTCTCCGAACTAACCGTACCACTTGCGGATGCACCTATGATGAGTCCGAAATTGGTCCCGGCCAGCGGGCCGGCGCAGGAATCGCCCGCGGTGTTGGAGATGTTCGCATGCGGCACGTGGATGTCGCGGAGCGTACCGTCGCTCGCCACCTCGGCAAATAGACCCACCTCGGTTTCAGTCGCGGCCTCAATCGAAAGGTGCGAAATCGCATTGTCGAGCCCCTCGAAGGTGCCCGTCAATGGGGTCGGAATCGGTACAGTGGTGTATGTGCCGTCCCCGCTCGCATCGTAACTGGCTGCAAGCGCATAAGCACCGGAAGGATTGGAAGCGATGGCGCTGGCGAGCGCGACAATGGAGTTCTCGAGCGTGTAGGCTGTGCCGTTGATGGTGAGATTGCTCGACAGATTTGCGAACATGACGTGGCCCTTCTTTTGGAATGACAGGACGCCGTCTTTGACACCGTCATTCGTGGTGAGGGTCAGGCCCGCAATTCCACTCACTGTTACGGAATCGTCGATCGCGATTGATCCGTAAGCGTCCAGAACAAGCGTGCTGTTCGAGGACCAACCCAGAGCGGTCTTGATGCGGATGTCCCGAGCCTGAACACCGGAACCGGTGCTCGTGACGGCAACATTGCCGGACGCCAGCAGATTTTCGAGGTCACCGACGTTGAGGACTGCATTCTTCGCCGTCGGCGTGCAGATGCCGCTCGCGCAGTTAATGTTCTGGGACGCTGCAGACGAGATCGTTACGGCAGCCAGGGCCTCGCGCGGCGCCGCACTCGTCAGCGCAATCAAGGCGCCTGGAAAAATGCCTTTAATACCCGGACGCCCCCAAGCCATGAGTCTCGCCTTGTAAGAGAGCACGATAATGCGACCGGCAGCCGCGCTCAACCTCGGCACCGGCCGCGGTTATTCGTAAGCGTCCGGTTTCGGCCGCCTTGTGCAGCATGGGGTGATTTGAGGATGGTTGTGGAGAGTCGCTGCTCAAGTGACTCATGTAACCAGGACCGTCCCTATGTCTGGAGATATCTCCA
>Ga0070731_10001848_pt1 | contig 21212 bp, 13 predicted proteins | sample Coa_R1_2_FD_66448 | JGI IMG/M metagenome (GOLD analysis project Ga0070731, IMG submission 66448) | Surface soil microbial communities from Centralia Pennsylvania, which are recovering from an underground coalmine fire - Coalmine... | ecosystem: Environmental > Terrestrial > Soil > Unclassified ... | reverse complement strand
ATCCACCGCAGTGGCGCCGGCGCGCCTGCCGGAAGCGGTTCGGCATCCTCCCGGATGATCGCTGTCATTACTTCTGCCGCGCTGTCCCGCCGGAATGCCCGATTCCCGCTCGCCAGCTCATATAACACCAGCCCGAACGAAAACTGGTCCGACTGCGGTTTAAGTTCCGCCTCGCCTCGCGCCTGTTCCGGGCTCATATACGCGATGGTGCCGATCGTTGAGCCCGCTCCGGTCACCGTCACCGTGCGCGTCGCATCGGGAAGCGTTTTTTCCGATGCCACTGCCTTCGCCAACCCGAAATCCAGAATCTTCACTCGTCCCTCGCGCGTGATGAATATGTTGTCCGGTTTCAGGTCGCGATGAATAATGCCGGCCCCGTGCGCCGCAGCCAGGCCATCGGCGATTTGAATGGCAATGTCCAGGAGTTTGCGAGCCGAATCTACGGCCCCGATCGGCGTCCCCTCGACGAATTCCATCACCAGGTAATCCGCACCCACGTCATACAGTTGGCAGATGTTGGGATGGTTCAACGCCGCGATCATTCGGGCTTCGCGCTCGAACCGCTCTGAAAATGCCTCTTTGGAAACCTTGATCGCAACGGTTCGATCGAGCCGTGTATCGCGGGCCTTGTAGACTTCGCCCATGCCGCCGGCCCCGATCGGGGCCAGAATCTCGTACGGACCGAGGCGCGCCCCTGGGACAAATGGCATAGATCTCGAATTCTACTCTAAACGCCAGAACGGACTGAATACCCGGATGCCGGAAACATCACCAGTGCCGGAACACCGATTTCTCCCATCGGTTCGCCGGCTTACCGTCTCAGCGGGCCATCGCCGCTTTCCATCTCGTCGTACCTTGTGCCCGAGGAGATTGTGCGCTTTTCCATCAAAGGGCCGATTCGACCGCGCCGGTGTACTAGTCACCACCGTGCAACGTCTGCGTGTGATGGATGTCCGCCGAGCATTACCCGGCCCCTAGCCGTTGCGGGAAATAAACGGTCTCTCGCCGAGAGGGTGAATTATCGGATCGGAAGGCCTTCTTAAATATTTCTGAATGGGAGAAACGAAACGATCGTAGCGAAACTGTAACCGTCATGATTCCGTAGCCCTCCGCCAGCCTGCTAACTTCAAAGAGGACAGTTCGTCGGAGGATTCCTTCTCGCCGCCGCGGGGACTGGCGAGCATTCATAGAATGTCGAGAGCGATTTTACCGGGCAAGCCATATCCTCAGGGGGCGACCTGGGACGGCACCGGAGTCAACTTTTCCATTTATTCCGAAGGCGCGACCGCGATAGAGCTGTGCCTGTTCGACGAGGCCGCGGCCGCGCCGAAAATCGTTATCCCGATCCGCGAGTCGACCGGCCACGTGTGGCACTGCTACGTCCCCGGAATCCGTCTGGGACAGCTCTACGGGTATCGTATTCATGGCCCCTATGAGCCCGAGCGCGGCCTGCGTTTCAATCCCGCCAAACTCCTGATCGATCCGTACGCCAAGGCGCTGGTCGGCCAGGTCGACTGGAATGCGCCTGTGTTCGCCTACGCCCTCGGGAATCCCGACGGCGATTTGCAGATCGATACCGTGGACGACGCAGCCGCCGTGCCGAAAGGCGTCGTCACCATGTCCCCCTTCGACTGGGAGAACGACCGCCCTCCCCTGACGCCGCTGCATAATTCCGTAATTTACGAAGTCCACGTGAAAGGCCTTACCGCGGCGCATCCGGGCGTGCCCGAAGAGATTCGGGGCACCTACGCGGCAGTGGCCCATCCTGTTGTGATCGATCATCTGAAGAAACTCGGCGTCACTGCCGTGGAACTGATGCCCGTCCACGCGTTCCTCGACGACAAACTTCTCATCGAGAAAGGCCTGCGGAATTATTGGGGCTACAACACCATCAATTTCTTCGCCCCCGACGCCCGCTACTCCAGCTCCGGTGACGACGGCCAGCAGATCGGCGAATTCAAGGCCATGGTGAAAGCGCTTCACCGCGCCGGCATCGAAGTCATCATCGACGTCGTCTATAACCACACGGCGGAAGGCAATCATCTCGGCCCCACCCTGAGCTTCCGCGGCGTCGACAACGCCACCTACTATCGCCTGGTGACCGATCAGCCGCGCCATTACGTGGATTACACCGGGACCGGCAACACGCTCAACGTCCGTCATCCCCAGGTTCTGAAGCTGATCATGGACAGCCTGCGCTACTGGGTGACCGAGATGCACGTCGACGGTTTCCGCTTCGATCTCGCAGCCGCCCTGGCCCGCGAACTGCACGAAGTCGACCGCCTGTCGGCCTTCTTCGACATCATCAACCAGGATCCCGTCGTGTCCCAGGTCAAATTGATTGCCGAGCCCTGGGACGTAGGCGAAGGCGGCTATCAGGTCGGCAAGTTCCCGACCCTGTGGGCGGAGTGGAACGGCCGCTATCGCGATGTCGTGCGTTCCTATTGGAAAGGCGAGGACGGGCAGCTCGCCGAGCTCGGCTATCGTCTGACAGGCAGCAGCGACCTGTACCAGCAGGACAGCCGCCATCCCACCGCCAGCATCAACTTCGTCACCGCGCACGACGGATTCACTCTCGAAGACCTGGTCAGCTACGACCACAAGCACAACGAAGCCAATCAGGAGGACAATCGTGACGGAACCGACGACAACCGTTCCTGGAATCACGGCGTCGAGGGCGAAACCAGCGATCCGGCCATCCTCGAATTACGCGAGCGCCAGAAGCGCAATATCCTCGCGAGTCTGATTTTTTCGCAGGGTGTCCCGATGATCTGCGGCGGCGACGAGATCGGACGCACGCAGCACGGCAACAACAACGCCTACGCCCAGGACAACGCCGTGAGCTGGTTCGATTGGACCTTCCAAGGAGACAGGAAGGACCGCCGCTCGAAGCTCCTCGAATTCACCCGGACGTTGATCGAATTTCGCAAAGCTCATCCCAATCTGCATCGCCGCAAGTTTTTTCAAGACCGGCGCATCGACCCCGATGCTCCGGATTGGCAGGTGAACGGCGGCCGCGAGCAGGACATTCTCTGGCTCCGCCCCGACGGCCGTGAAATGACGCAGGAGGAATGGCACGCCGGCTGGGTCCGCTGCATCGGATTAGTGCTGAGCGGAAGAACTCTCGACGACGTCAATGCCGTTGGCGAGCCGATCACGGACGACACGTTCCTGATCCTCTTCAATCCGCATCACGAACCGGTTCGTTTCACGCTGCCGCAAATCCATCCCGGAACCACCTGGGAACTTTGCCTCGATACCCGCTACCAGGAAATCTCCAAACCCCGCAGCATGCGTCCGCGCCGTTCCTATCAACTGATCCCGCGCTCCCTGGCTCTATTCCGCGAAATCGCCCTTTCCTGACCCGCGCGCGCCAGCAAGCGGGTCCCGACGTGTCCGAACAGCAACCCGAAATCCCCCGTTCCCGACGGAGCACCGAGCCGCGCGCGCCAGCAAGCGGGTCCCGACCTGTCCGAACAGCAACCCGAAATCGCCCCTTCCCGACGGAAGAGCACCGAGCCGCGCGCGCCAGCAAGCGGGTCTCGACGTGTCTGAACAGCAACCCGAAATCGCCCCTTCCCGACGGAGCACCGAGCCGCGCGCGCCAGCAAGCGGGTCCTGACGTGTCCGAACAGCAACGCGAAATCGCCCCTTCCCGACGGAGCACCGAGCCGCGCGCGCCAGCAAGCGGGTCCCGACGTGTCCCAACAGCAACCCGAAATCGCCCCTTCCCGACGGAGCACCGAACCGCGCGCGCCAGCAAGCGGGCCCTGACGTGTCCGAACAGCAACGCGAAATCGCCCCCTCCCCGACGGAGCACCGAACCGCGCGCGCCAGCAAGCGGGCCCTGACGTGTCCGAAACAGCGGTAAATCGCCCCTAATTAGCCGTCTTCCGGGTCCACTCGCCGACCCAATCCAGAAACTGCCCGTACCACAGCACGCTATTCTGCGGCTTCTGAACCCAGTGCCCTTCATCCGGAAACACCATGAGCTTCGACGGCACTTTTTCCAATTGCAGCGCCGTGAAAAGCTGCAGTCCTTGGCCGACCGGCACGCGATAATCCAGCTCGCCATGAATCACCAGTGTCGGAGTCTTGAAATCCTTCACGAAGTAACTCGGCGACCACTTCGCGTACATCTCCGGATTGTCCCAGGGCATCCCGTGAAACTCCCATTGCGGAAACCAAAGCTCTTCGGTAGCGCCGGCCATGCTCCGCAAATCGAAGACCCCCGCATGCGAAACCATCGCCTTGAAACGCGTGGTATGGCCCAGCATCCAGTCGATCATGTAGCCGCCGTATGAGCCGCCGGCCGCCGCCATCCGATCGGAATCCGCGTACGGCAGCGCGGCTACATGATCGACCACAGCCATAATGTCGTCATATACCTTGCCGCCCCAATCGCCATTGATATCGTCGATGAATTTCTGGCCATAGCCAGTCGATCCGCGCGGATTCGGCATCACCACCAGATATCCCGCCGCCGCGAACACCTGCGGGTTCCATCGATAGCTCCACGTTTCGCCCCACGCCCCCTGCGGACCGCCGTGAATCAGAAACAGCACCGGATACTTCCGCGACTCCGAAAAATCCGGCGGCTTCACGACAAACGCGTGGACGCGTGTTTTGTCCGAACTTTCCACCGACAACTCGTCCAGCGGCCGCAGCGCGGAATTCCCCAGCAAAATGTCATTCAGATGCGTGAGTGGAACGCCCGTGCCTCCCGTCGACGACGCCCGATACAACTCCGTAGGCCGCGAGCCGCTCTGCTCGCTGTAGATCATGAAACTGCCGTCGGAGTTGAACTGAACGTCATCCAGCGTGGACGCGCCGAAAATAATGTTGCGCACACCGCCGCCCGTTACCGCGATCATTTGCAGCCCGGTCCGCCCGCGATCTTCCACCGTGAAAAATAATCGCGTCGAATCCGGCGACCACGTCATGCTCTCCACCCAGCGATCGAGCCCCTCGGAAAGATTAATCGTCTTGCCCGTCGCACGCTCCAGAACCATCAACCGCCAGCGATCGGCCTCATATCCTGCCCGCTCCTGCGAACGAAACGCCAGATAGCGCCCGTCCGGGGAATAGAGCGGCGCATTATCCGCGCCGGGGCTCAGAGTGATCTTCTTCGGCTCGCCGCCCGCCAGCGGCACGGTATAGATGTCCGAGTTCGTACTGAGAGCCGGATTCGCGTCGACGTTCATCGTGAATGCCAGTTCCGTCGAATCGGGCGAAATTGCATAATCGTCCGGACCGCCGAGCGAGAACGGAGGAACGTCGTGAGAACCCGGCGTCAGATCCTTGACTTCGGAGCCGTCGGCGTTCATCACCAGAATGTGTTGCCGCCGCTTGGTCTGCCATTCCGTCCAATGCCGGTACAGCAGCGACGTATAGATATGGGCTTTGACTTTGTTCTTGGCCTCCGTCTCGATCTTGTCTTTGTTGCAGCGGTCATCCGATCCACATTCCGGATAAACGCTGGACGAAAACACGATCTTCTTGCCGTCGGCCGAAACCAGAATCCCGCCCGCTTCCGTCGAAACGTGGCTCACCTGGCGGGCGTTCGCGCCATCCGGCCCCATGCTCCAAATCTGCGAGGACCCGTCGCGATTCGAGACGAAATAAATCTGCTTCGAATCGGGCGACCAGCGCGGACGCTCGTTATCGGTTCCTTCCCGCGTGATCTGATGCGGGAACCCGCCGCTCAGCCCGACCACATAAATCTGTTTCGGCTTCGCGTTCTGGTCGAGATCCACCGTCTGTACCGTGAACGCAACCAATTTTCCGTCCGGCGACAACACCGGCTCGCTGATGCGCGCCAGCCGGAGCATCGCCGCAACATCGAACGGCTGCTGACCGAACAAACCCGCGGCGAATGCGAGAGCCACGAAGAATCGCATATACGCCCATTCTATCGGGTCAAGTATGCTCAAGCATGATGGATAAAGCCCAAACACTACGGCGCCTGCATCAGGGCCCTCCTATATTGGTGCTTCCCAACGCTTGGGACGTCTCCAGCGCCCGCATTTTTGAACGAGCCGGATTCCCGGCCCTCGCCACAACCAGCGCCGGCGTGGCCTTCGCGCTCGGCTATCCCGACGGCGAATTGATTCCCGCCGCGGAGATGCTGGCCTTGGTCGAACGGATTGCCCGGGCCGTCAAAATCCCGGTTACCGCCGACGTCGAAGCCGGCTACGGTGATCCCGTCGCCACTGCGCGCGGCGTTTGGACCGCCGGAGCCGTCGGAATGAATCTCGAAGATTTCGTTGGAGACAAGCTGGTCAACCTAGCCGCCCAGGTCAGCCTGATTCAGGCCGTCCGCGCCGCGACGCCCGGGATGGTGATCAACGCGCGCACCGACATCTTCCTCAACTCCATCGGCGACGAGTCCACGCGCTTCAATCGCGCCGTCGAACGGCTGAACGCTTATGGCGAAGCCGGCGCCGATTGCGTCTTCGCTCCCGGCGTTCGCGATCGCGAAACCATCGCACGCCTGGTCAAGGCTGTCGGAAAACCTCTGAACATTCTCGCAACCGCCGGCGCTCCATCGGCGGGCGAAATGGAATCCATGGGAGTTCGTAGAATCAGCGTTGGCTCCGGCCCGATGCGCGCCACGCTCGGCCTTATCGACCGGATCGCCCGCGAGCTGCGGGAGCAGGGCACATATTCCGCCATGACCGACGGCGCGATCCCCTACGCCGACGTAAACAAGCTCCTGTCCTGACGGATTTCGTACTACCTCGCCACCGAACCGCGACCAAAGGAAGCGGATCCCCCGCCTTCAGACAGCCGTCCGCTCAACGTATTCCGCCAGCCACTTCAGCGCTTCTTCTTCGTTCGAAAAAGCCCCATCCGCCTGAGCTTCATACGCCGCCCGAGTCACTCGCCCGATGTGTTTCCCCGGCTGGTCTTTGAAATACGGCAGCACATGCCGCCCCAGGATCAACGGCGCCTGCGGCCGTTCATGCACCGACTGCGCCGCGGCGACATCGCGCAATCGCGCCGCGGCATCCGGTAATCCCGGCGGACGCGGCGGACGTCCGGAAGCATCCGCCTCGATCAGCCGGACCAGTTGCGTGATACTGGCCGGCGCGAGCCTCATCGCCAGCCGCCGCACCGCGCGCGGCGTCACCTCCATCCCGATACTCGAGTGCGCCAGATGGTGCTCCACCAAGGGAACCACCTGATCGATAATGGCCGCCTTAATCCCGATCCGTTCCAGGAATCGCCGCGCCAGCGGACCCGAGGCCGCTTCATGCCCGTAAGCGGTCCAACGCAGCCGCCCCTCTTTTTCTCGAAGCTGTGTCGTATCCGCTTTCGCGAAATCGTGCGTCAAAGCCGAAAACAGCAGCACCGCGCGATCGTCACCCTCGCACCGATCGCGTTCGGCAATACCCGCGGCTTGATCGACTACGTACATCGTGTGAATCCCGACGTCGCCCTCCGGATGCCATTCCGGATCCTGCGGCACACCGGCGATCATCTGCAATTCCGGAAAGTGCCCCATCCAGCCCGTGGCATCCAGATATTCCGCGATTCGCCCGGGATGCGAAGCCTTGGTGGCCCATTTCATGAACTCTTCGGCAACGCGTTCCCGCGCCAGCGTCGAATATTCGTGTGCAATCGACCGCGACATTTCCGCCGTTCCCGGTTCGACGGTTAAATCGAAGCGGCAGGCTAACTGCATTCCTCGCAGAACGCGCAGCGGATCTTCCGAGAACGCGACGCTGGTGGCTCGCAGGATGCGGCCGTTCAAATCGTCGCGGCCTCCAAAGAAATCCAGGACCTCATGTGTAATCGGATCGAACGCGATCGCATTGATGGTGAAATCGCGCCGGCTGGCGGCCTCCCGCGGCGTAATCGACGGATCGAACGTCATCCGAAAATCGCGATGATGCAGTCCGATCTTGTTGTCCCGCCTGGGAACGCTGAAATCGCAAGCATCGCCCGAAGAAGCCGTGAGCTTCACCACGCCAAACGATTTGCCCACCAGATCCACGCGGCCGTGAACCGATAACAACTCGGCCAGCCGGTCGTAGGTGATGCCGTAGACCTCGACATCGATATCCTTCGGATGCACCTTCTCGGAATGCAGCGCATCGCGAACCGCGCCGCCGACAATCAGCGGACGAAATCCAAGTTGATGGAGCTCGCGGACAATTCTCTCCAGAGCGGGCGCAAGCGCGAGCATTCGTCTCTATTGTCGCGTGGGACTAGTTCGGGAAAAAGTCGTGATCCACGATCTCGGCGATCGTAAAAGGACAGTCCGCAGGAAACACATCGGGTGCCAGCTTGGTTTCCGCGATCGCTCTGTCGACTGCCGATCTATAGACCACCTCAAGTTCGTTTGCGGGAATCCGGCGCAAGCTGGGTGAGTCATCCAAGACCAGCGCCAGTTGCGCGCGTTGTTCGAGAATGGTCGCCTTCCAGGAGGAAGTCCTTTGTAAGGGTTGAAGCTGCCACTTTAGCAAGTGCACCAGCAGCACCCTGAGCCGTGAACGAACTTCCCGCCGGTCGCGCTTCCCCATATCGGCGATCTCCTCGGCGACATGCTCCAGGTCGGCTTCGGTCAGACGGCCCTGCCTGATCAACTCCGCCGTCTGCTGCGTCCACTCGAAAAAATCTGAGTCGTATGTGGCAACGGCGTCAGTCACCTGCTCTGCCACGCGCTGCTTGCTCATAACTCCATTATCCCCGCATCAGCATTGGAAGGGCTGCCACAGACTGCTGGACCCTTTTAGTCCGTCGGACGCTTTGCGTTTTCGTTGCCGCCGAGGAATCGATCGAACCAGTAGCACTGCCAGTTCAGGCTCTCGACCAGATGCTTCGGTTCCCCCGTACGTGTCAGATTGTGATTTTCGCGCGGGAACAACACGAATTCCGAAGTCACGTGATAGCGCTGTAGTGCGCGGAACCACTGCTCGCCCTGTTCGATCGGCACCCGATAGTCGTTGTCGGAATGCAATACCAGAGTCGGCGTCTTCACATTCGCGACGTAGTGCAGCGGCGAGTACTTCCAATACTCCTCGTAATTATGAAAAATGTCGCCGCCGAAATCGCGTTCGTGTCCGTACGCGCCGTCGCGGGTGCCGTCGTCGCTGATGAAATTCGAAATGCTCCGCAGCGTAACCGCGGCCTTGAAAATATTGGTCTGCGTGACGATCCAGTTGGTCATGAACCCGCCATAGGAACCGCCGGTAACACCAAGCCGATCGCGGTCAATCCACGGATTCTTCTTCAGCGCTTCTTCGACGCCGGTCATGATATCCGCGTACGCCTTGCCGCCCCATTCGCGCGCCACCGCGCGCTGGAATTTGTGGCCGTATCCCGTCGAACCCCGCGGATTGCAGAAGAAGACGGCCCATCCGCGCCCCGCGTAAACCTGAAACTCGTGATACCAGTCGACCCCGTACATCCCAGCCGGACCGCCGTGAATGCTCACTACCATCGGGTACTTCTTCCCTGGATCGAATCCCACCGGCTTTACGATGAACCCGTCGACCTCAAGCCCATCGGCAGCTTTATAAGGAAGCCGTTCGACCTTCGCCATCTCCAGCTTGCTCGATAGATCCGCATTGAGATGCGTGACCTGCCGTTCCGGCGCCGCGATGCTGTCGCGCGTATAAACGTCGTCGAGATGCTCGAAATCGTTGGCGAGATAAACGACCTTCCCGGTCTTGTCGAGCGTGAAACCGTGAATATTCCGCGGGCCGGAGGTCAGTGCCTTCACGGACCCATTCGCCGTGTCCATGCGGTAGATGTGCGTTTCGCCTTTGACGGCCGAGCCAAAGTAGATCGCCTTGCCGTCCTCGGCCCACGTCACTTCTCCGACGAGTTGATCGAAATTCTTGCTCAGAGCGGTCGATTTTCCGCCTTCCGCGGACGCCACATAAATTTGCGGACCGTCTTCTTCGTCTTCCGAGCCCAGAAAAGCGATCCGCCGTCCGTCAGGAGACCAGCGCGGGCTGCGGTCCGGACCGTCGTGGTCCGAAATCTTCGTAAGCGCGCCGCCCGTGGCTGGAATCACCCACACGTCCTGATTGCGATCGTTATCGTATTCGTGCCCGGTCCGATTCGAGACGAATGCAATGCGGGTCGAATCGGGGGACCAGTGCGGATCGGTGTCATTCCAGTCGTTGCCGTCGGTGATCTGCTTCGCGGCTCCGGTCTTCACGTCGACCACCGCAACGTGCGAGCGCTTTTCGTCGAACCAGCCCGTATCGTTGAACTTGTAATTGATATGGGTGTAGTGCCGGACGTCGCTGTTCTTACTGGCCGGCGGACCCGTCCGCGTCAGGCACACAAAATGGGTTGAATCGGGCGACCATTCGAAATTCGATGCTCCATTCTCGAGATTCGTCACGCGCCGCCCCTCGCCGCCGTTGCGCGACAGCAGCCAGATCTGCGGACGCCCCTGATCGCGGGCCGAAAGGAACGCCATGAAGCGCCCATCCGGGGACCAGCGCGGTGACGTCGACGAATTCGCCTCGGCCGTGAACGGAACCGCTGGATGGCTGCCGTCAAGCGCCGCAATCCAGATTCGCGACATCCGCCGGTTAGTCTTCTGATCGACGGTGGTGACGGTATACGCGACCCATTTTCCGTCCGGCGAGATTTGCGGATCGTTCGCGGTTTCAAAGGCGAAGTAATCTTCCGCGGTTACGCCGCGGCGCTGGGCGAAGGTCAAACTGGCGAGAGCATTGAAGAGAACCAGGAGCAGTAGGAGTCGTCGCATAGAAAAGAGTGTAACCCCGGACGATCCACTTTGGGCAGCTTGGGCTACCGTTCCCAGCCGCGTTTTGCCGCTTTACTGAAATACCCGACCATTCCAGTCCTAGTTGTAGTATCCTGTGGGTGAAGCCAGTGGGCAGTTGGTATTAGTTCCCCAGATGCAATTGGCTTGTCGGGTATAGGACTAAGTGGATCTTGACTTAGATGGCCTCCTACAGGACACTGGATTCGAGCTGCAAATGAGTTTCAACAACGGGACCGTGGCGCCGAAGAACGTGCCCAGAAATTTAACCGAACTGAAACGCGGGGAATCCGGGATTCTCGAAAGACTGGACCTGCCGGAAGATGACGCCCGCAGGCTCATGGAATTGGGCTTCCTTCCCGGCCATGCGGTGACGCCGGCGCATTCCGCTCCGGGCGGAGATCCCAGGGTGTTTCGGGTCGACGGGTCGGAAGTCGCTCTGCGGCGCGAAACAGCGATCCGGTTGATTCTCCGCTGAAGGTAGCAGAATGGGCGACTGCCACGGCTGTCCTGCGGCGACGATCACGCTGCCGCCGGTCCAGACCAGACGCCAGATTGTAGCGATCGTCGGTCCGCCGAATTCCGGGAAATCGACTTTATTCAACCGGCTCACCGGGCTCCGGCAAAAGGTCGCCAATTTCCCCGGGGTGACAGTGGAGCACCGGATGGGCCGCGCGAAACTCGACGCGGATCGTGAAGTGTTCCTGGTGGATCTTCCCGGAATTTACAGCATGAATCCGCGCTCCGAAGACGAGCGCGTTACGCACGACGTCCTCTCCGGCACCATGAAAGACATGCCGCGGCCGGACGCGGTGCTGTTGATTCTGGATTCGACCAACCTAAGCCGGCATCTGGTGTTAGCCGCGCCGGTCCTCAGTCTGAATCTGCCGACCCTGGTGATCCTTAATATGGCCGACGATCTGGGCCGCCGGGGCGGTGAAATCGATTCAGCCGAGCTCGCCATGCAGCTCGGCGCTCCGGTGGCATTGGTGAGCGCATCGCGAGGCGACGGCGTCGACAAAGTTTTCCAGTTCCTGGCCGGCACGACCCTCGGCGCGGCCCCTCCGAAGCGTTTAATGGAACTGCCGGTCATTCAAGATGTCCCCAAGTGCCGCGCGTGGGCTGCGAATATCGGGGATAAGACCAAGTACCACGCTCCCGCTCCTCCTTTGTGGACCCGGCGGCTGGATTCCGTCTTTCTGCATCCGATCATCGGCCCGCTGGTGTTTGTACTGGTCGTGATCGGCGTATTCGAAACGATTTTCAGCGGCGCGCGACCGATTATGGACGCGGTCGACGCCTTCCGCATTTCTTCCGGCAATTGGATCGGCACGCTTTTGCCGAACGCCGCGCTGCGCTCTCTGGTGGTCGACGGAGTTTGGAAGGGCGTCGGCTCGGTGATTCAGTTTCTGCCTCAGATCCTGCTGCTGTTCCTGTTCATCGGGATTCTGGAAGACTCCGGATATCTGGCGCGGGCCGCCCTGATCGCCGATCGCACCATGTCGCGATTCGGCCTGCAAGGCAAGAGCTTCATTCCGCTCTTGTCCGCCTACGCCTGCGCGGTTCCGGCCATCATGGCGACGCGCACCATCGAAAACAAGCGGGACCGTATCGCCACCATACTGATCGCGCCGTTCATGACTTGTTCGGCCCGGCTGCCGGTGTACACGCTGGTGATCGCCGCGTTTATTCCCAACCGCCGCTTTGCCTGGATCCTGAGCACGCAGGTGGCGGCGATGCTGGGCCTATATATCATTGGATTCCTGGCCGCGATCACCACTGCCAGGCTGCTGAAATCCACCGTCCTGAAGAGCACGCGATCCTCATTCATGCTCGAGATGCCGCCGTATCGCTGGCCTACATTTCAGTCGCTGGGCCTGCGCCTCGTCGATCGTTCCAAAGTCTTCTTGCGGCGGGCGGGCACGGTGATTCTAGTGGTCGCCGTCGTGATCTGGGTGCTCTCCTACTTCCCGTTGAATGGCGGGAAACAGCCGCCGATCGAACAAAGCTTTGCCGGCATGATCGGACACGCCGTCGAGCCTGCCATCAAGCCGCTCGGCTTCAATTGGAAGATCGGCATCGGCTTAATCACTTCTCTGGCAGCGCGGGAGGTGATTGTCGCGACGCTCGGCACCATTTACGGCGTTGAGGAACAAGGCCAGAAATCGGAGGGATTGCAAGACGCCCTGCGCCACGATCTGACTCCGGGAGGCGCGGCCGCCTTGCTCGTGTTCTTCGCCTTTGCCATGCAATGTATGTCGACCATCGCCGTCGTACGCCGTGAAACCGGCGGGTGGACATGGCCTGCCGTGCAGTTCGCCTACATGACCGTTTTCGCCTACGTGGGAGCGCTGGTGGCGAATCGCGTCGTTACTTTCTGGCTCTAGGCGGAACGCAAATCGGTCCTGGTACGAAGCCGTACCCGGGACCTATTTTCATCTCCCGAAGCGAATGCGATCCTCAACCTACAACACCGTTAGACTGCCTTTAAAGCGGCTCGCGTTCTGCGACACGAGCCGCTTCTTTTTTTTTCTAGCCGATCGACTTCAGAATGAAATCCGTCTCCGGACCCGGCGTCTGGCTGCTCGGCCCGAAATTGAAATTCTGATTGCTGAGTAAGCGGACGTGGAAGGCATGCAGGCTCTTGCCCTGCGCGCTCAGGATTCTCCCGAACACGCGATTCTTCTTGGCTTCCTTGATGGGCGCGGGCGGGAAGCTGTGCACCGTATCGTCGGCCTTGAACGATACTTTGCCTTTGGACACGGTAAGCCAGCCGGAGCAGTAGCTCATGAACTCGCCGTTCTGATGATCGTGATAGACGTAGAAGGTCGCGCTGCCGCCGCGCGCAAGCGACGCCGTGTAGTGCTGGAACGCGGCCGGATCGTGCAGGAAATAGAGCTCGTCCTTGGCCAGCGTATTGTAGGCCTGCGGCCGGTTCGGATTCGCGGCGATCGCCTGTTTCAGGACCGCGGCGGCTTCGGCGTACTGGCTGTTGTTAATCATATCTTCGGCACTGGCGACCATCCGGTCATATCCAGGCGCGGCCGGCACGGCAGCAACGGGGGCTGCGGGAACCGGTGCCGGAACGACAGCTACTGCTCTGCGCGGAGCCGGTTCGGTCGCAGGCATGGGCGCCAGCGGGGGAATCGGAGCCGGCTCGGCTGGCTGTTCCGCCGGCGGAGGCGCCTGCTCTTGCGCCGCCGGCTGCGCTGGTTGCCCGGCGGCCTGCTGCTGCGCCTGTTCGAGCTGCTTCTGGCGATCGTCGTCGCTTTGCGGCGCGCCGCCGCCGTTTTGCTGATCCGGCGGTGGCGGCTGCTGTCCGGGAGGTTGTTTTCCGGCATCCTGTTTATTCGTGATTTTGGAGATGAGATCCGGCCCATACTTCATCGCGACCGTCGCACCGCCGGCGAGCACCAACAGCGCGAGAACGGCCACCGGAATCAGCCACTTCGGTAACGAGCTTTTCTGCTGCTGCGGCGGCGGAGCAACCGGCGGCGCCGCATAGTTTTGTTGGGGCGCGTAATTTTGCGGCGGATAATTCGGGGGCGGAGGCGGGTAGCTCGCTTGTTGCGGCGGATAATTCGGCTGCGGCGGCGGAGGGTTGTAGCTCGCCGGCGGCGAATAGGTGGGAGGAGCCGGCGGCGTATAGCTCTGCTGCGCCATCACCGGGGCCGTCGGCGGAATCTGCGACACCGGCACGGTCGGCGGGATCTGAGATGCCTGCACCGGAGGCGTCGGAGGAACCGGCGCCATCTGCGCCACGACCGGAACAGGCTTCGCCGGAGCTTCCCCCGTCAGCGCGGCTTTGAAATCTTCCATCGACTGGAACCGGTCGGACGCGCGCACCGCGAGAGCCCGCATCAGCGCGGTTTCGGCCGCGGCGGAAATCGCGACGCCGAGCTGCGATGGGGTCTCCATCCGGTCCTCCGCGGCGCGATCGAGCGATGGCGGCGGAATCTTTCCAGTGATCGCGTGATACAGCGTGGCCGCCGTTCCGTAGACATCGGTCCAGGGGCCTTGAATGCCGCTGGATCGATATTGCTCCTCCGGCGCGTAGCCTTCTTTCAGGATCACGGAAAGATTCCGGCTCTTCTGGCTGAGCGCATTGCGCGCCGCGCCGAAATCCATCAGCTTCACCTTGCCGGTCTTGGCGAGATGGATATTATCCGGGCTGATGTCGCGGTGCAGAATCCCTTCGGCGTGCAGCGACGCCAGTGCGTCCATGATCGGGACCATGATCCGCAGGCCGGTCTCGAACGTGATCTTGCCGCCGCGCCGCGCGAGGAATTCCTCGAAGGTCATGCCTTCCAGGTACTCCATCACCATGTATGCTGTGCCGTTGTCTTTGAAGATGGTGTCGACGGAAACGATGTTGGGATGGTTGCTGAACTTTTTCAACACGCGCGCTTCTTCCAGGAAGCGCTCCAGGCCCCATTCGTACTCTTCCTGCATCCGTTCCGAGAACGCATGAACCAGCGTGCTGGGCGTGCTTCTGCCGGCGACGCCGCTCGGCATGTATTCCTTCACGGCGAGCCGCGCTTGCAGGCCGATATCCCACGCCAAATACGTAATGCCGAACCCTCCGTGGCCGAGCGCGCGCCCGATCAGATATTGCTGGCGCAGAATCGTGCGGGGGGCGAGCTGGATCGTGTTGGTGTGCGAAAGTTGAGCCGGCGCTCCGCACCTGGGGCATATCGGACTGCCCGTATCGTCTTCCATGCAACTGACGCAGAGAGTTTCGAGGTTCATGGCGGTTTCTCCTATTAATGTTAGTCGGGTAAGAAAGAGCCGGCTGCCGCGCGCCCGCAATCCGGGACTTGATGCGCAGCAGCCGGCCGAGGTCAACTACTTATGCTTCGGTGCAGCGGCCGGAGCGGACGGATGTCCACCGCCCGACGGCGCCCCACCCGGGCGACCACCACCTCCGGGCGCTCCACCCGGACGGCCACCCGCCGCTCCACCACCAGGCGCTCCACCCGGACGGCCGCCCATCGCTCCTCCACCAGGCGCTCCACCCGGACGTCCACCGGCCGTTGGCGCTCCACCGGGACGCCCACCTGCTGTCGGCGTTCCACCGGGACGGCCACCTGCTGCCGGCGCTCCGCCGGGACGACCACCTGCTGCCGGCGCTCCGCCGGGACGACCACCAGCGCTCGGCGAGGAAGGACCACGGCTTGCACCTGCGCTCGGACCACGGCTTGCGCCTGCACTCGGACCACGGCTTGCACCTGCACTCGGACCACGGCTTGCGCCGGCGCTCGGACCACGGCTTGCGCCTGCACTTGGACCACGGCTTGCGCCCGCACTTGGACCACGGCTTGCACCCGCACTTGGACCACGGCTTGCACCCGCACTTGGACCACGGCTGGCGCCGGCGCTCGGACCCCGGCTCCCACCGGCGTTTGGACCACGGCTCCCGCCGGCCGGACCATGATTGGCTGCGCTCGGACCTCGGCTTCCAGCGCTCGGACCGCGGCTGCCGCCGGCCGGACCATGATTCCCCGCCATCGAATTACCGCGAGCTCCGCCAGCGCCGTGCACGTTCGAGTTCGGACGGCCCATGCTGGCCCGCTCACTGCCGCGCATTGCCTGACCAGGATGCGCTGCCCGCGCAGAAGCTCCGCGATCGAACGACGCCGGGCGATTGGGAACGCCGCGATGCGCCTGGATGCCACGCTCGCCAACGCCGCGCGGCGGAATGCCGCGAGCCGCCCCGCGATGCCCCATCACGGCATCCCGGTGTGGATTGATTCCGGCATGATCGCCGAAGCGGCCCCGGGCCATATGTTCGCGGCCGACGCGCAGATGATCGCCGTGCAACGCTCGTCCATGTTCAAAATCGCCATGGCGCATTGCCGTCATATAACCGTCGCGATGCATGTAGTGATATCCGCCGACGCTGAAGCCGGCTCCGATGACGATGCCGACGTTGAAGGACGCGAGATAAGCGGGGGCGACAGCGAATGGCGGCACGTAGACTTCACCGAAGCCCAGCGGGAACCAGCCGACCACCGGTTCGGCCACAACCACGCCGACCGGAAAGTCTCCGAAGGCCACCAGCGCCGGAGCAAACACCGGACGAACCACGATGGTGCCCGGAACCCAGCCCCACGCGCCGTCGACCACGACCCAGCGTCCAAAATGAAAGGGAGCCCAACCCCACGGAGCGTCGTCAATCCAGGTCCAGCCATACGGCTCGAGCCAGCCGAAATGCCCGAAGCGGTAGGGCGCCCATCCGGCCACCAGGCCCGAGGGGAACCAGACATTGCCGTACGCCGGGTGGACGCGCCAGCCGCCAAACCCGTCCAGATCCGCATATCCGGGAACGTCGCGCGAAACATAACGCGCCGCGACAACGGCTTCCTCGCGACGATCGCGATCCATGCAGAACGCATCGAAACGATCCGCCGGTCCCAGCGGGTGCGGAGCTTCCAGAACCGCATTCGCCTCCGTGCCGGTCGCCCGCGCCATCATCCCCAGGTGAATGGCCGTGGCCTTGTCGCCCATGTTGATTTCGGCGTCGCCCGCGCGCACCGTGGTGATGGTGGCGTCGCCGGCCTCGGTGACATCGATGCGATAATCGCCATTCCGCAGCAGGGTGAAGGAAAGCTGCGGCGTGTCGATCTCGAACCCTTCGTTCGGAGCCAGGGTGTGCAGCCGGACATTGAGAGTCCCGGTGGTGATCTCAATCTGGGTCACCGTGTCGCTCAGGTTCAGAAACGAAAAATTGGTGCGCCCGGCCAGGCGAACCGACGCATTGTTGGTCTGCAATTCCACCAGACCATCGGCCTCGGTCCAGATGTGATCGCCCAGCACGACCGGATGATTCAGTTCGGCGGGGGTCCAATCTTCGACGCTGGCGGGTTGAAAAGAAACAGTTCCGGCAAGATAACCAAGGCGCGCGACCCGGCCGGGAGGAGGGTCGTCCTGCGAGAACGCAGGAAAGGCTAAAACGGCACCGAGGGTTGTGAGAATCGCAAGTCTACTGAGCATGGGGGCTCTCCGTTTCGAAATACTGTATCACTTACCATGTAGCCTCGGCGTTGATTCGGCAAGAGTATTACCTGCATTCAGTTGAATAATTGCGAGGCCGCAGTCATGGGCCGATTTAGCGGTTCGTACCAGCGAAGTTTGTGGTACCAGAGTGACTGCGAGCCCATCGTTGGAAGCCCTGTTGGGAGCGACTCTAGACGCATGAAGAGAGCTCCCGTCGCCGGTCTGCTCTGGCTCTGAGGACAGGTCTTCAGAACAGCTCGGAGAACAGCTCGGAGAACAGCTCGGAGAACGCCTCGGAGAATAGCGCGAACCGCTTGCCAGCACTGCTAACATAGGGCGTGCGCAACGTCATTATCATCGGCTCCGGCTGCGCCGGGAACACCGCCGCGATCTATACGGCCCGAGCCAACCTCAAGCCCCTGGTCGTGATTGGGCACGAACCGGGAGGCCAGCTTTCGATTACCTCCGAAGTTGAAAACTTTCCTGGATTCCCGCAGGGCATCGACGGGCCGGAACTGGTCGAGAACATGAAAAAGCAGGCCGAGAGGTTCGGCGCCGAATATATTTACGGCACCGTCACCGAGGCCGACCTTTCCAATCGCCCGTTCCGCATCAATGTCGAAGGCGAGTGGCATGAAGCCCGCACCGTGATTATCGCTTCGGGCGCCTCGGCGCGGTGGCTGGGGTTACCGAACGAGCAGAAGCTGATCGGAAAAGGCGTCAGTTCCTGCGCCACCTGCGACGGCGCTTTTTATCGCGAACGGAAGGTCATGGTCATCGGCGGCGGTGACTCGGCCATGGAAGAAGCAAATTTTCTCACGCGCTTCGCCTCCGAAGTGACGCTGGTCCATCGCCGCGAGCATTTCCGTGCATCGAAGATCATGCTGGACCGGGCGCGCGCGAACCCGAAGATCAAGTTCCTGCATGCCACGGTGGTCGACGATATCTACGATCCCTCCGCGAACAACGTGACCGGAGTGCGGCTGCGCAATGTGTCGACCGGCAAGACCTGGGATCAGGAAGTCGACGGATTCTTCGTGGCGATCGGGCACATTCCGAATACCAAGCCGTTCAAGGGCCAGATCGACCTGGATCACGACGGCTACATCGTCACGCATGGCGGGGCGAAGACCAATATCACCGGCGTCTTCCACGCTGGCGATGTGCAGGATCGGACGTACCGCCAAGCAATCACAGCCGCGGGTGCGGGATGTATGGCGGCGATTGAAGCGGAGCGATTTTTAGAGGCCGAGGGGCACTGAGGTTCAACCGCTCTTAAATTAGTAGGGCAGGTCCCCGACCTGCCTTAATCGAAGTGTAATCTGATCCTTCGGGTCGTGCCGCCCGCCTCGAAGTGGCACCGCACTCCAGGATGCGATAAGCACGCCGGATTCGTCGCACGTCTGGGTCTGAAAGATGATCTCTTCCACCTTAGTTGGTCATCCGCGGACGTACGAACTTCTCGTTAATATATTTGCCCGCTTCTTCCAGCGCGCCGTAGGTGTTGTCCTTGGTCCGCAGCGCCTGGCGATATTCGTTTACGGCGCGGTCGCGCTGATCGCTGATGTCGAAGATTTTGCCCAGGTTGATGTGCGCCCAGACTTCGGTCCACTTCGGCGTCAAGTCGCCGCTGAGGGCTTCGCGGAACTCGTTCGCCGCCGGCTGCCAGTTCTGTTGCAGGAAGAATAGCTCCCCGACTCGATAGTGCGCGAGCGAGCTGTTGCGCGTTACTTCCAGCGCCTTTTGATATTCCTTGAGCGCTTCAGAGTATTCGCCGACCTGCTGGAACTGTTCGCCGCGGCGGATCGCTACGGCCACGCGAGTGTCATTGTCGTAGTGCAGGACCTGGTTGCGGGGATCGAGAATCACGTTCTTGGGTTTGCCGAACGTTTCGATGGCGAACTCAGAGGAAGTGCCGACTACTTCCACCTTCTTCTCCTCCGGATTGCCTTCGGTCTCGATCTTCATATCGATCGGCATGCGGAACAGGTCGAGATCCTGCGTGACTTTGCCCATCACGCGGAAGCCCTTCTGCGTGCGGAATACGGTGTATTCCATCTTGAATTCAGGCGCGCCGCTGGATTCGATCCATTCGGTGAAAAACCAGTTCAGTTCCTGACCCGCGATCTCTTCGGTCAGTTTGCGAAAATCGTCGGTGCTGATGGATTTGAAGGCGTACTTCTCCGGGATCGCTTTTAGAAGCTTGGAAAAATTGTCGTCGCCAATCACGCCGCGCAGCATGTTGAGGACGGCCGCGCCCTTTCCGGCGGTTTCCGCCCAGAACTCGGGCGAATAGTCCTCCAGGCGGGCGGACTGGATCAGCGGCGGCTGATCGACGGTCAGCGCTTCGACGTAGGTGTTGTGAACGGCGGTGTCGAACGCGCCCGCTCCGTTGACATGTTCGCTATAAAGCAGCTCGGCATAGCGCGCGAGGCCGTTTTCGATCCACATATGGTTCCGCGTGGAGGGGGAAACCATCAGGCCCCACCACTGCCGGGCCACTTGATTCGCTACCAGGCTGATGTCCACTTGCTTGCCGATCGCGTGCGGAGAAAGGAACAGGACGCCCGGCGTCGAGTAGCCGTTGGGCGCTCCGTCTTCGGTTTCGACGACGCGCAGATCTTTCTTGAGCGCCGGGCCGTACAGGCCCGTGAAGTAAGTCATCGCCTTGGAGATTTCGTCGCCGTATTGTGGCGCCATGGCGGCGCTTTGGCGCAGGTAGAAGTACGTCGTGATTCCGCCCGAGTTGACCGGTTTCGGCTCGCCTTTCACGATCGCGAAGTTGCCGGGGAAGGACGCCTGATTGAACCGGACTCGCGTCGAACTCATCCCGGCGGGCGCTTTTTCGTCCGTATCGATTCCGCTGGCAACCACGTGATAGCCCGTGGGAACCGTGATCTTCATGTCGGAGTTGAAACGGTCCGTGGTGTAGTCATTCACGGGAAACCAACGGGACGGATAGAGGAAGTAGGAGTACTCAGGATGAATCGCGGCGAATTTGATTCCGAAAACGGGCGATTCCTCGTTGCCCGTGATCTTGCCGTCGTAGATGAACGTGAGCGCCGCCGGCTTGCCCTTTTGCAGCGTCTGCGGAAGGCTCAGCCGGATGCTCATGTCCTGCTGCATGCGGGAAGCCGGAATCTGGCGGCCGTCCTCGTCGAGGACTTTGGTCAGGGCGAGAGCATTGTTCAGTTCGAAGGTAAGGGATGAGGTATCGTCGAGCGGGGTGAAGCGGACCAGAGCGGTTGCGGTAATGGTTTGGGCGACCGGATCGATCTGAGCATCGATGCCGTAGCTTTGCACGTCTATACGCGAGCGTCCGCCGCGATCGCCGCGGTCTTGCGCCAGAGCCGTAACGGCAAGCAGCGCGAACAGCCCGAATCTAAATCGCCTGTACAGTTGCTTTGCTTTCACTCAACACCTTCTCAATCCAAACCTGCTCGATACACTGCGCAGCGGTCTC
>Ga0070731_10001846_pt1 | contig 21225 bp, 18 predicted proteins | sample Coa_R1_2_FD_66448 | JGI IMG/M metagenome (GOLD analysis project Ga0070731, IMG submission 66448) | Surface soil microbial communities from Centralia Pennsylvania, which are recovering from an underground coalmine fire - Coalmine... | ecosystem: Environmental > Terrestrial > Soil > Unclassified ... | reverse complement strand
CCGGCGCAAGTATCGCATCCGCCGGGGCGGTTGCTTGCATCAACGCATCTCGATCGTATGGGCGAAGAGGTAGGCCAGAGGGTTTCGCTTCGCGCTAATGAGGGAATCATCGTCGAGGTTCGGCCGGAATTCGCGTCCTAGGGCGCGGCGCGGGTTCCTTAGCATCGGCATTCGCAGGGGTAATCCAAGATCTGCGAAATTCAGGCTGACCTTCGATTGGCCTCGGTGTGTGTTGGTTTGGCCTCTACTGAGTGGGGCCGGTGAGCTGGCGCTGCGATATGAATGACGTTTCAAAATCGGCCAAAGTCGATATTCGCTGCTATGGGACTTATCGATAATCTCGATTCGGGCTGCACCGAGCGTTTTCGTGCGCTGGCATACCGTATGGCAACTACCTAATGGCTGTCTTTCTCTTTTCCCCATGTCCAGTAAAGGCCGATGTAGGCGTAATTCTCGGTTAGGCCGGCGACGGAGTGGCCATAGGCGAAGAGGAATTGGTGGTCAGGATTCTTGAAATGGTAGTAGCCGCCGATGTCGATCATGGTCGAGCCACGAATCTGAGGAGTCGCGAACCCTTCAGCACCGTGGGAGAACACTTCAGTACCTAGTTCGAGCTTGTTGTGGATGATGCCGCGTTTGACGAGGAACGCTCCGTACGTGAAGTTGCGATACAGAGTTTGTGGCACGACGGTTTCGCCCACGCCACCGTCCAGGGTCCATGGGCCGATATTCTTTTGCGCCCAAACCGGCACTTTGTACCAGACCTTTCCCACTCCGAGGCCCTTGGAGTAACTTCCCAGGGGTAGCTCGAACATGGTGAACGTGCCGACTTGCGGGAAATATTTCGACTCTTTAATCCAAGCCCACTTGATACCAGTTTCCGCGTCAATTGGCCCGAAAGCGTTGGATCCCGTGCCGGCCGGAAGATAGGCTGGGTTGTTCGAGGGGAAAATGGCTCCGAGCGGCAGGATTGCGTGGAGCTGGATTCTGGGAAGGGCCCCCCAGTTGAACTCGACGGCTGGGCCGGTGGTGTCCATCTCGACGGGTGTGCCGTCGGCGCTACCAAAAACGTAGAACTCGTAATGGCCGTAGTCGACAGGAACGGGATCGTCAGTCTGATAGGGCGGCCCTTGCGCCCAAATACTGGGAACCGCAAACAAAAAGAAACCAAGCACCGAGAATTTCAAAGACCTTTTCAGCATCATTCATCCTCAAACATTTCGCCGAAGAGTTCCTTCACTCGTTTCTTTGCAGTCCGAAGGGCGGCGCGGCCCGCGGGCGCTGCACGGTACATCCGCCGAAATTTGCCAGCGACGAGTTGGCGTGACGAGCGCAACAACCCTCTCTTCTCCATCCCGTTCAGCAATGGATACAATGTTCCAGCGCTGAGGCGGTAACCGTGCCGTGCAAGCTCCTCGATCATCCACAAACCGAAGAAGGGCTCCTCGCAGGCGTGATGCAGTACGTGCAAACGGATCAACCCGGAGTAGAGTTCGCGGGTTTCACTCATTGTGCGCGATCGTTTCACCTTCAACGGCCTTTTCCGGCTATGTTCCAAGCGTTCAGGGTGCGAAATCTTGATCGCTAAACATTCCCGGAGCGGGGGTCTGGATTTTTATGAACGGGTTATTTGCAGCCGTGTGGCAACTCGAGCAGGATGCGGACAGAGCCTGGTACGCGTGCACAAATTCCGTCGCATTTTTTTGTTGGATGGCTTGCCGCACCTGAGCAATGCTTCCTTTGGTCATAGCGGGAATGAGTTGCGGCAGAGGCACACGCACTTCTTTGAATTGACCGGGGTAGAACTGCATGGCGTCGTCCAGACTTTCTTGTATTTCGGTCAACTCGTAATCCGCTAGAGGCCAATTTGCTTTCGTTCCTGCATAGTATAACTTCGCGTGATGCTGCTGAATCACGCCCATGATCTCGCCAAGCCCGGGTTTGCTATCGCTGATTTGTTTTTCGAGAGTTGCAACTTTGGCGTCGAAAGCGCTGTTGGAATTCGCATTCTGTTGCCGCGAACAACCGGCGAGAAAAATAAGCGCAACTCCAGCGGTGATCAGCTTCATTAGCAAATCGTTGGCCCGCCTAAGCCGTTTATGTTCTCTGCTCGGCCAATATCGGAACACGATATCGGAGGACGATATAAGACAATATAGAGGTATGTGTATATCGTTTAAAAAATGAAGTCAACCCCTGATTAGTCGGGCTAACCTGACACTTCCGGCCTAGCACTCCATGATGTCCGGTCGCTGGGGTGCGTCCTCTGTGCGGTAGAATTGCCGGACAAGCGAAATGTGGCGCACTATTGTTCTTCGTGCCGTGGTGGGTCTAGCGATCGCGTCTTGTCTCGCTTACGTGGTTGATTATGCGGTGCTGCGTTATCGGATCGCGACGAGTGGCGAGGCAGCGGCGACGGACACGGTGACCGTTCTGTATGGAACGCCGCTGAAGAACGGGCAGACCGAGATCTTTACCGACCAGCCGCAGTCGGAGACATGCTCGCGCTCGATTTTTCCGCACTTGGGTTACCCGGCTTGCTGGTACGCGAGACGCCATCCCACAAAAGTGATTAGCGAAAACCGCAGTTCTGGCTCGGGGCCCTCATCACTGGCGCATGGCACTGTGGCCACATGGACGAGGGCAGAACGTCAACGACTCTAAGGCGAAGAGCTCGCTTTTTGGTCTTTGATCTGAAGCTCGTTGACTACCTGGCTAACATTTGGAACTTTTGAGGCTACCTTTTCGGTCTCCGCGCGCCGAGATTCGGAACTGACCGTACCCTTCAGTGTAACGACCCCATTTTTGACGTCGTAGCTGACACCCTTCTTGAGCTTGCGCTGCACGAGGGCGGCGTCCAAATTCTTATCAATAGCTTTATCGAGGTCGGAATTGACGGTCTTAGCGTCACTTTCGGCAGCCGGCGGAGTGACCTCAATCTGGTTCGCGACGACCTGTCCACCAGCTTGGGATTTCGCGATGGATTCAGCCTGAGACTTGTCCGCGTCGGCTGGAACATGTCCGCCGAGGGTGACGATGCCTTTATCGCGGTCTTGAGTGACCGAGACATCGTGGTAACCGGCCTGTTGTAGCGATTTGCGCACCGAATCAGAAACATCGGGAGATTTCGGCGTGCTGGAGCAGCCGGCCATTACAAGAGAGAGCGTGAATATGGCAGCTAGTAATTTGAGCGCTTTCACGGTTTTTTCCTTTCTCGGTCCGACCCGACCCCGCGTCGCGGCGTCGAACGGCGCAGATCTATCTAACGACTTAGTCCTAAGCCGCCGAGCAGATACAAGATGAGCACGATGAGCAACACCGTGCCGAGAATCCCCAGGCCCCCGCCGTATCCCCATCGTGAATATCCCCAATATCCGCCACCTCCGCCAAACAAGAGCACTAGAATAATAATCAGCAGTAACATGGGTTTGCTTTCCGCGCGGAGTGACGAAATCCCGCGCTAGACTTCGAATTAGTGGTCGATCTGCATTCGCATCGATTCTCTGCGGCCGCTCTTCGCCGCGCCTGAAACGCAAACATGGTCACCATAATCGCTTTCGGCTGTGAGGCATATACGGTGCAACACGCACGCCGTCAGGAAAGGAAATGTACCTTCGGGCCTTGCTGATACTGAAAATGAACAAGATAGGCATGCATTCCAGGACGGCTGACGGGGTAGCTCCTGATGGCTGCTATACTGGCGCCCATGTGGCGAGTGTTTGTGGCTCTGTTGTTACTGTCCACCGTCTCGTTAGCACAGGCAAAAGCAGATTCGTTGGACAAATTGGCGTCCGACTTCTGGACCTGGCGTGCCAGTTACCGCCCCTTCACCTTTGACGACATTCCCCGAATGGAGCACTTCGGTGGAGTACGCGATTGGTCCGCCGCAGCAATAGCCAAACAACGCGTGGATCTCGCCGAATTCGAGCGCCGCTGGAAAGACTTGCACACGGGCGGCTGGCCCGTTGCGCAGATCGTTGACTACCGGCTGATGGGCTCCGCCATTGCGCGGGTCCGCTGGGAATTGGATGTAAATCCCCGCTGGCAGCGCGACCCTGCGTTTTATGTCGAACAGACCGTCGATGCCTTGCAGGAGGAACTTCTGCCTCCGCCGCCATTCGGAGAGGCACGCTCCCAGGAGATTGTGGCGCGCGCGGAAAACATTCCGGCGATCCTGGAACAGGCCAAGTTAAATCTGCGGGCCGTCGCCCCGTTTGCGCAATTGACCATCGGCATGCTCTCGGATATCGATGCGCGCCTCGCGCGCGTCGATCGTGGCGTTTCACCCCTGCTTGCCACTGCCGATGAGCGCCAGCGCTTCCATGCCGCGATTTCAGCGGCCAGCCAGGCTTTGGTCAATTATCGTGAATGGCTGAAACAAAGCCTGCCCGGCATGCGCCAGGATTTCGCTCTTGGCAACCAGGCATACGAATTCTTCCTGCACGACGTTGCGCTGTTACCCTACACGCCGGAGCAGTTGCTCACAATGGCGCGGCAAGATTTCGATCGGGTCCTCGCGATGGAGAGCTACGAGCGCCAGCGCGACCTCAGCGCGCCAGAATTACAGATCGCTAAAACATCCGAAGAAGAAATCGCTCGCATGGCCCGCGACGACACATCGATTCGCCGCTATTTGACAAAGCACGACATTCTGACGGTTCCACCTGATTTGCCGCATTGGACGCTGCGTCTGGCTCCAGACTACATCGCCGCCTTCGACGGCTTCGGCGAACTCGATGACTTCACGGGGCCGTCGCGTCCGCAACAGGATGGCGTCCGCTGGATTCTGCCGCCATCGAACAATCTCCCGTATTTTTTCAAGGCTTACGCGCTAGATCCACGCACCACAGGGGTGCATGAGGGCGTGCCAGGACACTTCTTCCAGTTGTCATTGTCTCGGCGAAATCCTGACCCCATTCGGCGCCGGTATTACGATTCGGGAGCAAACGAAGGAATTGGCTTTTACGCGGAAGAATTGATGCTGCAAACCGGACTGTACGACGACAGCCCCCGGTCGCGTGAGATCATCTACAACTTTATGCGCTTGCGGGCGTTGCGCGTGGAGGTCGATGTAAAGCTCGCGCTCGGAAAGTTCACCATTTCGCAAGCTGCTGATTATCTGGCGCGCACAGTCCCCATGGACAGAAAAACGGCCGAAGGCGAAGCTGCGGATTTTTCGACGGCTCCCGGACTGGGCATCGACTATGAAATTGGGAAGCTACAGATCGAACGCATGCTGGCTGATCGGCGGCTCCAGTTGGGCGACAAGTTCAACCTGCGCGAATTTCACGATTACGTATGGAGTAACGGCAACGTGCCGCTGTCATTGCAACGGTGGGAGCTGTTGGGTCTCGACGACTTCAGCGACTTCAGAAACGTGAACGAATCCCCGAAGTAAGGCTCGATGTAATGATCCGGTGATACACTCACGCGGCAGCGTGAAGTGTTGCGCAGCCGTTTCAAATCCACCTCCGGCGGAGAGTGCAATGAAATCTCGCCCAAAAGGCCGACTAGCCGTTGCTGCTCTTTGTTCTGGGCTGACCATCGGACTGATCTTGGGCTTCGCGACGCAACTCCGAGCGAAGGCCCCTAAACAGAATGCTTCGGCGGTTGGCGCAACGGTCGCACAAGCTCCGAAGGCACGTCTGGCGATCCGCGCGGGGCGTTTACTTGACGTTCGCACCGGAAATTTTGCGACCAATGTTTACATCGTGGTCGAGGGCGACCGGATCGAAAGCGTGCAGCCGACCGCGCCTCCAAGCATTGCGGTGATCGATCTCTCGGGCCAGACGGTCCTTCCCGGCCTCGCGGATTGCCACGCACACATTCTCGGAAATCTAAAGGATGATTCCCCCGCCGGCGGGTTGCGGATGTCTTCTCCGATGGGAGCGGTATGGGGTGTTCACAATCTGCAGACCTGGCTCGCGCACGGATTCACTTCTTTGCGCGGCGCCGGCGAGTCGGACCTCGCCTACGGACAGTTCGCGTTGCGCGACGGTATCAAGCAAGGCTTGATTCGGGGGCCACGCATCGTCTCGGCGGGGAATTTCATCAGCCTGACGGGCGGACACGGCGATGCGGACGTGCTCGCACCGGACAAGGCTCTTCCCCGCCGTCCGAACCTGGCGGACACGGTGGACGAAGTGAGCGATGCGGTGCGGCACGACATCAAGTACGGCGCCGACTGGATCAAGCTGATGGCCACCGGCGGAGTGATGGATCCGATGAGCGATTACCGCTTCGAAGAGCTGAGCGAAGCGCAAATGGCGCGCGCAGTGGAAGTGGCTCACCGAGCTGGAAAACACGTGATGGCGCATGCCGAAGGAACGGAGGGTATCAAGGCGGCGGTGCGCGCCAGCGTGGATTCAATCGAGCATGGAACGATGCTCGACGAAGAGGGAGCAACGTTGATGGAGCAAAGAGGCACGTGGCTCGTGCCGACGCTCTACACTTTTCAGCACGGCGTCGAGACAGGGGCTTCGCACGGAGCCGACCCCGTGATGGTCGAAAAGGGAGAGGCGATTCTGAGGGCGCAGCAGCCCTCCTTCGAGCGGGCGCTGCACCACCACTTGAAGATTGCCTACGGAACGGACGAGGATCCGGATTTTTCGTCGAAGGAATTTGGCGCCCTGGTGCGCGGGGGGCTCACTCCGCTTGGGGCGATTCAGGCGTCAACGGTCAACGCGGCGCAACTGCTGGGGACGTCGCGTGACACAGGAACGATCGAAGCGGGAAAATTTGCAGACATCGTAGCGGTGACAGGCAATCCGCTAGAGGACATTACACTGATGGAGCATGTGGTGTTCGTGATGAAGGGCGGCGAAGTAATCAAGAACGATACCGCGGGAAAATGAGCCTGCAGAAAATTGCGCAACGAAGCGTAGGACGCTGAATTACTTCGCGAAAAGTGGTAGTACTTTTCTGGACGATGCTAGGCCGGTTTCTTTGCCGCGAAAGCAAGATGCCACCCTGAAGGCGGGGCGCAACAAATTCAAAATCAAGTGCGCCAGGGCCAGCTACCCAGCTAGTGTGCCAGGGGATTGGGCCGAATCTGGAAGTGGACGACTTTCGGGAACGTGCCTTTTCCCGTCTCGCTGTGAAACGGCGTGCGCGTGCCCCAGGTGGTCCAGACCCCCTTGCCCTTCCAACCGCCATTCGGGTCGTCTAAGCGGCCGTCCATTCCCTTCGCGAAGAAGCCTAGCGGGTACGGTACTCGAAGGATCACGAATTTTCCCTTCACCAAAGCAATCAATGAATCCGAGTCATTGCCTGTAACAATTGGCGTGTCCTTGCCCAGTCCCAGCGTGTCGAACCGATCTACCCAGTCGTAATAGTGAGAATCGTCGCTTCCCGATCCCGTCACATTTTTGAACTTGGGTCCGGGCGTCTGATACAACGTCCATCCTTCGGGACATTGCCTTCCCGTGGCTTTCGGTCCGTTGAGCGGCCCTTTGCACTTGCGTCGATCGAAACTTGCGAGGTGGCCGCTCGCCAGCGCCACCCAAACGACGTTATTGCTATCGACGTCCATGCCGCGCGGCGAAAAACCCCACACCGGAGCCTTCGGATCCTTCCACGGCACTTCATAATATTCCGCAAGGGCTGTTGCCGGAGGATTCGTTCCCGGATTCAAGCGCACAATTCCTCCGGGAAATCCCAGCACCGTTCCCCAGACCATCCCATCCGTGCCGATCCCGATACCGTAGAACGCTGCGTTCAGCCGAGTGTCCTTCGTGGGATCCATAGACACATTCAGCGCTGACGACGCACCCAAACTTTCGCCGCCAGGCGTCGTGGCCACCCGCTGTTCGCCCTCCACATATGCATCGCGCTTTCCATTTCCATTTGTGTCGAGCACCAGAGCCGTCCACCCGATTGATTTGGCGGCATCGTGAGTCTGGTCCCACATCTTGGTATTCAGCCATCCGATCACACCGCCGCCACCGCCGCTGCTGGTCCACAGCGTGTCATTGGCGTCACTGGCGAAGAGCAAATGATGCGTGCCGTAACACGTGTCGATCATCTCGATCTTCTTGGTTGCGGGATCGTACATTTCGAGTTGCCGGCCGGACGTCTCGGTCGGCGTCAATTGCGCTGACGGAACATCCGATCCCGCTTTGCAGAATGCCGGATTCTCGCGACCACGTATCCGAGCGGTAAACCATAGGCGTCCATGCTCGTCAAACATCGGATTGTGAACGGTCGTATGGCTGTCCCAAATCGCCTCGTCGCCCCACACAGCAGAAGGCTTCAGCGGCTTCGGCTGTCCGGGGGTGTTTGGGTCGCGATACATAGTCTTCACCTGGCTCCTCGTGTTGTGCACCGGGTCGAGGACGGGCAAATAGTCCCGGCTTTCTTCGGGCGAACCGTAAATCAGGCCGTTCGCATTGACGTGCGGATTGCGCTTGTCCGTGGAAATTTCGTCGTGCAAATAGGCTTTCGGGTCGGCCCAATCCCATTGAGTGATTACCACGTTGCGTTCAACGCCTTGCGGCCTCGGAGGCGCTTCGGCAGGCAACTCGCCTTTCGCGATGCGCGTGGTCCAATCGCCGAATAGCCCTGTAGCTCGCTTGGCACCAAGTTGGCCGAGACCTCCTAACATGATCGCGCCAGCCTGTCCGGATTGAACTCGGCGCATCCATGCCGCGGCCGGATCGAGGTCGCTGAACATCGCGGGGATCGTGCGCGTGTACTTGTTTCCGAGTTGATGGCAAGATTCGCAGCTATCCGTTTTGATCAGATGAATCCATTGGCCTTGGCCTTTGACACCGGGCGAGATTCCGTTCCCCTCCGCGCCCGTTCCGGGAAATTCGTTTTCGCCAGGCACCTCCAGGAGAGCGTACCAATAATTTGCCGGATAATATTGCGCAGCGCTTTTCGCGTCGGGCGCTACAGTTGGCTTCAGATCGACCAGCTTGCCCGGCTCGCTCTCAACTTTGGGCGAATCCACGAGGCCATACCCGCGCGCCCACACGGTGTAGCGCGCCTTAGGCAGATCGGGAATCAGGTAGCGGCCGCGATCGTCCGTGACCACTTCCTTGATGTAGCGTGTGGGCAGATCCGTCGTTTCGGCGATAACCCACACTCCGGCTTCGGGTCCGTTCGCGCTGGAAACGCCGCCGCCGATGTCGCTGGCACCGACTTTAATGGATGAGGCCTGCTGCGCATAGGGTCCCGTCCGCACGAATGTGAGCAGAGCGGCGAAGACGATAATCGCTACGCAGCTGAGGGACAGAACATAGGAAACCCGCATGGCGCGCCTCCTTGATACGGCTTACGTGAATGTGGCTTACGCGGCATTATTCCGAGGTCAGACGGGATCTTCGATGGTTCGCCTATCGAGGTTTCTTATACACCTGAGTCGGCGCTGAAGTGAAGTTTGTTATTGCGGCCGAGCGAGCGCCGCGCAGACTAGCTGACCGCAGGTTGACACGGGGACGGCAAAGGCGCGAAGGTGATAGCCCACGATCCGCCATTTGGAAAAACGAAAGGATGAAAAATGAGTTCGCAACCTCAAACGCATGTGAATCCGGAGCGGCTAATGCAAATCACCTGGAGCTTCGCGCAACCGCTGGCGATTGACAGCGCGATACAGAACCGCGTGTTCGAAGTGCTGGACTCCGGGGCGAAATCCGTGGCCGAAGTCAGCAAGGAGACAGGCGCTTCGGTGCGCGGCCTTACCGCGGTGATGAACCTGCTCGCGCACATCAATCTACTGGCCAAGTGGGCGGACGGCCGCTATTCGCTGACTCCTGAAAGCGCGGCGTTTCTGGTGAGTTCGAAGCCGGGCTACATGGGCGGCTTCATCCACCAGATGAGCTCGCGCCTCGCAGAGGCCTTCCTCCAGTTGCCTGAGGTGACCCGCACGGGCACGCCCCAGGAAGGCGACGAGAGCGAAAGGCCGGAAGCGGCCGCCTTTTTCGAACAGCTGGTGGTGGACATCATGCCGCTGGCCTATCCTCCCGCGCAGAAGCTGGCCGAGGTGCTGGGGGTTTCGCGCGCGACGCAGCCCATCTCAGTGCTCGATCTCGCCTCGGGGTCGGGAGCATGGGGCATCGCGCTGGCGCAGGCCTCGCCCCAAGTCCGCGTGACGGCCGTGGATTGGCCGAGCGTGCTGACGGTGACGCGACGGATCGCAGGACAATACGGTGTCGCCGAGCAATTCCACGATCTTGCCGGCGATCTATTTAAAGTGGATTACGGAAAGGGTCATTCAATCGCGACGGTCGGAAACATCCTGCACATGCTGGGTCCCGCGGAAAACAAAACACTACTGAGAAAAACATTCGACGCCCTGGCACCCGGAGGGACCATCGCAATCGGCGAATTCCTTGTGGATGACGATCGCAACGGGCCGCTGGTGCCACTCACCTTTGCGATCAACATGCTGCTGCATACGAAGAATGGAAACGCATATACGTTTGCGGAGATTCGCTCTTGGCTCGAGGAAGTGGGTTTTGTGAACGCGCGATTGCAGGCGGCGCCGGGGCCTTCACCGCTGGTGCTGGCGGAGAAACCTCGCGCATAATCGACGAAGTCATTTCAGTGCCGCTGCGAAGCCTTTTTCAGGTCGGCAACGAACTTCGCGAATTCCACGCGCCGCGTTTCTTCATCGGGCGCTCGCAGTATCGCGGAGGGGTGAATCGTGGCGGCCACGGCGGGAGCGAGCCGGGAGTCCACAAACTCGCCACGGTGCTTGGTCACGCGAAAATCGCGGCCCAACAAGGATTGCGCGGCCGTCGCCCCCATGCAGATGATCACTTGCGGGCGCACGACGGCAATTTCCGCTTCGAGCCATGGGCGGCACGCCGCAATCTCCGTGGAATTCGGCTTTTTGTGTATGCGGCGTTTGCCTCGCGGCTCCCATTTGAAATGTTTCACCGCGTTGGTGACGTAAACTTCCGTTCGATCGACTCCAGCTTCGATCAGCGCTCGGTCCAGCAGCTTTCCGGCTGGTCCGACGAACGGGCGGCCATCGAGATCCTCATCGTTCCCCGGCTGCTCGCCGATCAACATGATTTTCGCGCGCGGCGGACCCGCGCCGAAAACGGTTTGGGTGGCGTTGCGCCATAAATCGCAAGCGCGGCAATCGCGGGCGGCATCTTGCAATTTCGGAAGCGTTGGATTGGGCGGAACGAGCGGGCGGCGAGTGCCCTTCGCGGCGGGACGATCTTCGGGTGGTCGCTTCACTACGGTTTGATGCGCGACGATCAGCAATCGCCACAGCCGCGAAATGCGAAGAGTAATACAATAGAGATGCCCCCCAGGGAGTAGCGAACGCACAACTGCATCTGAAGCTGCGGCATCTATCTGTGTCTGGTTCTGAGCCAATATCCGAAGTAAATCGCGCCGCCGTAGGGAAGTTCGACATGGCTATCAAACGCAAAATAATCGTCAGTTTTCTTGCATGCGCATGCGTGGCACTGCCGTACACGTATGCGCAGGAGCAGGCGCCCGCGCGGCGGACTGATCCGGCGGAGGGTTCGCACCGAGCTGATACACCTCTGGCAATGGAGACGGTGAATCTAACGGTTCCGCAGGGCACGCCTCTGCAAGTGGCACTCGCCAAAGAAACTCGCGTGAAGAAGGTGGGCCAGCCAATTCAAGGACGAATTGTGGAACCGGTGTATTCGTTTGACAAAATTGTGATACCCGTGGGAACCGAAGTAGATGGTCAGATTATTCAAATCAAAAATCCATCCGCCGGACGGCGTACTGCTGCCGCTCTGGACGCTGACTTCACTCCCGCGCGAAAAACCGAGATCGAATTTGACGAACTGGTTCTGCCCGATGGAAAGCACTTGGCGGTTCATACGGTAGTTACGCCCGGCTCCGGGCAACCTATCGAATTCGTCTCCGCCGCCAGTGAAGCGAATCAGAAAAGTGGCGTCAAAAGCGAGGCGACGGCGCGTACGGCTGCCGCCAAGCAACAAGCCAAGCAGGAATGGGACAACGCGATGAAGCAAGTGAAAGAGCCCGGCAAGCTTCATCGCATCGAACGCTACGCAATCGCGCAGCTTCCCGTTCACCCGCAGTACCTGCCGGAAGGCGTCGTCTATTTTGCCGAGTTGCAGCAGCCGCTCAATTTTGGCAGCGAGCCGCTGACTCCCGCGCTGGCCTCCTCGATCGGCGGGCCGCCTCCGGATGGCAGCGTGGTTCACGCGCGGCTGATCACTCCCTTGAGTTCGGCGAGCACGCAAAAGGGCGCGGACGTGGAAGCGATGGTTTCGCAACCGCTATTTGATGACGGACACTTGATTCTCCCGCAGGGTAGTTTGCTGGAAGGCTCGGTGGTTCAAGTGCAGCCGGCGCGCCACATGAGCCGCAACGGACAACTTCGTATGGCGTTTCACGAATTGAGCCTTCCGAGCGGGGTGGAGCAGAAAGTGGAGGCGACGCTGGCGGGCGTCGAGGCGGGAAAGGCCGGCAATCTGAAGCTCGATTCGGAAGGCGGGGCGCAAGCTACTACTTCAAAGTCGCGCTACTTAGCGACCGCGGTTTCGCTAAGCCTGGCTGCGGTTTCCTTCGCCGGCGACCCAGACGCACCGGGAGGCAATGCCGCCGCAGGAAACACGAGCAACCGCGTGGCCGGAGGGGCGGGCGGATACAAGTTGATCGGCATCGCGCTCGGTCTTACCGTCCACTCACAGCCCTTCGGCGCGGCGATGGGTGCTTACGGAGGCGGCATGTCGATCTACAGGCACTTCATCGCCAGGGGGCACGATGTGGTGTTCCCGAAGAATACCGCTATGGAAATCGGCATCGGGACTCGGCGGCCGGCACCAGCCGTCGCAGCGCCGACGAAGTAACGCGATAACGCTTCTTCTTTCCTGAAAACGCCGCCGGTTCAGATCGCCGTAACTGCGTGTGTATTGCGTCTGAAATGCGACAAGTTGCTAAACCCGTCTTTCTTCTGTTATACAGTCGGCCGATATCAATTCGTGGAGAAGACCGCCCAATGAATAAGAAATTTTTCGTATTAGGTAGTTTGAGTGCCATGGCCCTTATTGCCGCGATCGGCGTTGCAACGAACGCTCGTGCTGCGGCTAAGCAAGCGGAGTCCGCGTCTTCGAGCAATTGCGACCGATCCTGCTTGAATGGATTCGTCGATCAATATTTGGACGCGGTGGTGGCGCACGATCCCTCGCGGATTCCTGTGACTAAGTTTGTCAAGTTCACCGAAAACGGCCAACATCTCGATCTGGGCGACGGCTTCTGGCGAACCGCGACTGCGCGGAGAAAATACAAGCTCTACGTGGACGACGTGCCCGCGGGCCAAGTGGGTTTCGTCGGAACGATGGAAGAGGCGGGACAGCCCGTGATCGTGGCGCTGCGGCTGAAGATTGATGATCAGAAAGTTTCGGAAGTTGAAACCATCGTCGCACGCGGCACAATGGCTGCGGGCGGGGCAAAGAATCTGGAAAAAATAGGCAGTCCCCGTAGCGCTTTTTTGGAAGATGTCCCCGCCGCCGACCGCGTCTCGCGGCTTGATTTAATCAAGACCGCAAATAAATATTTCTCGGGCATGCAGCAGGACAATGGCAAGGGCGACTATTCCTTCTTCGCCGACGATTGCAATCGGCTGGAAAATGGGATGCAGACCACTAACAATATGACCCCCATGCCGGGGCTTCCTGCTTCTGGAGCGCCGCGGCCCGCTCCGTCGCGCAAATACGATCCAGCCGTGAATCCGACGATGTATTCCGCCGGATGGTCGTGCAAGGACCAGTTCCGTTCCGGCTTGCTGCATTTCGTCACGCACATCCGCGACCGCCGCTATCCCATCGTCGACCGGGAACGCGGGATCGTTTTCAGCTTCGTCTTTTTCGATCATTCGGCGGGGGACACTCGCAATTTTGAAACTCCAGACGGGCGCGCCGTTACGGCAGGGCCCACAACGCCATTCACCTGGGAAATTGCGGAGCTTTTCAAGGTCGATCATAGCCAGCTGCACCAGATCGAGGCGGTGCTCACGCAGGCGCCTTACGGAATGGGCTCGGGATGGAGCAGCTGGGAAGATTCCAGATCGGATCAACCGCAGTGGTGAGGCTCAAAACCCGCATCCTAGCTGCCGGAACACGTGACACAATGGCCAGTGATGCGAGCGACGACCCGTTGCCCGTGGAACATTCTGGTTATCATCATTCTGTTGGGCGGCTCGCGACTTTGCGCCCAGACGAATACCGGCGAGTTACGGCTTAAAATAACCGATCCTTCCGGCCTCGGACTGAAAACAAAAGTCGAAATATCGAGTTCCGCCAACGAGTACCGGAGCAGCCTTACCACCGACGACTCCGGCAATGCGGTCGCGAAAAACCTTCCGTATGGCTTGTACCGAATAACGGTGGAGCAGCCCGGCTTTGCTCCCGTATCTCAAACGGTGGAGATTCGTTCGACATTACTGTTGAATTACACGATAAAACTCAAGCTCTCGCCTGTCGCAGCGTCAGTTACCGTTTCGGCGGACAATACTTTGATTGACCCCGATCGCGCCGGTTCCGTTTACCAGATCGGCTCCGGCACAATTCAGAATCGGCTGAGCTCGCTGCCCGGCCGTTCCCTGCAGGATCTGGTCAATTCTCAGCCAGGCTGGCTTTACGAAGGCAATGCCGTTCTTCATCCGCGCGGTTCAGAATACGATACGCAGTTCGTGATCGACGGCGTACCCCTCATGGACAACCGTTCTCCGAGCTTCGGCCCAGAGATCGAAGCCGACGACGTTGAATCGATGAGCATCTATACTGCCGGGTTTCCCGCAGAATATGGAAGAAAGCTAGGCGGCGTGGTGGAGATCAATACGCAGCAGAACACTCAAGCAGGGTTCCACGGCCAAGCGGTTCTTTCCGGCGGCAGCTTCGATACCGCGGGGGCATTCGTTCAGGCGCAGGACGTGTGGGGAAAGAATACTCTTGGTTTTGGTGCGGACGGAAATACCAGCGGGCACTACTTGAATCCCGTTGTTCCGCAGAATTTTACCAACACTGGAACGACCGGTGATTTTTCCGCCGACTACGAGCGGGATTTTACGCCAAGCGACCGATTGAATCTGAGCGTTCGTGACGAATTTTCGCGATATCTCGTTCCGAACGAACAACTGCAGCAAGCGGCCGGTCAGCGCCAGAATGGCGACAATTTTGAAACCATGGGCATCGTCGCTTACCAGCACACGTTCTCATCCGACATGGTGGCCGACGTGCGTGGCATGGTGCGCGAAAATTCCAACGATCTGTACTCCAATCCGCTCTCTACCCCGATTATTGCATTTCAGCACAATTGGTTCCGCGAGGGATATTTCAAGGCCGACGTTTCCATCCATCACGGCATTCACGAGTGGAAGGTGGGAGTCGAATCGGACAACATTTTTTTGCACGAAAACTTCGCCAGCACTATCACAGATCCCTCGCGTTTCGATCCTGGCACGCCTCTTACCTTCAACTTTCCCGGGCCTTCCAACCCCACCGCCGCTGCGCGTCCCGATCTTGAGCAATCCGCTTTCGTGCAGGACTTGATTCGCCTCGGGCGCTGGACGATCAGCGCGGGCCTGCGTTGGGACCACTATCAGCTGCTCGTAAATCAAAATGCCATCAGTCCACGGCTTTCTGTGTCGCGTTATTTTCCCTCCGACGCGTTGGTTCTCCACGTTTCCTACGATCGCGCCTTTCAGACACCTTCATGGAACAACATTCTTCTTTCCAGTTCTCCAGCGGTGCTTTCGCTCAATCCGAACGTTCTACGTCTGCCTGTGAAGCCTTCCCGCGCGAACTACTACGAGGCTGGCCTGACCAAGGCGTTCCTCGGGAAATTCAAGCTGGACGCAAATTATTTTCGCAGGCTGCTGAATAATTACGCGGACGACGATCAACTGCTGAATACCGGTGTGAGCTTCCCCATCGCGTTTCGAAAAGCGATTATCTACGGCGCGGAGGCCCGGCTCGATCTTCCGCAGTGGCACGGCCTTTCAGGTTTCGCAAGCTACTCGTATACGGTCGGCAACGCTTGGTTTCCCGTAGTCGGCGGGCTGTTTCTCGGCCAGGACGCCATCAATGGGACGACCCAACTTTCGGGACACTTCCCCGATTCTCAGGACCAGCGGAATACTGTTCGGTTTCGCACACGCTACGATATCGCGCCGCGTTTTTGGGTCGCCGGAGGCGCCCAGTATGGAAGCGGACTGCCATTTGATTTCAACGGCACCGAAGCCCTGGCTCTCGCGGAATACGGTCAGAGCGTTGTGGACCGCATAAATTTCGTTCGCGGACGGGTGCGGCCTTCGCTGTCCGTCGATCTTTCGGCGGGCGCCGAAATTTATAAGTCAGATTTTCTCGCGATGCGGATGCAGTTCGACGTGGAAAATCTGAACAATCGCCTGAATGTGATCGATTTTGGCGGCCTGTTTTCCGGAAACGCAATCGCGCCGCCGCGAAGCTATTCCGTGCGCCTCTCGACAAGTTTTTAGCAAATTGTTCGATTGTGCTACGGGGTCGAGATTCGTCATTCCATGCGAACGGCGACAACTTCCGTGCCCCGCTCACGAATTTCGATGGCGACCGGTGGCCTGATTCCCGTCCCCTGCACGATTTCGCCGCGGACCAACCCGGCGCTGGTGGATCCGTAGCTCAACAGATCGTAAATCGTATGATCGCAAGGGTTAACTACCATCGGGTGGTCGGCGTTGAACTGATAATCTTGCCGCAACATATCCAGGTTGGTTACGTATTCCAGTTCGCAGCTTCCGAATGGCGCCTGTAGTGAGAATCCCCAATACTGCCCGCGCGGCAGCCGCACGACCATTGCCGGTTCGGTCTGGCCCGTAACCGAGTCGGGGAACAGAAACCGTTTCGCGGACCATGCCTGTTTCAATTCCTCAGTTGTGCCGATCACTCCAGGCCCGAGCGGCAAAATTTCCTTTGGTTTAGCGGGTTTCGCCGCAGGGAGAGCAGCAAGAGGTGCGGCGTGCGATACGGTCGCCACGCCCGAACCACGGCTCAAGTGAAGCGCCAAGCCTCCGCCGATGATCACCACTCCGGTGGCCGCTGCGATGATCCATGCGAAGGACGGGATCGCGGCGAGTTTTGACTTACCTTGAGCCCCGGATGCGGCGGCGGTTTTCTTCGCCCGCGAGGGGACCCCAGGAATGTTCGGTTCTGACGGCTTGAAGGGGTCAATCTTCTTTTCGTCTGGCATTGTGCCATCCAGAAAACCCTTTCAGCTTGCAGGGGCCTTCCGGGGAATGCAATACGCGAGACCTTAACGGTATTAACGTTTTCGCATGAGGGAAGGCCTGTTCCAGACGAGGACTGTTAGGCGGGGCGATCCAGGCGTACCGAATGATGGGCGACGTATTCGTTGAGGTTCGCCAAAATCAACAGCAGCTCGAGCATGCGGTCGCGCTGATCCGGATTCGGCTCGGCGGCGCCTTCTTCGAGGTTCTTCACGATTGCCAGCGCATCCGCAAGCAGCCATTCCAAGTCGCCCGGATTCATGGGGCGGCCTTGGCGACAGCGATCGAAGGTGTGGTCGGTCCGCAGGAACGCTTCGTCAAGAAAATGATCGAGACACAATTGTTCGGCGGCCAGAGCTGTGGGAATCGAATTGGCGCACGGAGTTCTGCGGCAACTCCCGGGCGCTGCTGCCTTCATGGCAAACCCCACAAAAAACCTCGGCGTAAACTCCGAGGCAAGTGGGCCGAGCCTACCATAATTTTTGCGAAAGCGACGAAGTATCAATGAGATGTTACGAAAGAATTCCTAGGCCGCGGCGCCGTGGCATTTCTTATATTTCTTGCCCGAGCCGCAGGGGCAAGGATCGTTTCGTCCGACTTTGACGCCTGAGCGGACGGGCTTGGGCGCTTCGGCCTGCGCGGGACCTGTCTGGAATTGCAGATTTTGCTGTTGTCGCCGCTGGCGCTGCTCGATCTGCCTCGCCTCATCTTGAGGCTTGGCCGGTTGCATGAGGAAGAGAAAGCGTACGGCCTCCGTGTCAATGCGGTCCATCAAGTCGTCGAAGAGCTTGAATGCTTCCTTCTTGAACTCCACAAGAGGATCCATCTGCCCATATCCGCGCAGCCCGATTCCTTCCTTCAGGTGGTCGAGCGTGAGCAAGTGGTCCTTCCACTGCGCGTCCACGATATCCAGCAAAATGTGCCGTTCGAGCCAGCGAAGGGTTGGCTCGCCGAAAACAGTTTCTTTCGCTTCGTAGCGGGCTTTCATTTTTTCTGGCAGCACCGCCGCGAGCTCATCGAACCCGAGTTCGGCAGGTTCAATTTCCGCCGTCTTCAGATCGAAACCAAACTGATTCAGCAATTCATTGGAGAGCTGCGTCACATTCCATTGGTCGGGATGTTGCTGGCGTGGGCAATAGGTTTCCACCAGTTGATTCATGATGGCTTCGGCGCGCTCCAGCACGAATTCCTTTTGATCGCGGCCTTCCAGGAACGACGCGCGGAGCGAATAGATCGTTTCGCGCTGTTTGTTCATCACATCGTCGTATTCCAGCAAATGCTTCCGGGCTTCGAAGTTCTGCGCTTCCACGGCCTTTTGCGCGTTCTCAATGCGCTTGCTGATCAGCCTGGATTCAATCGGAATGCCTTCTTTCATCCCCAACCGGTACATCAAACCCTTCACGCGCTCGCCGCCGAAAATCCGAAGCAAGTTATCCTCGAGCGAGAGGAAAAACCGCGACGATCCAGGATCGCCCTGCCTTCCCGCGCGGCCTCGAAGCTGATTGTCAATGCGCCGCGCGTCGTGCCGCTCGGTGCCCAGGATGTGCAGCCCTCCCATGGCCACCACGTCATCGTGTTCGGCGCGGCACTGTTCCGCAAACTGATCGAAAAGGGGTTTCCATTGATCGAGAGGCACCTGAAAAATCTTGCCCTCCTGTTGGAAGAGCACCATTGCCGGATTGCCCGCGCCGTTCGAAGTCCCGGGACTCGCGCCATTGCCGCTTTGCGCGGCTGCATCAGCCTGTGCCGTTGTTTCGGATCCGGGCGCCGCGCCGATCACCGCGCTCGCGGGCAAATACGGCATCGCAAGCTTGTTCTTCAGACAGTACTCGCGGGTCATCGCTTCCGGGTTGCCGCCGAGTAAAATATCGGTTCCGCGTCCGGCCATGTTCGTCGAGACAGTCACCGCGCCTTTGCGGCCGGCCTGTGCGATTACTTTTGCCTCGCGCTCGTGCTGCTTTGCGTTCAGCACCTGGTGAGGAATGCCCGACTTTTTCAGCAACTCCGCGATTTTTTCCGACTTCTCAATCGAGATGCTGCCGATAAGCACCGGCTGACCGCTTTCGTAGTATTGCCGGATGCCGCCCGCCCGCGTACCGTCCTCCTGAAGGATTCCGTTGACGGTGGCTTCTAATTTTTCTGCTTCCGTCCGGTAGACCACGTCGGAATGCTCGATGCGAATCAGTGGCTTGTTTGTAGGAATCGCCACTACATCGAGGTTGTAGATCTTGTTGAATTCAGGAGCTTCGGTTTCGGCCGTTCCGGTCATGCCGGAAAGCTTCTTGTACATGCGGAAGTAATTTTGGAATGTGATGGTCGCGAGCGTCTGATTTTCGCGCTCGATTTTCACACCTTCCTTCGCCTCGACGGCTTGGTGCAACCCGTCCGACCAGCGGCGGCCCGGCATTTGACGGCCGGTGAATTCATCCACAATCACCACTTCGCCGTCCTTGACGACGTAATCTACGTCTTTCTCGAATAGCACGTGGGCGCGCAGGGCCTGGTAAACATGGTGATTGATTTCCATGTTGGCCAGGTCGAAAAGGTTTCCGAGATTCAGCAGCCGCTCGCTTTTCGAGACCCCCTCTTCGGTCAGCGTAACGGTGCGCATCTTTTCGTCCACGGTGTAGTCGATTTCTTTGATTAGCTTCGGAATGATTTTGTCGATGCGGTAATACTTGTCCGTGGATTCTTCCGCGGGACCGGAAATAATCAGCGGCGTGCGAGCCTCGTCAATTAGGATCGAGTCCACTTCGTCCACGATTGCGAAGTAATGCCCGCGCTGGACGCAATCTTTCAGGTCGTATTTCATGTTGTCGCGCAGGTAATCGAAGCCGAATTCGTTGTTGGTGCCATAAGTAATGTCGGCGCCATAGGCGGCTTTGCGCTGCGCATCGTCCAAATCGTGAACAATCACGCCCACAGTCAGTCCTAAGATTCTGTAGATAGGACCCATCCATTCGGCGTCGCGGCGCGCCAAGTAATCGTTCACAGTAACGATGTGCACGCCTTTGCCTGTTAGAGCATTGAGATACGCGGCCAGAGTGGCGACCAGCGTCTTGCCCTCGCCGGTTTTCATCTCGGCGATTTTGCCGTGGTGCAACACGATTCCGCCGATGAGTTGCACATCGAAGTGCCGCATGCCGATGGTGCGGCGTCCCGCTTCGCGAGCGAGCGCGAAGGCGGGCACCAGCGCGGGCTCGAGTGCATCTTGAAGCTTGCGCTTGAAATCCGGGTCATCGCGCTCAAGGCCTTCGAGCCGGCCCTGGACTTCGGACTTCAGCTCAAGCGTTCGCGCACCGATCTGCTCGTCGGAGAGTTTCTGCATCTCCGGCTCAAGCTCGTTGATGGCCTCCACCATCGGCTGGATGCGCTTGACGTCGCGCTCATGCTTTGTGCCGATGAAGGTTGCGACTACGCTATCTATGACCTTTTCAACGTCCATATATGTGCGCTGTCTTCAATCTACTTGTGATTGGAGGGCCGCTGACGGCTTTTGCGATACCTGACTCTTTATTGTAGCGGTTCACGAAAGCTACCGCAAAACCGCGCCACAGGTTCGTGACTCGAGAGAAATTTGAAGATGTCGGCACGCCGCAAGTGTGACAGGTAGAGTGTACAGCTACCCTTTGTTTCCAACGAGTTAGAGCACCTTCTACTCGTCCGGTGTGACGAGTAGCGATTGGCTGGGACGGCCCTCGAGCCGGGGTTCCGCAGGGAGTATCGCCCGGCCCTATCTTCGACTTGTAGCGCCTCATCATAAGTTCTCTCGGTGACAACGCTAGCACGAGAGGCGGGAATTACAAGTAGGAGCTTGTGTGGACTTTCTGCTTTTGGTTTTTTGTGGGGCGAGATGCAACGCTTCTTTCCCTTGCGGATCGTCTTCACGGCGATCCGCAAGGGCACGTTCAGATTGAGCGCAACAAGTCTTGCGTCGGCGAATTCCAGCGGCTACATGCGGCCTTCGTCACCGGACGGGCCGTAGATTGACGGCACGGGAACTT
>Ga0070731_10001845_pt1 | contig 21227 bp, 14 predicted proteins | sample Coa_R1_2_FD_66448 | JGI IMG/M metagenome (GOLD analysis project Ga0070731, IMG submission 66448) | Surface soil microbial communities from Centralia Pennsylvania, which are recovering from an underground coalmine fire - Coalmine... | ecosystem: Environmental > Terrestrial > Soil > Unclassified ... | reverse complement strand
TTTGTGGACTTGTTTCTACAAAGTTCCCGCGAACGCCATCGGCGTGCGCACGCTGATGTCCGGCGGCGGAATTGAGAAGCACGATTACACGCCCGGTTACGTGACCTGCATCCCGGGACTGCATCGCGTAAAGCTATGGGACCCGACATGGTCGAACGTGTATCACCCCATGGATGTGCGCGGCGGCGACGGCTACAAAACCAGTGTGGATGTGTCGGTGATTTTCCGCATTCACCAGGGAAAATGCTGGGAGGTCGCCGGAAAATTCCCATCGTACGCCGACATCGAAAACCGTGTGCGCTCAAGCTTGTCGCAGTATGCCAACGCCGTTTTGACGCAAATGAAGACCGAGGACTTTTACAACTCCGAAGTGCGCGACAAGAAAACTGAGGAAGTTCAGAAATTGATGGACAAGCAATTGGAGGAATACGGCCTCGAAGTGAAAAGCGTGATGCTGCGCAACATCGTGTACGACAAAGTTTTTGAAGAGCAGTTGCTGAAAAAGCAGCTCTCCGGCCAGACGCTGGGCCTCGAAGAATGCAAAACGCAGCAGGTGGCCGGCGAAATGGCGACGGAAAAAATCGAGGCCGAAGCCGCCGCGGAGGTCGTCAGCATCAAGGAAACGCTGAAGCAGGACATGGCTAACCTAACTGCCGAAACCGATCAGAAGGTCAATAAAATTCTGCAAGACGCGCAGTTTGAAGCCAACACGGTCACCGCGAAAGCGACCGCCGATAAGCGCAAGAAAGTCGCCAAGGCCGACTTCCTGCGCGCCGAAGCGACCGCCTACGGCACGGCGGCGATGGCAAAAGTTTACGCCAAGCCTGGCGCGAGTTTTTATTTTGCGCAGAAAGCGCTCACTGGCTTGAAACTCGGCAACATCGAAGTCAATTCGAGCACGTTCAATCCGCTCGACGCGGATCATTTGCTCAAAGCGCTGGGTCTCGACCTGCACGCGCCCGCGCCGTCGTCCGACTCCGCTGGAGGATCGTCGTCAAAGAAATGAGCGGTGTTAAAAAAAATCAACAGTCCCGCCGCGATGGCGAGCCCGGCGCGTCAACTCCTGCCGATCGCAACACGGATTCCAACGCGCCAAATGCGCACGCGTCCACCGGGCCTGTCGCGCCCGTCGCGCCGCTCGCCGCCGCATCGCCGGAAGCGCGCGCCGTCCAGCGTTCCATGTCCGCGCGCCTGAACGGCCCGCGCTTCTGGGCGCTGCCGGATAAGAAGCTCAAGTGGTGGGTGCTCTGTGAAAACGACATGGGTACGGTCGAAAGCCTCACCAGCGGAACGCCGGTCATTTACATCCCGCCACTGCCGGATTTGCGCCGCGGCGCGGCCGCCGAATGCTGCCGCCAGATGGTCATGGCACGCCTGCGTGACCGCTGCCACGAGCATTTCTTCCAACTTATTAAACGCATGTTGCTCGGCGGCATGTTGATTTTCGCCGGCATCGTCGCGCTGAAATTCCTCGAAGCCTTCGACACGCTGCTCTTGGTCGGCGCGCTCGGTTACACCATGCACGCCGGCCTGCGCTACGGCCTGCGCTTCCTTCATTCGTGGGAAGCGACCAGCCGTCCGTTTTCGCATTTCACCGGCGAGCCCTTTGTGGAAAGCAAGCTCGCCGATCGCCTCGCGCAAGCGCTCGATTTCCGCCGCACGCTGCCGCCCGACAAACGCGGCGAATCGCCCGACGCCGAACTGCTCGACGCCAATGCCTATCGTAAATTAATTCGCGAAGGCGCCATCACAAAAGAGGAACTCGTCGCGCTCGGCAAAGCGATTGAAGCGCGCCTGAACCTAAGGGGCGTCGAACCGAAACACTTCAGCGACATGGCCCGCGCCGAAGGCCTCGACGGCGAATCCGCCGCGCTCTACCGCGATCTGGCGCAGGCGGCGAGCGAAATCGCGTACGAGACGGATTTGGCGTGAACACGCGCTCAATCTGCGCTGGTTTTCGCATGTCCGTCGGCCCGCAAATCGGGCAGGAACCAGGCCACGATCATCGCGGGAATAAACAGAAATCCAACGTAGAGCAGCGTGTGCCGGAAGTCGAGCCAAATCGACAACTGCGCAGAAAAAATCGTTCCCGCCGCCGCTACGAGGCGCCCGATGTTGTAGGAGAATCCCGCGCCGGTCGTTCTCAGCAACACCGGGAACAGAGGAGGCAGGTACATGGTAAAAAGTCCGAAAACACCGGAGAAAAAACCGACCCAGGGGATGTACCAGAGCATCGAAACGAAATCTCGCTCCGCATAAAACGTCGCGGTCATCGCGGCCAGAAATCCCAGGCACATCAGCGCAATCGCACGCCGAAAACCAAATTGTTTCGCGAGCCATCCCGCAAAAAAGTTCCCGATGCAGGACGCAAAAATCACGAGGAAAAACTGGCGGGGCACCGCGCTCTTTACCACATCGCTCGTCCAGCCAGCTTGCTCCGCCAGTGAGCGCATATTTTGATTGTTCCAGAACATAAAAGCCCACCACGGCGTCAACGAGCACGCACAGACCACGATCGTTAAGAGCGTTGTGCGCCTGACACCGCCACGAAACAATTCCCGGACGCGCGGCGCATTTCCCACGGAAGCCCTTTTCGCTACATGCCACTCTTCCGGTTCGGGTACCGCGCGCCTGATCCATAGCACCAGAAGCGCGGGAACAAGGCCCACGAGAAAAACGTATTTTGGAGGGTAATTGTGAAGCAAGTCGCTGGCGCCGCACGCCAGCAATACGCCGATATTCACGCCGGTCTGCAACACCGCGGCGATCCATGGCGCCCATTTGCGCGGCCAGGTTTCAGAGAGCAACGACGAGCCTACGGCCCACTCGCCGCCGATGCCCAGCGCCGCGATAAATCGAAATACAAGCAATTGCTGCCAGCTCGCCGCGAAAAACGAAAAGCCGGTGAAGCACGCATACGCCAAAATGGTCAGACAAAGCGCCCGGCTGCGTCCGATCAGATCTCCGATTCGCCCAAAGAATCCGCCGCCCAACGCCCATCCCACTAAAAACGCGGCTTGAATCCACCCCATCTTCTCTTTGACCTGCGGATCGTTTGAGTCGGAGATCAACATCAGCGACGCGACAAACGGCCCGGCGATCAGCCCATACAAATGCATATCCAGCCCGTCGAACAACCACCCCAGCCACGCCGCAATCCCCGATTTCCATTGCGCCGGCGTCAGCTCGCGCAAGCTGCTGACCTCCGTGCGCGCAGCCACTTGCACGGGCGCGCCAGCGTCGTCAGGTGGAACGGCAGTGCTTGTCGTCGATGAGTCCACGGCGAGAGGTTCTATCCAACTTTCGCTTTTTCAGCCAGAGCCGATTAAAGGAGCGGCGGCACTCCTGCCGCCGAAATTGTGTCGGCAAGAAAGCCGCCGCTTCATTTACACCACGATTGCGCAGTAACGCCCGCAGAATTACAATGCGCCATCATCGCCATGAATGCGCCCGCCTCATCTCCCTTTCCTCGCCTCAACATCCTCGGCTCGCGCATCGCCTCGGTGAATTACGCCGAAGCCGTCGAGATCATCCTCGCGCGCGCTAATGAATACAAACCCGGCGCGTATGTCTGCGCGGCGAATGTCCACTGCGTCTCGATGGCGCGCCGCGATCCTGCCTATCGCGCCGTGCTTAATGCCGCGCTCCTCACCGTCCCCGACGGCATGCCGCTGGTGTGGGCGCACAAAATTCTTGGCGGCCGCCGCCTCAAAGACCGCGTCTACGGCCCGACGCTGATGCTGCATCTCTGCGCAGCCGCCGCGCAGCGCGGCGTGCCAATTTACCTCTACGGCGGCGCGCCCAGTGTGCCCGAAAAGCTCGCCGAAATTCTGAAGCAAGGCCTTCCACAAATCCAGATTGCCGGCGTCTGCGCGCCACCCTTCGGCGATCGTGCCGAGAACGATCCGCAACTGCTCCGCGAAATCGACGCAATCAATTCCAGCGGCGCGCGACTTATCTTCGTTGCGCTTGGCGCGCCAAAGCAGGAATTTTTTATGGCGCACTACTCCGAAAAAATAGTCCCCGTGCAAATCGGCGTTGGTGCCGCGTTCAATTTCCACACCGGCACCGTGCGCCAGGCGCCGGCGTGGATGCAAGGCGCGGGGCTTGAGTGGCTCTATCGCTTCTGTGTGGAACCGCGCCGCTTGTGGAAGCGCTATCTGCTGTACAATCCCTACTTCCTCGCGCGCCTCGCCCTGCAGCGCGCGGGCCTTGACGCAGCGGCAAAAAACGACGAAAGGACTGAATGCCCGAACCACGTGTGAACGCCGCGACCCGCGCCGCGCGCTGGATTCTGCTGCTGCTGCTCGCCGGCCTGCTGATTGGCCGCCGCGATTTCGCGCATCTGAATCTAGGCGATCTCTGGAAAATCCTCAACCTTGCTCCGCCGACAATTCTCACTTACGCCTTCGTCACCGAATCCACGCTGCTTCTGCTGCTGCCCGTCGCGCTGATTCGCGCGCGCGAACTCTACGACCGCGCGGAAGGCCGCACGCGGTTCGAAAAATTCCTGGTCGCGTTCGGCTGGAGCTCCATCGCCGCGCTCGGCTTGATCGCCTGGGGCGCGCTGCACGCGGCCCTTGCAAAATTCAACGGCGGCGACAACTACTTGATCGTGCGCCAAAGCGCGCTTGCACTTATTTATCCGTCTGCATTTTTGTACGCGTTCATTTTTTTCGGCGACTCAGAACTCAACACCCGCTTCGCCGCATTCGGCGCTGTTTCGGCATCGCTCTTCTGTGCGCTGCTCGATATTTTTCATCTGCTCGATCCCAAAACCACCTCGCTACTCCCCGGCACGCAGGGCGAGTGGATGCCGATCTATGGCCAGGAGACTCTGCCCATTGCAATTCTCGGCCTTGGCTTCTGCGTCGTCGCGCTGCGCACGTGGCCGCTGCGCGCGCTCGCGCTCGCCGGCGTGTTACTCGCGGGTTGGCGCCAAAGCGTTCGCCCGACGCAATCGGTCGTGCTCATCGGCATGGCTTTCGCGCTCGCGTTTCTCTTCGCTGTGGGTATTGCCACCGCGTTTCAAAAGCAGTTCGCGGCGCTGAAGCGCGCCGCGCTTTGCATTGCGCTTTTTGCGATCATGGCCGCGGGATATCGCGCGCTGAAAACTTTCACCGCGCAACCCGAGCAGCCCGGCACTGAAACTGCGAGCGAAATCAAAGCGTGGAATCTGGAGCAATACGCGCGCCTCTTCGAACTCTTCGACAGCACTCAACTGCCCGCGAATCCCGCCGAACGCATGATCGCCAAACGCCCGCCGTACGTACCGATCAACGATCCCGAAGTCGCGAAATTGCAGGCCGTCTTCGATGCCACGAGCGTGAGCGTGCGCAACAACATCTGGCGCTTCCTTGTCTGGCGACGCATGGCCAACGATTGGCGCAACGGCCACTGGCTCATCGGCGCAGGCGTCGGCAAACCGTGGTTTTATCGCGCGCTTTACCAAAGCGGCTTTCACTACGGCGACGACCGCGAAGGCCTCGACCCGCACAACAGCTACTTGAACACGCTCTACCGCTACGGCCTCGCCGGCATTGCTTTGCTCGCGCTTCTCATCGGCGCAACATTGTGGCGCGCAGGTCGCGCACTCGCACGCAATCAAGGCGACATCATGCTCGAAGTGCTCCTCCTTTATTTCGGTTATACGCTGCTGTTTGCGTTCTTCACGGTGAGCCTCGAAGGGCCAGCGTATTCGCTGCCATTCTGGATCACGCTCGGATTAATTCACGCACGCGCGTCGAATCTGCTCACTCCAGCCAAAGAATCCATTGCCCTCCATTCGTGAAAATTCGCGCGATTCGTTGTTCAATCCGTTAAGCCGTTTGCGGTTTCATCGGTGCACGCAACCAATCCCCGCCCGCTCGTTCAAAATCAATTTCGCCGATTTATCCAGCGTCACGCCGCTGAACGGATCGTCTGAAATCAGGACGTTCCCGTCCAGGTCCGCGTAATCCGCCAGCGGCGAAAGTTGCGCGGCCGCGCTGATCAGCACGCTCGATTCGATCATGCAGCCCAGCATGATTTTCAGGCCGCACGCGCGCGCGATATGGACCATCTTCAATCCCTCGCGCAAGCCGCCACATTTGACCAGCTTGATGTTGATCCCATCGACGCAGCCGGCCAGCGGCGGGATGTCCGCGGGCACGAGGCTCGATTCGTCGGTCATCAGCGGAATGCCGATGGCGTTCTTGATTTTTTTCAGTGCCGCGTTGTTCCCCGCCGGAATCGGTTGTTCGAGAAATTCGATACCAAGCTTTTCGAGCGTCTTCGCTTTCTCAATCGATTCCTTCACCGTCCAGCCGCAGTTGGCATCCACGCGCAGCGTCTTCTTCGGCGCAAGCCGGCGGACTTCCCGCAGAATTTCGAGATCGTTCTTGACGCCCACTTTGATTTTCAGCAGCGGATATTTTTCTGCTTCGGCGACTTTCGCGACGACTTTCTCGAACGAATCAATCCCAATCGTAAATGTCGTGCGCGGCGTCCCCGACACATCCAGCCCCCAGATTTGCCACAGCGGGCGACCGAGCCGCTTGCCCATCAAATCGTGCAGCGCGATATCCACAGCCGCAATCGCGCTCGGCTCGCCCGGAAATCGTGCGCGTAAATCGGCGAGAATCGCTTCCATCTCAAACGGCGTGCGTTTCTCAAGCCGCCGCGCCATTTTGTTCAGCGCGCGAATGCAGCTCGCTTGCGTCTGATTGTAATACTTGATCGGCGCCGCTTCGCCAAGGCCGACAACATCGCCGTCGCGGATTTCGACGATCACATTTTCGGCAATGTGCTGCGTCGAACGCGACGTGGCAAAGGCGTGGCGCAGAGTAAGGTTCAGCGGTTTGGCCGTGACTTCCATTTGAATTCCAATCTCTAAATTCATCGCAGATAAATCAGATGGACTTATCGCTGCCTATTGGCCGCAACCCAATAGAAAGGCATTCTCAGACCGGTAAAGTTGTCGTTGCTGAAGATTCCAACTTTGTCCAAGAAAGAGAATGCCATGAAGAACTTTATACTCAAGCACGCGGCGTCTGTCATCGGCGTTTTGTCGGGGTTTGGTCGCGGCCCTCTCGCGGCGAAAAAAAGTTCGCGTCTATCAGTGGTTATCGCTGATAGACGCCAATGAACGCAGGTGGTAATATCCAAGTTATCTGCGTCCATCTGCGTGAATCCGCGTTTATCGGCGATGAATTCTGACGCGCGATGTCACGGGGCGCGAACGGAATGCCTTACATGCCCGCAGCCAAAAAGACAGCCAAAGATAAGCCCGAAGCATCCGCCGAGGTTAAGCCCTACGTCGTCTTCGCGCGCCGCTTCCGCCCGCAGACGTTCGCCGACGTCGCCGGCCAAAGCGCCGTCACCTCCGCGCTGCGGCAGGGCCTGCTCTCCGGCCGCGTCGCGCAAGCCTATCTCCTCTGCGGCCCGCGCGGCGTGGGCAAGACCAGCCTCGCGCGCATTTTCGCCAAAGCCTGCAACTGCCTCAATGGTACCGGCCCCGGCGGCATGGCCGACGAACCCTGCAACACTTGCAGCGCCTGTACGTCCATTCAAGACGGCAGCAGTCTCGACGTGATCGAAATGGATGCCGCGACCAATCGCGGCATCGAAGAAGTCCGCTCGCTGCGCGACAATGTCTCCATCGCGCCCGCCGAATTGCGCTACAAAGTCTACATCATCGACGAAGTCCACATGCTCACGCGCGAAGCCTGGAACGCGTTTCTCAAAACGCTCGAAGAACCGCCGGCGCATGTGAAATTCATCTTCGCCACCACCGATCCCAACGACGTGCCCGAGACAATCCTAAGCCGCTGCCAGCGATTCGATCTCAAGCGCATCAGCCTCGCCGACATCGTCAAACGCCTGCGCAAAATCTGCGAGATCGACAACGTCGCGTTTGAAGAAGCCGCGCTCTCGCGCATCGCTGGCCTGGCCAAAGGCGGCTTGCGCGACGCGGAAGGCTTGCTCGATCAAGCCGTCAACCTCGGCGGCGGAAAAATCACCGACGCGATTGTGCGCGAACTCTCCGGCGCCGCACCGGACGAATTGCTCTTCGACATGCTCAAAGCCTGCGCCGCCGGAAAAACCGCCGATGTGCTCGCGATGGCGCACAGCGCGCTCGAAGCCGGGTCGGACCCCGACGACATGCTGTCGGTGTTGAGCGAGCGCCTGCGCTCGACGCTGCTGGCGCGCGTCTGTGGCGTGGATTCACCGCTGCTCGAAGGCCAGACGCATCTCAAAGACGCCTACGCCGAACTGGGCAAGCTCCTCAACGACGAGCAGTGCCTGATGCTGATCCAGATTTTCACCAACGCGCGCCGCCTTATGCGCGATTCCGCGCAGACGCGCCTGCCGCTGGAAGTCGCGCTGATCCGCGCCGCCCGCGCGCGCGATTTGGTGGACTTAAGCAAACTCGCCAGCGCGCTCGAAGCCGGCGCCGCGAAAGCGCCGCAAAGCGGCGCGCCGCCGGGTCGCGCGCCAACTTCTGGAGAAGCCCCCCGCCCAAATTGGGCAGGCCGTCCGGCTACCGTTAACACTCAGCCGGCGGCCGAAAAGCAGGAGGTAGGAGATAGGAGACAGGAGACAGTAGGGCGCGTCTCCGGCGAGCCGAGCGTCACTTCATCGCGCGACTCGTCAAGCGGTTCGCAAAATACTCCGACTGAAGCGACATCGTTCGCCTCCTCGCCCGATGCGATGAGCGCCTGGCCGCGCGTAATTGACGCCATCAAATCGCAGCGCGGCGGCGCGATTTTGGCCAGCGCTTTGTCGCACGCGGTGGTGGCCGTCGATCTCGACGGCGCTCTCGTCGCGCTTGGCTCCGAACACCAATTCTACCGCGACGCGCTCACCCATCCGCAAAACCAGCTCGCGTTGAAAAACGCGCTCGCCGAAATCTACGGCTGCGACTTGGCCATCCGCATCGAATCCGCCGCCAACATCCGCCCCAGCGCATCGCAAAACACAAGCGCCGCAAACAAGAATGTCGCGCGCGACGCCGTCCCGACCCGTGGTGCAGGCGTCCCGCCTGCACAATCAAGCGCGCAGCGGCCAATGTCCGCCGCCCCGCTCGCCCGCACCGCCCCCCGCCCGCCTCCCGCGCCCAACACCCCCGCTCCATGGGAGCCGCAAGACGGCGATGTCCGCGACGACGCGAGCGACGAGTACGTGGACGATGGCGAACTGCCGCTGCCCGCGCCCATCGCGCCGACCGGCGCCGACGCCGCGCCGCTTCCGGCCGACGACGCCGACGACGATGCGCCCGGCGCGCCGCGCCGCATTGACCCGCCGCCGCCGCCCGACCGCGCGCGCCCGGCCGAAGCCAAAGTGCTGCTCGACACCAGCCTTGTCGCCGACCACCCGCTGGTCCAAGCCATCCTCAAAAGCACCGGCGGCGTGGTGCTCGAAGTCGCGCGCAGCAAAAAGAAATAGCCGCCCCCGTGCGCCGCGCGCGGTTTGGCGCTGTACTTTTTTTAAAGAAGAGTTTAAAGATCAGCGCGTCGGATGGATTTCGGAGGCTCGTGATCATGCGCAAAGTTGCCGTGGCGCGCTGCGCCTTTGTTGTGCTGACGCTCTCGATGATTGCGGCCAGCGGCGCGGATAAGACTGTGACGGACAAAGATTTTGGCTTTCAGATCGTCTTTCCATTGTCATGGGCAGTACTTGAAAAGAATTCCGAGGACGCGATTGCGACGGGCGCATATTCTTCAAAAGACGGCCGGCCTTCCGTGACAGTCAAGGTTTATAGCATCAAGGAAGGGATCACGGCTAACGATTTCTTTAAGAGCCGATTCGGCAATATTTTTTTTTGGCGTGAAACAGGCGAAGCCAAAGTCGGCAATATGACCGCGTATAAGGCAGTTCACGAAGTCACACAAACGCCAGGGGACGGATGGGACGCAGACCTTGAGGACTTAACGGAGATAATTTACTGCATTGTTGCAGGTAAGCGAGGCTACGTAATTACGAGCAGTTATGAGAAACACGCCCATGACAAATACGCCAAAGACATCGACGCCATCGTCAAGTCGTTCAAGCTGATTGAGGCTAAGTAGGGGCGGGGCGGAGAGCGCTCCGGTTACGCGGGAGTCTTCGCCGATCGGTTCGGAGCCTTCTCCGGTTGCTACGGAGTCTTCTCCGGCGGCTTCGGAGTCTTCTCCGGTTGCTTCGGAGTCTTCTCCGGTCGCTTCGGAGTCTTCTCCGGTGGCTTCGGAGTCTTCTCCGCTCGGTTCGGAGTCTTCTCCGATCGCTTCGGAGTCTTCTCCGGTGGCTTCGGAGTCTTCTCCGGTCGCTGCGGAGTCTTCTCCGGTCGGACCGGAGAGGTTTTGGATTGATTCTTTTCGATACACTTTTGAACGCGGATCGGCGTCGGTTGGCGTTGCAAGTCTTTATTTTTAAGCAACTTAACGTGAAATAGGCGAATCAACCCTTTTCAAGGAGCGTCACATGGCTGCTGATTACCTTCCGAAGAACGCGGCGGACTTTTTGGCTTGGTGCCAGAACCTGTTGGGCACGATTGGCGATTCGCCGACGACTTGGTGCCTCACGTCGGACCAGTTGACGGCGATCAACACGGCGGTGTCGGCGGTGGCGACGGCGGTGGGGGCGCTGCCGGGGTTGGCGGCGGCTTATCATGCGGGCGTGGATACGCAGAACGCGGCCATCGCGGCGGCGACGGTGCTGATCCGGCCGGCGATTGTGCAGGTTCAGGCGTGTCCGTCGGTGACCGACGCGATGCGCACGACGGCGCGGCTGCCGATTCACGACACGGGCCGTTCGCCGATTCCGCCGCCGGCGACCGAGCCGATTATTTATTTGAGCAACGGCGGGCACACCAAAATTCTGGTGGTGCTGCACGATTCCGGCAGCCCCGATTCGCACTCGCACGCGCGGCCCGACGGCGTGGCGGGGATTGAATTGTGGGTGCAGAAGAACGGCACGCCGCCGGTGGACAATTCGACCATGACGTCGCTGGGCGATTTTTCGAAGACGCGCTTCACGCTCACGTTCGACCCGACGGATGTGGGCAAGACGTTTTATTTTCTGGGGCGCTGGGTCAACCCGACGGGCGAGAAGGGCGCGTGGAGCACGGTGGTGAGCATGGTGCTGTCGTAAAAACAACTCATTGGTTATTGTTGATTGTTAATTGTTGATTGTTGATTGAACGGCGGCGCGTCTTCAAATCAAAAATCAACAATAAACAATCAACGATAAACAATGGCTGTTGAAAGGCGCGCGATGAATCCGAAGCGCAAACGCTTTCAAGTGCATCTGAGCACGGCGGTGGTGCTGATGTTCGCGGCGGGGGGGATGATTTGGCTGAATGTGACGGACCGATGGCAGGGTTTTCACTCACTATACGGATGGCCATTAGTTGCGATGGAGGCGTGGCACTCGACTATTCTGGACGGAACCCAAAGAAACTTGCTCATCGGCTCTATAGCCCTAGATGCACTGACGGCCCTCGCGATTCTGTTCGCGGTGTGGTTCGTGTGTGAGAGGTGGATTGCGTGGCGGGCGGGGCGGAAGAAAGGGTGAGCGCGGACTGCCGCGAGTGGTAATTTGAAGGCACAGGCGCTAAACTCGTCTCACTGTTATCTTTTTTAGACGACTTTTGAGGCGGCGGTTTTTGACGCGAGATTCTGCCTGAACGCATGCCCAGACTTCCAATGTATATCATTTCTTCCGAGGAGCCTGTCGTGGATGCCGATTATGCGCGCACCGTGCTGCGCGCTGAAGCGCGCGCGGTGGGATCGCTGGACGAACGCATCGGCACCGAGTTCGTCGCGGCGGTGCAGATGATCCTGCGGCTGAACTCGGCCGGGCGCGTGGTCGTGGCGGGGATGGGCAAAGCCGGCATCATCGGGCAGAAGATCGCGGCGACGTTTGCTTCGACCGGCACGCCGGCGCTGTTCATGCATCCGGCCGAAGCGGTGCACGGCGATCTGGGCATGGCCACGCAGCAGGACGTGGCGCTGGCCGTCTCGAACTCCGGCGAAACCGAGGAACTGCTGCGGCTGATCCCGACGCTCAAACGCATCGGCTGCCCGATCATCGCGATCACGGCGTCGAAGGAATCGTCGCTGGGCCGCGCGAGCAATTGCGTGCTGGAAATCGGGAAGATCGAAGAGCCGTGCCCGCTGCGCATGGCGCCGAGCGCTTCGACGGCCGCGCTGCTGGCGATGGGCGACGCGCTGGCGCTGACGGTCTTGAAGATGCGCGGATTCACGCGCGAAGATTTCGCGCGGCTGCACCCCGCCGGTTCGCTGGGGCGCGGGCTGATGCAGGTGCTCGACGCAATGCGCCGCGCCGACCGCATGGTGTTGGTGAAGGAAGACGTGCCGGTGCGCGAAGCGCTGACGCTGATGGCGCGCCCGCCGCGCAACGGCGCGGCGGTGGTCACCGATGAATTGGGGCGGCTCAAAGGAATTTTCACGCACGGCGATTTCGGGCGGCTGGTGCTGCAAGACCCGGCGATGATCGCGCAGCCGATTGGCAAGCACATGATCAACCCCTGCAAATTCGTGCGCGGCAGCGCGAAAGTCGTGGACGCGCAGGCGCTCATGGCCGAAAAGAAAATCAACGCGCTGCCGGTGGTCGATGTGGACATGACCGTGCTGGGACTTTTGGATATTCAGGATTTGGTGTGAAGGAAGTGCTGAGTGCTGAGTCCTGAGTCCTGAGTGCTGAGGAAAAGTTTGAATGGGCCTTATAGGCCTTATAGGGCCAATGGGGAACGATGTTGAATTTGGCGGCGGCAGCAGAGGTCATCCCCGGCGGGCGCGGCTTCCCCACTGTCGAGGCGCTGCGCGCGCTGAAGCTCGTGCTCTTCGACGTGGACGGCACGCTCAGCGACGCGCGGATTGTGCTCAACGACCGCGGCGAGCAGACGAAATTCTTTGACGTGCGCGACGGAGCGGGCATCACGCTGCTCCAAAACGGCGGCATCATGGCTGGCATTGTGACGGGGCGCCTGTCGAATGTGGTTGATGTTCGCGCGCGGGAGTTGAAAATACCGCCGGAGCGCGTGCGGCAGGGCGCGGCGGTGAAATTGCCGGCAGTGAAGAAGCTGCTCGCGGAGTTGAGCGTCGCGCCGCACGAAATGGCGTTTGTCGGTGACGATTTGATCGACGTGCCGGTGTTGGAATTTGCGGGAGTGGCGTGTTGTCCGGCCGGGTCGTATGTGGATGTGCTTAAGCTCAGCCACATCGTGTCGACGAAGTTCGGCGGGCGCGGCGCAGTGCGGACGATCTGCGAGTATCTGTTGAAAGCCCGTGGCGATGGCAGTTGGGAAAAGGCAGTCGATATTTACTTGGGACGCGCATGAACGGATTGTTTGTAGTACCGCCTTCAGGCGGACCAACGCGTGGGCTTGGCGCCCGTCCGCCTAAAGGCGGGACTACGAACCGGCTCGCCCGCACCACATTAATGGTGGCGCTGGCGCTGCTGGCGTGCGCATTTGCGCGCGCATCGGAAGAAGACACAGACGACGTGACGAAGAAGAACGCCGAGGTCATCGACCTCAATCCCCCAAAGCTGCCGCTGGACACGCTTGCGCCGTCAACGAGTTTCACGCCGCCGGACGGCGACAAACTTTGGGGCGACGCCAAACAGCGCGCGCTGAACGAATCGATCGACCGGCCCGGCGGGATCGTCGATTTTTCGAAAATGATCGACGACAAATTGCGCTTCGCGAGCCGGCTGAACATGGAAGTGATGGCGCCCGGCGAGAAGGAAGACACGATCCAATACATACTCAAAGCCAAAGACGTTGTGCGCGACGGAAAGTTTCTGCGCATGACGGAGATGCGCTTGATCTACCCGACGCCGGACGCTCCGCCGGCGGACGCCGCGCCGGATGCGGCAAGTGCGCCGGCGAAAAAAGCGGCGGCGGCGAAATCCGCCAGCAGCGGCTCGATGATGAGTTTTCCGCCCGGCAGCCGCGTGTTGATCCGCGCGCCAAAATGCGACATCAATCTCGAGACCAACGAACTCTATGCCTATGCGCCGGAAGGCCAGCTTTCGGATCTCGAGATTTATCCCAAGCCTGAGCCGGGCAAGGAACTCAAGCCGATGGTAGTGGTGACCAGTCCCTTTATGCGCTGGCGCAGTTGGAACGACGCGGGCACGGGCGCGATGGAGATGGTCATGTACACGTGCGGGCGCGACCCGGCCGAACTCGACCCAGTGGTCAATGTTCACATTTCACAGCCGCAGGACGACGGTTCCGTCTCGAACACGACCATCGTCGGCAAAGGCATGATTTTCGAGAGCGGGCAATTTGACCACCTCACGCCCGTGTACGACGAAGAAGGCCGCACGGCGGGTTTGAGCCAGACCGCGCGCAGCCGCGCGATTTTTCATGAGACGGTGACGACCGAGCTGCTCTCGACGGTCACCGGTTCTTCGCTGGTGCCGTTTCAATTCAAGGGCGTGCCTGGATTGCCGGAGAACAAGCCTGAGAACGACGCCCAAGCGAGCGCCGCCGCGCACATGGACCCCAGAAAAGCCGCGAAGCTGCAGCAGCAGGCCGAAGACCCGACCAAGACGGTGATCTTCTGCAAGGGTCCGGTGATTTACGACATGGCGCACGTGCCCAAACAGAAATATTCGCCGGTCGCCGATCTCAGTTCCGCTGACACAGTCGATTTGGTTTTGAAGCAGATTGAAATGGGCAAGCGCTATGATTTCCTCAACAACGTCAAGATGGACGACGTGCCCGTGACGCCAAAACCGGATGAGTTCGATCTATCACAGCACATGACCTGCGCGCACTTGCGCGTGCAATACGCTCCGCCCGCGCCGGCCGCGCCGGCGCCCGATGCCGCCGCCGCAAAAACGCCCGGCGATAAAAACGCAGGCGACAAAGCGCCGCTCGCCAAACCTGACAACGAAGCGGCGGCGAACAACGCGCCCGCCGCGCCGGCCAACAAACCCGCCGACGCTCCGCCGCCCAAGGCGGCAGGCGGCTTGATGCCCGGCGGGAAAACGCCGCCGGAATATTCGGAAGCGATCAGCGGCATCGTCGCGGACGGTTCGCGCATCGGCGTGAAAATCTGGGGCTACAAGCTTCCCGATCCTGATCCCGATCCCACCAAACCGCCGGCGCCGCCCGAGCCGTTCCTGATCGAATGCAAACGCACGTACCTCGATTCGCCCAACGACTGCATGTACCTGGTTGGTCCGGAAGGCAAGCTCGACAAAGACCTGCCGCTGGCGTATGTCAAAAATCCATCCGGCTCGGCCTATGCGCAGCAGTTCTGCTACCGCACCAAAACGCAGACGATGACCATGCCCTCCGTGGGGCGCAAGAAGATGATCATGCATTCGCAAACGCCCGCGCAGGCTGCTGCGCCCGCGAATGGAGCAGCGCCGGCGAATGGAACAGCGCCGGCATCGGGAACAACTCCGGCCGGCACAACGTCTGTCGCCGGCGGCGGAATGCTCAGCGGCGGCGACACGATCATGACCTGGACCGGCCCGCTCTACCGCGAAATCCGCCGCGTGCCGGTCGCCCACACGAAAGACGAAGTCAAAGAAGTGCTGACGTTCAACAACGACGTGACCATCGAGCAGCCGACGAACGGGATGAAAATCTTCGGCGAATTGGTGCGCCTGCACCGCGACGTGGAATCGCAGCAAGTCGAATACATGTACGCCGAGAAGAATGTCGATGTGAGCATGAACGACGTGCGCGCGCTGGGCTATACCGTGATGGTCGATATGGCCTATGAACTGCGCGATCAAAAGAACGACAAAGGCGAAGTGGTCAAAGACGAAAAGGGCGAGCCGATCAAGGAATATGCGACCGTTAAGAACATGGTGACGGTGCTGGGCAACCGCAAACTGGGCATCAAAGCCGACTGCTTCCGCGGCGGCGGCAACGCGATTCGCACAAACAAACTGATCATGGACCAGATCACCGGCAACTTCACCGCGTGGAGCGGCGCGGTGGCGGTGATGAAGCCTGAGCCGCAGCCGGAGACGGCACCCAAGTCGGAAGAAGCCAAAGGCGCGGCGGGGCTCGCCGGCGGCCTCGATTCGAGTAAAGCGACCACGATTCAATGCGACGGAATTTTCGTGAACGACGCTGAACACAATCGTGTCACTGCCGACGGCAACGTGCTCATTCGCCAGGAAGGCCTGATCCTCAAGACCAATTACGTGAGCATGGACATGGAAGCCGCGCCGGACCCGGCGAAGCCGGCGGACCCGAATGCACCGAAGTCCGACGCGCCGAAGAGCGCCGTTGGCGCAAACGACAAAGCGCTCTCGGCGTCAGGCACCGCGATCGCATCCGCGGATAAAGCCGCGCCCACGACGCCGAAAGCCGATGACAAGAATCCGCCCGCGCCGCCCGCACCACAACCCAGCGGCAGCTTTTTCAGCGGCTCGTTGAAGCTCATGCAATGCTGGGAAAATGTGGAGATGGTCAAAGCGCCCGAGGATGCGCCCACAAACATGAACCAATTCATCCATTGCGACAACATGACCTTCGACGCCAAGGCCAATGTCACCTTCATGGAAATGGAGGATCCCGAAGACGACGTGCGGATTTACACGTGGGAAGACGACGGCTCGACCAATGTGCTTCTTTCGCGCACAAACCTGCGCCTCGATCAGAACACCGGATTGTTCACGCCCGGCGGCCAGATCATGCGCCTGCCGTTCAAGGAAGACGCGCCGGCGCCGCGCGGCAAGGACAACAGCCCGGCGAGAAAGAAGGCGAAATGAAATTGAAGCGTCCTTCTTACATGTCGGTTCTGAGGGCGATCCCAGCGAGTGCGGTCTTGTCCTGTGCGCTGGCGGGGCAGACATTCCTGTCTGCCGGCGAGGCTGCGCCGCCGCCGCCAAAACCCGTCACGACCGCACCCGAAGCGCTGGCCAGCCGGATCGATGCGCACGATTTGGATTATGTCTCGCCGGCGCCCGCGACGAAATTCCCCTGGGCCGGCAAACCACCCGTCGCTCCCAAAAAACCAGACCCGCCAAAGGATGCCGCAAACGGCCAGAGTTCAACGGCCCCGGATAATGGTTTGACAATGAACGGCGAAATCATCTTTCGCGCCTTAGGCCCATTCACACGCGTGGAAAAGACGATTGAAACGCCGACGGGACCCGTCGTGAAAGTCCACATGAACATGACCAAGAATGTGGAAATTGAAATGCTCGCGAACGGCTCCGTCTTGCGCGGCGAAAACGTCGTCATCGTCAGCGACAAAGAAAGCGGCGACACGGAATTGCTCGATGCCAAAGGCGACGTGGAAATCGTCCAACCCGATCAGACTGGCAAAGGCCAGTTGATGCGGATGGAACAGCAGTTTGGGCCCAACCATGACTTGATCAAGAGCCATTCGACGCTGGTTGGCGATACGGCCAAGAGCATCAAAGCCACGATGTGGCTGCGCAAAGATCCGAACGACCCGAGCAAAGTGGACGTGATCGAAGGCATGCGCATGGAACGCGACGAAATCGAACAAAAGTTCCGCGTCACTGGCGGGCCGAACGCCATCATTACGCCGCTCGATCCAACCGCCCCGGCCGATCCGCAAAAGGCTGGCACGGACGCGTCGCAAGCGAACAAAACGCCCGCGAAGCCTGCGACTGCGCCGAAGCCGCCCGCAAGCGGCTCCTCCGGCGGGGGCGGCGGCGTCGCCAACTTAAACCTCTCCGGCCCCGGCCGGCAAAATCTGCGCTGCGACGGCGAACTCAATTTCGACGGCATCACCGGCAAGATGCGGCTGACGCGCAACGTTGTCTTGATCAAGGAAGGCGAAGCGCCGGGCGAAGGCTCGAAGATTTGTTCGGACGAAGCGATCATCACGCTGGACGTGCCGCCGCCCAGCGCCACACCCGCCGCGGGCGGAGCCGCCAGCGCGCTCACCGGCGAAATGAAATTGATGGAATGCTTTGGGCGCGTCGAAATCAAGACCGGCACGGACACGATTTTGTGCGACAAATTCACCATGGACAACGTGGCCAACACCGCCTTGATGGAGATGAAAAACCCCGCGGACGTCGTCAACGTCTACAATTGGAAAATGCCGGAAGGCGGCGACGTGATGATTGTTCCCAAGAGTTTGAAGATGAACATGACCACCAGCGAAATGGAACCCGGCGGCCCGATGAAGCAGCGCACCTTCGCAGCCCCGCCCGGCTCCAACCGCGGTAACGGCCCAAAGCCCGAAGACGTCAAGCCGCTGCCTGATCCGAAGGCGAAGCCGACTCCGAACGATCCGAACGCGAAGGCGAGCCCAAAGCCGGGAGCGAAATAGGCCCTATAAGACGAATAGGGACTATCTATGTGGCGCACGAAAAATAAACCAAGCTGTTACTTCGCCGCCTTCACTTTCACCGCCATATCATTCACAAACGGCGGAAACGCGAGCTTCAATCCGCTGCCTTTGACCGATTCGCCGTCCTCCGCTTTGACCATCACGCCTTCGTACGTGTCCCAATATTCGATGCGGTACTTGCCCGGCGTCAGTCCCGTGAGCGTCTGGTGAATATCGCTAAAATGCTGCCGTGCGCCAACCGCCGGCATCGACATCATCGCCTGCGGATCGAAGACCCAGGCGTACGCGCCGGTGGGCCATTTGTAGGCTTGGAATGTGACCGGCGCCCCGTTGATGATTTCGCAGGTGCCGCCTTGAATCATGCGGCGGTCTTCGCCCGCGACGTACGCGGCAAAGGCCTTGTAGTACGCGTAATGGTTGCGCTGGTCGATGAAATCGAACCACCACATCAGCGGCGTGCCCGCGCCGTCGGTCATCCACGTCGCCCACAAGCCGCAATGAATGTCGGCATTCAGACAGGTTTCGACCGCACCGTTAAAATCGCCGCCGTATTCGGTGATCCAGAAGGGCTTATTGGCCAGCGTTTGCCCTTGCAGATAAGGCGCGATGGAACCGTTGTACCACTTCTCCATCGCACGCGCGGGCACGACGTAACCCATCGGCTGCGTCTGGCGATAAGCATCGGTGACGATGTAATCGAAGAGCGGCGGGCGCGGCTGTTTCGCCTGCGCCGGATCGCTGGACGGAATGGCTTCCTTGGCCAGTTCCGTGTCCACCCATGTGTAGTCGGTGGCGTAATGATTCGAAACGAGGTGATCGTACGGATCGTAATGCCGCAACGCGGCCATCATTTCGCGCACCCAATTGCGTGCTTCGGGCGTGCGGAAAAATCCGCTGTTGGGGTCGCCGACATGGCCGCGTTCGCCTTGGGAACGTTTGTGCTTGATGTCGGCGTCCGAAGTGACTGGCATGCCGCCAACCAGGTCGAATTCACTACAGAGTTCAAAACCCATGATGGTGGGATCAGCGCCCCAGCGCGCGGCGATGTAGCGCAGTTTGTTGCGGTGCGAGGTGCGCGCCAAGTCGTTGGTGAAGAAATCGCGCGGCCCGCGGCACACGCCGCTGCTGCCGGTTTCGGTGCGCATGTTGTACGGATTGTTCTCCCACTCCCAATCGCACCATGAACTGAATTTGCCATGATTGTCCAACACCAGATGAACATGGATTCCGTTTTCGCGCGCCATGTCGAGCAGGCGGTCGAGTTTCCACGCGTGCTGCAAGCTGTAGCGGTTGCGCCCGTAATAATCGCGCCATTTGCTGGTCCATTCAATTCCGACCCACCACGAAGCCATCCACACTTCGGCGGTGTTTTCGCCGGCGGCTTTCATCTTGGGAAAGAAGTCGGCGTACATCGGCAACCCGCGATCGGCCGGCGCTTCGCTGTGCAGAATCTGATTCCAGCAGCGCATGTCCACAGTCGTATGGACGTTGTGGCCGATCGGGTAATAGAATTCGCCGTTTTCAAATTCGAAAAAATGCGGGTTCTGCTTCGACACGCGCACGAAACCCTTTTCGTTCGATGAAAGCGCGGTGAAGGCGCGCGCCGGAACTGTCAGCGTGTCGTGGGTCGATTGCCCGTCCGCGCCGGTGCCGGTTTTGATTTTGACCGTGATCGTGTAATGATAATCGCCTGCTTCGCGCGGTGTGATGCGCACGCGCCATTCAGGCCGGCCGATAGGCGCCAGATCGTCGCCGGCGAAACGGTCCGAGCGATCGTAGTCCTGATACCAGTATCCAACGTGCTCAAGCTTCTGATGGCTCGGCGTCTCGACGAGGCACGTGACATCGGCCATGTCCGGATCGAACGGGTTGTTGACCTGTCGGTTGAGTTCGAAGCGAACGGTGAGCGTGTCGAATTTTTTGACTTGCGGCGCCGCGGATTTGCCGTCGGCGCCGATAGCGTCTGCCGGTTCCGTGCGCAAATTCAGCACGCGCAGCGGCGGTTCTTTATAAGTCTCCGCCAACTTGCGCAGCTTGGCGTCGTCGGCTTTTTTCGACGCGGGAATCGGTGCGCTCGACGGCTGAAGGAATTTTGCCGCGCGCTGCCAGCCGCGGAAATTGTCCACCAGCACGCTGCCGTTGAATTCCTTGTCACCATAAAAAGTGAGCCCAATCGTGCGGATTTGCATCGCCTGGTTGTCGTCCCATTGGCCTTGATGCCCCAGCGGCGTGACGTCCGGCGAACCGCCGCGGATGTCCGCGGTGACGGTCGTCCATTGACCCGGCAGCAGCGCCGCGCGCGAACGCGCCTGATACCACAAGCCGTCTTTGTCTTTCATGAAAAACAGGCAGCCCACGAAGCCGGGGCATTCCGGCGGAACCCATACGTCGTAGGCGATGAAGCGCACGCCGACCATCTGGCGGCCGTCGGCGATGTTGTTGGCGCGGATGATTGTGACCGGATCGGGAAAGCGCACCGGCACTGAGAGCGATTTGCGGCCTTGGCTGGCGTGCGATTCGACGATGGCGAGTTTCGCCGCGCCGGCGGGCGGAGCTTTGCCCTGTGGCGTCGACGTTTCAGTTGGCCCAGGCGGCAATTCGGAATCCGGATCCGTCGAAACCATGCGCAGGGCCGAGTTCATCGCGAGCGGAAAATCCTGCTCGAGCATCCAGCCTTGCGTGCCGCCCTCCCAGTCGTACAACGGTTCGGGGCGATACGGAAACCAGCCGTTGTCGGCGGTGACTTGCGCGAGCGCTTCGCGCGACAGCTTCACCGCGGGAGCTTCAGCGGTGGCGCGGTCCATGGTTTTATACACGTCGCGGACGAAGAGAGCCGCGGCGCCAAGGAATAGCACTATAGCCAGCGCGGCCACTTTCGCATTGCCGCGATAAAAACGAGTCGTCAGACGCATGGTCGATGAGTTCCCAAACGCAATC
>Ga0070731_10001844_pt1 | contig 21233 bp, 22 predicted proteins | sample Coa_R1_2_FD_66448 | JGI IMG/M metagenome (GOLD analysis project Ga0070731, IMG submission 66448) | Surface soil microbial communities from Centralia Pennsylvania, which are recovering from an underground coalmine fire - Coalmine... | ecosystem: Environmental > Terrestrial > Soil > Unclassified ... | reverse complement strand
CGACGCGAAAACGACGAATGCGATGCGGGCGTTCATGAGGATCGGCTCCTTCACGGGTTGGGTTGGCAGGTCGTGGCAGGTTGGATCAATGCGACGGCGCAAGAACGATGCGAACGCGAACGGCAATGTCGTTCGCGACGGTGTCCGGATCGGCCCACTCGCCTTCGCCGATCCGGTAATCGAGCCTTCGAATCGAGAACTGGCCTTCGGCGATGCGATTGCCGGCCGCGTCGCTCGTCACGCGGATCGGCACGATGCAATCGCGCGTGCTGCCCTTGATCGTCAGCTTGCCGTCGACCTCGTAGCGATCGCTGCCGAGGTCCTTGATCGCCGTCGAAGCGAAGTGGGCGACGGGAAATCTGGCCGTGTCGAACCATTGCGATCCGCGTGCGGCCGCCTCCGAATCCTCGCTCGCGAGATCGATGCTCGCGAGATCGACATCGATGGCGGCTTTCGACGCGCCGAGCGCGCCGGGGCGGAACACGATGTCGCCCTTCCATTTTCGGAAGCTGCCATCGAACTTGACGCCCATCTGCTTCACCGTGAACGCGATCTCGCTCTTGTCGGCGACGATCGTTTGCGCGGCCGCGAACGGGGCGACGAGCATCGCAACCGCGATGCCGAGCGACAACAGTTGCCTCGCCATTCTCAACGAGTGACCTCGTTCGATTTAAGGAGCGGCAGCATCCTCGACAGCACGACGTCGCGATCGATCACGTGATGCTTGACCGCGGCCGCCACGTGCACGACGAGAACGGCGAAGAGCGACGCATTGAACGAGACATGAACGATGCGCAATGCATCGCCGAGCGCCCGGTCCTTGGCGACGAGATCGGGCAGCGGCAGAACGCCGAGATAGACGACCTGCACGCCCGTCGCCGAGCTGTACAGCCAGCCGCTGATCGGGATCGCGAATAGCAGGACGTACAAGAGCGCATGCGATATCGCCGCCGAGCGCCGTTGCCAGCGCGGCATCGGCACCGGCGGCGGATGTGGGTGCACGGCACGCCACGCGACGCGCAGCGACGTGAGCAGGAAGATCGTGATGCCGATCGACTTGTGGAACAGGTACCAGTGCAGCTTGCGCGGAGAGATCGGCAGCGCCACCATCGATAGGCCGAGCAGCAGGTTCGTCACGACGAGCGCGGCGGTGAGCCAGTGCAGCGCGATCGCGCCGCGGTTGTAGGCGTCGCTTCGATGTTGCTGTTGTGGGGGCACCCTCATCGGTGCGGTAACAGCCGGTCTCCCCGCCCTATTCCGCGTCCCATCAGGTGCCCTGTTGGAGCGTTTGCATGAAGTGACGAAGACCATCGAGCAGCATCTGCACGGCAAGGGCGGTCAGCACGAGGCCCATCAGCCGCTCGACCGCAATCATCCCACGCTCGCCGAGCACGCGCTGCAAACGGTACGCCGCGACGAGCACGAGCGTCGCGACGATCATCGCGGCGGTCAGCGCCAGGAACCATGCGAGCCGATGCGTCGGATCGCGCGAGACCATTAGCATCACCGTCGCGAGCGCCGAAGGTCCGGCGATCGACGGAATCGCGAGCGGCACGAGGAACGGCTCCGCACCCGGCGGGTCGCCGAACACGCCTTCCGGATGGCGAAACACCATCCGCAGCGCGATCAGGAACAGGATGATCCCGCCCGCGATCGCGAGCGAGACCTCCGAAAGCTGGAGCCAGCGCAGAAATGCCTGGCCCCCGAACATGAATGCGACCAGGATCAGGTAAGCGGCAACGCACTCCCGAAGCACGATTCGCGTGCGGCGCGCCGGTTCCACGTTGGCGAGCGCCGCGACGACGATCGGCACGTTGCCGAATGGATCGATCACGAGAAGCAGCAGGACGCCGGCCGAGAAGATGTCGCTCATATGCACCATCCCGCCGCGGCGATCGATCGGAAACGGGCAGCAAGCCTTGACCAATGAAATCGGCTCGCCTCATGCTCTCGCGACCAGCATTCATCGTGCGTCGGCGCAATGCGCAACATTCCAGACGAGAGCACCTTGTCTCGGCGAAGGGCGAACGATAGCGCGACGGCGCGCGGATGGGGAGACCGGCCAGCGTGATCGAGGAAAGCACGCGACAGACAGGGAAGCTGCGGAAGGTCGTCTATACCTGCGTCACGGCAGGTTACTCGGTGGTGCCGGTTCGACCCCAACGCGGCTGGGACTACGTCTGCTTCTCCGAGGAGCAGATCGACGTTGCCGGTTGGCGGATGCAGCCGATCCCGGCCGAGGCGTTCGTCCTCGAGCACGACCTCCGTCCCGACGACAAGGCGAAGACCACCAAGTGCATCAAGCTTTTGCCCCATCGCTTCCTGCCGGACTACGACGCGTCGATCTGGATCGATGCGACGCTCGCTTTTCGACCGAACGTCGACCTCGATGCGCTGCTCGATCGCTTCCTCGCCTCCGGCAAGGCATTCCAGGTGCGGGCGCATCCTTATCGTCGCTGCACGTACGACGAGGCGCTCGAGGTACATCGCACCGGGAAAGATACGGCCGCGAACGTCCTGCGGCTCGTCGAATTCCTCAAGCAGAATCGCTTTCCGCGAAACCTCGGCCTGACCGAGAACAACTTCCTTCTGCGATTGCACCACGATCCGCACGTGATCCGGTTCTCGGAACGCTGGTGGCGGCTCGTCCAGGAGTTCAGCCGGCGGGATCAGTTGACGTTCATGCTGGCGGCGTGGCGCGAGGGTCTCGACATCGCCATCATCGACGATCGCGTCGATCCGTCGCTCGAGCGGTCGAGCGACGGCGAGGCGCGCGGCGCCTTCTTCGACGCGACGTTCGAAATGCATCGCGAGGTCGTGCCGCCGTTTCGCAGCGCACGATCAGGCCTCTGGTACCTGCGCTACTACCGCACGCGCATCGCGCGATCGTTGTTGTTTGCCCATAACCGTGCCGGCGACCTTGCCTGGACGGCGTCCGAGTACAAGCACAGGTTCGGTCGCTGGCCGAACGTCGTCGCACCGCGAACGCTGACCGAAGTGCTGCTCAAGACCCGCGTCTTCGGCGATGCGATGGACGCGTGGCGCGCGCGAATCTCCGACAAGGAATGGGCGAAGGATTTCATCGCGCGACGCGCGGGCGAGAACTTCATCGTGCCGACGCTTGCCGTGCTTCGTTCAGAAACCGAGCTTCGCGCCTACCGCTTTCCCGACGGGTGCGCGATCAAGGCGACGCATTCGCCGGGCGACGTTCAAGTCCTGCGACGAGACGGCGACGGCCTCGACCTCGTCACCGTGCTCGGGTGGCTCGGCAAGGATCCCTACGCGATCGATCGCGATCGCAGTCTCCGCGGACTCACCCCCAAGATCATCGTCGAGCCGCTGATCGTCGACGACGAAGGTGCGCTCGCGATGGATTGCAAGGTGCTCTGCTTCGCGGGTGTGCCGACCATCGTGCGCGTCGACGTCGATCGTTTTGGCTGGCGCCGCAATGCGTTCTATTCGGCGGACACGCGATGGCACAGGCTGCCGTTCGCGGTCGCCCGCGCCGCGTCGTATCAGGTGGCGTGTCCGCGGCATCTCGCCGAAATGCTGGCGGCGGCGGCGGCGATCTCGAAAGGCTTTCCGTTTCTGCGCGTCGATTTCCTGCACACCGACCGCGTGCTCAAGGTGAATGGCCTCACCTGTTATCCGGACAGAGGCTTCATTCCCTATTCGCCGGCGGGCGCCGACCGCCTGCTGTATGCGCTCTATCGGAATCCCGGGCAGGATGTCGTGCAACTGTTCTCGCCGGTGAATCGCGAAGAAAAGGCGGAGACGCGGGACGCAGCCACGCATCCGAATTGACCGCACCCTATTCCCCAAGCACGATTCCCTCGCGTCTCGGATCGGCGCCGCCTATCCATCCACGGCTCGTGCGTACGATCGTCTGCACGCCGCTCGTCTCCTCGACGATTCGCGTCTTGTGGCCGAGCGCCTGCAACTTGTCGGCGAGCGATGCCACCGGGGTGTCCTTCTCGAGCTCGGTCGGCCCATTGCGGCTGCCGAAGTTGGCGAGCGCTCCGGCGGCTTGCGGGTCGAGCTTCCAGTCGATGATCGCGAGGAGCGTCTTGACGATGTAGTCGATGATCGTGCTGCCACCCGGCGATCCCGTGACGATGGCGACACGGCCCTTGCCATCGTAAGCGATCGTCGGCGCCATCGACGAGCGCGGGCGCTTGCCCGGCTCGACGCGATTGGCGACCGCCTTGCCGTTCTCGACGGCCACGAACGAGAAGTCGGTGAGCTCGTTGTTGAGCATGAAACCGCCTTCGGTCATCAAGTGGCTCCCGAACGCGTACTCGATCGTCGTCGTCATCGAGACAGCGTTGCCGTCCGCGTCGACGATCGAGATCTGCGATGTCGATGGCAAATCCGCGGCTTGATCGACGCCGAATTCGATTGTCGACGCGACCGCGCGATGGTTGGCGGGATCGCCCGGCGCGGCGACTCCCAGGCTTCGCGTCGTCGAGATGAGCATCGAGCGCGCGCGAACGTATTTTTCGTCGAGAAGTCCCGAAGGCGGCGTGAAAAACGCCGGATCGGCCATGTACACGCTTCGATCGGCGAAGGCCAGCCGCTCGGCCTCACTCGTGAAATGGACGCTCCAGAACGTAGCCAATCCCATCGACGCGACGTCGTAAGGCGCGAGCATCGCGAGCGTCTGCAGCACCGTGAGCCCGCCGGACGAAGGCAGCGGCATGCCGCAGATCCGATAGCCGCGATAGCGGTCGCACACCGGTTCGCGAACGACGATCCGATATGACGAAAGATCGGCAAGCGTCAGATCGCCCGGGTGGCGCGGCGCCGAATCGGCGGTACGCACGATGTCCTCGGCGATGGGTCCGTCGTAGAACGCGCGCGCGCCGCGTGACGAGAGCGTACGCAGCGTTCGCGCGTACGCGGGATTGGCGAGCAGCGATCCGGTCTCGCGTGGCGCGCCATCCGGTGTGTGAAAGTAGTCGCGCGCGCGTGCCTGCGGCCACGACTTCTGCGCCGCGATCTCGTCGTGCAGGCGCGGCGATATTGGAAAGCCGTGCTCGGCGAGCGCGATCGCGCGATCGAAAAGCCGCGGCCAGGGAAGCCTGCCGTGCCGTCGATGCACGCCTTCGAGCAGGCGCACCGTGCCCGGCACGCCAACCGAGCGTCCGCCGATCACCGCCTCGAGGAAAGCGAGCGGCTTGCCTTGCGCATCCTCGAAGCGATTCGCGTTGGCGGCAGCGGGCGCCGTCTCGCGGCCGTCGTACGCGACGAGCCTCCTCCGCTTCGCATCGTGATAGAGCAGGAAGGCGCCGCCGCCCAAACCGGACGACTGCGGCTCGACGAGGCCGAGCACCCATTGCACGGCGATCGCGGCATCGATCGCGTTGCCGCCGGCTCGCAGGATGTCGTAGCCCGCGCGCGCCGCGAGCGGATTCGCGGCCGCCACCATGAAGCGGCGGCTTTCGACCGGCGATTTGCTCGTCCAGCCCGACGGGTGCTCAGGCGCAGGCTGACCCGGGGCGCTGTTCGCAACTGCAAACGTGATCGCCAGGAACAGCGCACGTATGCGCCCTGCGATCACGCCGCGTCGATCGACGGCTGATGTGACAGGCGTTGCGCTCGCTACTTCGCCGTCGCGGCGGCGGCCGGCGCAGTCTGCGCGGGAACGCTGCTCGTGACCGGACCAGGAGCGAAGTGCAGCGCGAGCAGCGGCACGATCAGAAGCGCGACGATGTTGATGATCTTGATGAGCGGATTCACTGCCGGGCCCGCCGTGTCCTTGTACGGATCGCCAACGGTGTCGCCGGTGACCGCCGCCTTGTGCGCATCGGATCCCTTGCCGCCGTAATGGCCGTCCTCGATGTACTTCTTCGCGTTGTCCCACGCACCGCCGCCGGTCGTCATCGAGATCGCGACGAAAAGACCGGTCACGATCGTGCCCATCAAAAGACCGCCGAGCGCGGTCGGCCCGAGCACGAGACCGACGACGATCGGCACGAGCACCGGAAGCAGCGACGGCACGATCATTTCACGAATCGCCGCGCGCGTCAGCATATCGACGGCGACGCCGTATTCGGGCTTCGCCGTGCCTTGCATGATGCCCTTGATCTCGCGGAACTGGCGGCGCACTTCGACGACGACCGCACCCGCCGCGCGTCCGACCGCTTCCATCGCCATTGCCCCGAACAGGTAGGGAACGAGGCCCCCCAGGAAGAGCCCGATGATCACCATGTGATCGGAGAGCTCGAAGGACGTCGAGATCTGCGCGGTATCGAGCGCGTGCGTGTAGTCGGCGAAGAGCACGAGCGCGGCAAGGCCCGCCGAGCCGATCGCGTAGCCCTTCGTGACGGCCTTCGTCGTGTTGCCGACGGCATCGAGCGGATCGGTGATCGCGCGCACCGAATCAGGAAGGTCGGCCATCTCGGCAATGCCCCCGGCGTTGTCGGTGATCGGCCCGTAAGCGTCGAGCGCGACGATGATGCCGGTCATCGATAGCATCGCGGTCGCCGCGATCGCGATGCCGTAGAGTCCCGCGCACAGGAACGACAAGAAGATCGCGACGCATACCGCGATCACCGGCCAGGCGGTGGCCTTCATCGATACGCCGAGGCCGGCGATGATGTTCGTCGCATGGCCGGTCGTCGACGCCTGCGCGATGTGCCTGACCGGCTTGAAGTCGGTGCCCGTGTAGTACTCGGTGATCACGACCATCGCCGCGGTGAGCGCGAGGCCGACCAATGATGCGCCCCAAAGGCGCAGCGACGAAAGCGAAGCGTTGGCCGTGGCGATGTCGCGCATCATCCACCACGTGATGAAGTAGAAGCCGATCGCGGAGATGACGCCGGCGACGATCAGGCCGCGATAGAGCGCGTTCATGATCTTGCCGCCGGTCCGCGCCTTCACGAAGTACGTGCCGACGATCGACGCGAGAATCGAGAAGCCGCCGAGCACGAGCGGATACGTGACCGCCGCCGTCGCCATCGTAGGAAAGAGCAACGCGCCGAGCAGCATCGTCGCGACGATCGTCACCGCGTAGGTTTCGAAGAGATCGGCCGCCATGCCAGCGCAGTCGCCGACGTTGTCGCCGACGTTGTCCGCGATCACCGCCGGATTGCGCGGATCGTCCTCGGGAATGCCCGCCTCGACCTTTCCGACGAGATCGGCGCCGACGTCGGCGCCCTTCGTGAAGATGCCGCCGCCGAGACGCGCGAAGATCGAGATCAGCGAGCCGCCGAACGCGAGGCCGACGAGCGGCTGGATCGCGCGATGCAGGCCCTCGTGCTCGAGGTTCGGCGCGTACGTCGCCGACGACACGAGGAACCAGTAGAAGCCGGTGACACCGAGGAGGCCCAGGCCGACGACGAGCATGCCGGTGATCGCGCCGCCGCGAAATGCTAGCCCAAGCGCCTCGTTCAACCCGGTGCGCGCTGCCTCCGCCGTCCGCACGTTCGAGCGCACCGAGACGTTCATGCCGATGTAGCCGGCGAGTCCCGACAGGATCGCGCCGATCGCGAAGCCGACCGCCGTCGACCACATAAGAAACACGCCGATCAGGATGAACAGGATCACGCCGACGATCGCGATCGTCGTGTACTGGCGATTGAGATAGGCCTTGGCGCCGGCCTGAATGGCCGCCGCGATCTCCTGCATGCGCGGATTGCCCGCGGGCTTGGCCAGGATCCAGCGCGTCGATACCGCGCCGTACACGATCGCCGCGACCGCGCACACGAGCGCGAAGATCAGCGAGTTGGACATGAACGCACTCCCTTTTTTCAAGAATCCGGATCGCGAAACGGCGAGAGTCGGCGCCATTCCGCGCGAACGCGAAGCCAATGGCACAAGGCGACGGGCCGCAGTCGCCGTCTTGGTGCCGTTCCCCTCTGCGGCCCCGGTCTTCTCGAGAAGTCCAGGAGCCGTCAAAACCCGCTATTGTGCCAGTTAGCGCGCGGGACAGTCGAGCCGATACCCGGTCGAGCGGCTACACCTCGAACGTCGCGGCGAGCTTGCGCGGCACCGCGACGTTGCGAAGCCGCACGTACTGCGGCAGACCATCGCGATAAGGCGGTGGCGCCTCGCCCTTCACGAGCGGCGTAAGGTAAGCGCGCGCCTTGTCGGTGATTCCGTATCCGTCTTTCGCGATGTAATCGCGCGGCAGCTTCTTCTCCTTGTTTGCGACGCCGGCGAGCGGCGCGACGCCGATCTTCCAGCGATAAGGCTTGTCGGAAACACGCACGATCGCGGGCATCACCGCGCTTTGGCCGCGCAGCGCGAGCAGGACGGCCGCGCGCCCCACCGCGTACGACTGCTCGAGATCGGTCTTCGACGCGAGGTGGCGCGCCGCGCGCTGCAGGTAATCGGCGACCGCCCAATGGTATTTGTAACCGAGACGCTCGCGGACCAGCGTCGCGATCTGCGGACCGATGCCGCCGAGTTGCGCGTGACCGAACGCGTCCTTCGTGCCGGCCTCCGCCATCACCTTGCCCTCGGGGTTGCGAAGGCCCTCCGACACGCCGACGCAGCAATAGCCGAATTCCCTGGTGCGCGCGTCGACCGCCGCGATGAACTTCGCCTCGTCGAAGGGGATTTCCGGAAACAGCAGCACGAGCGGAATCGGCGTCGTCGCATCGTCGGCGAGCCCGATCGCCGCGGTGATCCACCCGGCGTTGCGCCCCATCACTTCGAGCACGAACACCTTCGTCGACGTCTTCGCCATCGACGCGACGTCGAACGCCGCTTCGCGCATCGAAGTCGCGACGTACTTGGCGACCGATCCGAATCCCGGGCAATTGTCCGTGACCGCGAGATCGTTGTCGACCGTCTTCGGCACGTGAACGGCGATCAGCGGATAGCCGAGCATCTGCGCGATCTGCGAGACCTTGAGGCAGGTGTCGGCCGAGTCGTTGCCGCCGTTGTAGAAGAAGTAGCCGATGTCGTGCGCGCGGAACACGTCGATCAGCCGCTCGTATTGCGCGCGATCCTCGTCGAGCGCCTTCAGCTTGTAGCGGCACGACCCGAACGCGCCGCCCGGCGTGTGCTTGAGTGCCGCGATAGCGCGCGCGCTTTCGCGACTCGTGTCGATCAGGTCTTCCGTGAGTGCGCCGATGATGCCGTTTCGGCCGGCATAAACGCGGTAGATCTTCGCGCGATTCGCGCGCGCGGTCTCGATGACGCCGGCCGCGCTCGCATTGATGACGGCGGTGACGCCGCCCGATTGGGCGTAGAACGCGTTACGTCCTGGCATCCGATATCCCCTCCTGCGTCATGCCCGTGCGTGCCGCACCGAGCAGCGCCAGATTGTGGGCGAGCGATTTGTCGCCGGGCCGAACGGCGCACGCGAGCGTCTGCGTCGTGCGCGCCTCGTCGATCCGACCGGTCGCGCGCTCGATCATCGCGAGCAGATTGAGCGCGAACGGATCGTTCTGGCTCGTCGCGAGCACCTCGCGGCAGATCGCTTCCGCGTTCAGGTAATCGCCGCCCTTCGCGCGCGCCGCCGCATCGCCGAGCATCGCACCGACGCGATCGACGAGCGCATCGTATCGTTCGGCCCACTTCGCGTAGATGCGGTCGCGATAAAGCGCGAAGCGCGCGTCGTCCTGATTGATGCCGCCGCCCGCGCCCGACGTCCCCGCGTCGGCGCGCCACTCGAACGTCTGCCGCGGCTCGAAATGAAAGCGCGTGTGCTGCGCGCACTGGATGAAGAAGTCCCAGTCCTGCAGGATGTCAAGCGACTCGTCGAAGCGGCAGCCGAGCGCCACGAGCTCGCGCGAGAAAAGCGCCATCGACAGGTGGATGAAGTTGCGCTCGTAGATCTCGTGCAGCGAGAACGGCTGCCCGACGCTCTGCTCGCTGCCGTCGGAGAAGCTTGCGCGGGCGAGTGTGTAGACGAGCTTCGCGTCGCCGGCATTGCCGAGCGCTTCGACGAGCCCCGCGATGTGGTGCGGCTGCATGACGTCATCGTCGTCGAGAAACGTAAGGAAGTCGCCGCTCGCCGCGTCGAGCCCGGCGTTGGCCGCTTGCGGCCGCGTGCGCGGCGTGTCGCCTTCGACGAAACGCACCGGGTGTTCGCCCGCCATCGGCGGAGGACGCGGATGCGACGTGCCGCATGCGGCGACGACGACCGCTTCCACGTGCGGATACGCTTGCGCGCCGATCGACGCAAGCGCATCGGCGAGCGACGGACGCGCCATGCTGCGGACGATCACGCTGACAAGCGGCGACATCGGCGTTCGTGCGAATTCGCGCGTCAGCTTCGCAACGCCGCCATGCACGCGTCGCGAACCGCCTCGACTGTGCCGAGCCCGTTCACCTTGCGATAGCGCGGCGCGCCCGGGTCGCTGCTCGCTTCCCATTTCGCGTAGTACGCGACAAGCGGCTCCGTCTGCCCGTGGTAGACGGCGAGGCGATTGCGCACGGTGTCCTCGGAGTCGTCGGCGCGCTGCACGAGCGGCTCGCCGGTGACGTCGTCGCGCGCGGTGATCTTCGGCGGGTTGAACTTGACGTGATACGTGCGTCCGGACGCGGTATGCACGCGACGCCCGCTCATGCGCTCGACGATCGCGGCGTCGGGAACGTCGATCTCGATGACATAGTCGAGCGCGACGCCGGCGTCGCGCATCGCATCCGCCTGTGGAATCGTCCGCGGAAAGCCATCGAACAGGTAGCCGCGCGCGCAATCCGGCTGACGCAGACGGTCTTTGACGAGACCGATGATGATGTCGTCGGAGATCAGCGCACCGCTGTCGATCACCTGCCTGGCCGCGAGGCCGAGCGGCGTCCCCGCATCCGCCGCCGCGCGCAGCATGTCGCCGGTCGAGATTTGCGGAATGCCGTAAGCAGCGCGAATGAAACCCGCCTGGGTACCTTTCCCGGCGCCCGGCGGCCCGAGCAGGACCAGTCGCATTGGCGGCCTTGGCATGCGTTCGTTTGATTGTGTTGTCCGCGGATCCATTCTCGCCGTATCGCGCTCGGCCGGTCAATCGCGCTCGCGAACGCCGTTTTGCGCGAGCAAGGCTCGAACGCGCGCGAGATCCTCGGGCGTATCCACGCCAGGCGTCGGGGCACCCTCCACGATCTCGACGACGATCCGATGGCCGTGCCAAAGGACGCGCAGTTGCTCGAGCGCTTCGAACCTTTCGATCGGCGCGGGCATGAGCGCCGGAAACGCGCGCAGGAACGCGACGCGATATGCGTAGAGCCCGCAATGGCGATAGATCGGAAGACCGGGTGGCATCCGCGGCGGATCAGCCGCGAAATCCTCGCGCGCATAGGGAATCGGTGCACGGCTGAAGTAGAGTGCATAACCGCGCGCGTCGAGCGTTACCTTGACGACGTTCGGATTGAGCGCCTCCTCGATTCGCGCAATCGGGTCGCAGGCGGTTGCAACCGCAGCCTCATGCGAGCCTGCAATGAGCGCGGCGACGCGGCGAATCAATGCGGGATCGAGCAACGGCTCGTCGCCTTGCACGTTGACGACGATCTCGTCGTCGGGCAACGAAAGCATCACTGCGGCTTCGGCGAGCCGATCGGTGCCGCTCGCGTGATCGGCGCGCGTCATGATCGCCTCGACACCGTGTGATTGCGCAGCATCGGCGATGCGCCGATCGTCGGTCGCGATCACGACGCGCGAAGCGCCGCTTTCGCGTGCGCGAAGCGCAACGCGAACGACCATCGGCTTGCCGGCAAGATCGGCGAGGGCCTTCCCCGGCAGCCGCGACGATCCGTAGCGGGCGGGGACCAGAACGCAGAACTCGCAGCCGGCGCTCGCAGCCGGCGTCACTCCTTCCCCGCTTCCCATTCCTCGGGGGTGAGCTTGCGCGCCTCTTCCTCGAGCATGATCGGGATGCCGTCGCGGATCGGATAGGCGAGCCGCGCGGAGCGTGAGATCAGCTCGTTGCGCTCACGGTCGTAGATCAGCGGACCCTTCGTCACCGGGCAGACCAGCATTTCGAGAAGCTTCGGGTCCATCGATCCTTTCCAGGACGAAGTCGACGAGCGATATTTCGACTTGCGCGCGAATCGGCTGCATCCACATCCGCGGGTCGGCGAATGCGCGGCATTTTACCGCGTCCTTTTCGGTCATCAGGATGGCCGGCGCGGCGTCGAATGCGACGTCCGTGCGCGAATACGCGTGATGGTCGGAAAACGCATGCGCGGTTCCCGCGAACCCATGCGCGCGCAGCCACGAAAAGAACGCGTCCGGGTTCGCGATGCCCGCGATCGCGACGCTTCGCGGATCGGTCAACCATGTCTCGTCGAACGCGCGCGTCGAGTCCGACAGGTTGATCCACGACTGCGGCTCGTAGCGCGCAATGAATTCGTGCGCGTGCCCAAGGCAAATTGCCGGTTCGTTTCCGTTCGTGCGGAAAACGATCGCATCGACGCCACGAAGCCGCGACAACGGCTCGCGCAACGGGCCTGCGGGCAGAAGGCGCGCATTGCCGAAGCCGCGCACCGCATCGACGACGGCGATCTCGACGTCACGCGCGAGCGCGTAATGCTGGAGCCCGTCGTCGCTGACGATCACGTCGACGGAAGGGTGTGCCGCGAGCAGCGCATGTGCAGCATCGACGCGGTCGCGCCCGACGAAAACCGGTGCGCCACGTTGCGCGAGCAGCAGCGGCTCGTCGCCGACCTCCCGCGGATCATCGCCTTCGCGGACTTCGCGCGTGTCGCGCGTCGCCCGGCCGTAGCCGCGGCTGACGATGCCGGGTTGGCGCCCGCGCTTCATCAATGCAGTCACGAGCGCCGCGACGAGCGGCGTCTTGCCGGCGCCGCCGACGGTTACGTTCCCAACGACGATCACCGGCACCGGCATGCGCGTCGAGCGCAGAAGACGCGCGCGGTACATGCTGCGTCGCGCCGCGACAACGCCGCCTAAAAGCCACGAGAGCGGCAGCAAGGACGTTGATGCTTTGGTCGGTCTTCGCGCGTACCAGTCGCGCGCAAGCCGCGCGCGGAACGGCGTCACTTGCCGGCCGCAGCCGGCGACGCCTGCGTCGCGAACGTGATGTGCGTAAGCCCGGCGGCGCGGGCGGCTTCCATGATGTGGATCACCGACTGGTGCGTCGCCTGCGCGTCCGCGTTGATGACGACGATCGGCTCCTTCGCGTCGCCAGCGGCGCGCTTCAGCATGTCGGCGAGCGCGTCGACGCTCGTGAACGTGAACGTCGGCTCGCGTCCGATCTTGTAGCGTCCCTGCGCGTCGAGCCCGACGTCGATCTCGTGCGGGCGATCCTTCGACAGGTCCGCGTTCGCCTCGGGCAGCGTGATCGAAAGCTCGGCGATCCGCTGGTACGTCGTCGTCACCATCAGGAAGATCAGGATGACGAGCAGGACGTCGATCAGCGGGATGAAGTTGATCTCGGGATCCTCGCGCCCGCGGTTGCCCCTGAGATTCATTTTCTTTCGTTGTGCGCGAAGTCGACCAGCTTGATCGCCTGCTGCTCCATCTCGACGACAAGCGCGTCGACGCGCGCGCGGAAATAGCGATAGAACATCATGCTTGGGATCGCGACGATCAGGCCCATCGCCGTGTTGTAGAGCGCGACCGAGATGCCGTGCGCGAGCTGGATCGGGTTCGAGCCGGCGGCGCTTTGCGAGCCGAAGATCTCGATCATGCCGATCACCGTGCCGAAGAGACCGAGCAGCGGCGCCATCGCGGCGATCGTGCCGAGCGTGGTCAGGAAACGCTCCAGGTCGTGCGTGACGACGCGCCCCACCTCCTCGATCGCCTCCTTCATCACCGGACGCGGGCTTTTGACGTTCGCGAGCCCCGCGGCGAGGATGCGACCGAGCGGTCCCTGCTCGGCGGTGCGCGCGAGCAGGTCGTGCGTCGGACCCGTGTGGCGAAACTCGACGAGCACGTGATCGACCATGCCGACCGGCGCGACCGCTCTCTGCCGCAGCGACCACAGCCGCTCGAAGATCAGCGCCAGCGCGACGATCGACGCAATGATCAGAGGCCAGATCGGCCAGCCGGCCGCTTGAATCATCGCCCACACGATGCATCGCTCCTTTGTTTCATGACAGCGGCGAAATGTAGCCTGCCGAACGACCGGCGGCAACCTTCGTCATTCGGATGCGCTCCGCCGCGCACGCCGTCCGCCGGGCTCGCAGATCGTCGCGCACACGGCGGCGCCGGCGAGAATGATGATCCAGCACAGGTAGACCCATACGAGGAAGATCGGCAGCGCGGCGAGCGCGCCGTACAGCGCCTCGTACGACGAGATGCGCGTCAGATACCAGCCGAACGCGCGCTTCGCCGACTCGAGCGCCGCCGCGCCGAGCGCACCGGCTAGGAGCGCGGGCACGAACGGCACATGCCGCGCCGGTACGCCCTTGTAGAGCAGCGTCAGGCCCGCGGCGGCGAACGCGAACGGCAGCATTTCTACGATCTGCGCGCCGAGCGTCTTTCGAATCGGGACGACGGCGATCGAATGCACGACGAGCCATGTCGTGATCGAGATGCTCGCCCCGAGCAGAACCGGTCCCGCGGTCAAGCCGACCGCGTAGACGACGATGCGCCGCATGAGCGAGCGCCCGCGCCGTATGCCCCAGATGACGTTGATCTCCCGCTCGACGGTTGCGACCGCGAGCGCCGCGGTCACCGCGATGACGGCAATCGAGATGCTCGTCAACCGCGCAGCCTGCTCGCTGAAGCCGACGATGTGCGCGCGAACCTCCGACGCGCCGGCGAAGGGCAGCATGTGTCGAAGCAGGAACTGCTCGAGCGCCTTCACCCAGTCCTCGAAGAGCGGGAAGCGCGCGACGAACGCGAACGCCACGGTAATGAGCGGAACGATCGCGAGGAGCGTCGTGAACGACAGGCTGCTGGCCGTGCGCGCGAGGTCGATGTCGCGAAGGCGCGCGAAGACGCGATAGGCGAAGCGCAGCGGATTCACGGTAAGGTTGGCGGCACATCCGCCGACCATGCGTCAACCGAACATGGAACGCACACCTGCGTGCCGCGTCTCACGCGATGAGTCCCGTCAAGCTGCCCGGCTCGCCCACTTTCCCGAAGGATTTCGCCATGCCCGATGCGACAATCGAAACCGCCCTGCTCGGCGGCGGCTGCTTCTGGTGTCTCGACGCGGTGTTCCGCGAGCTCGCCGGCGTCAAGTCGGTGGAGTCCGGCTATGCCGGGGGAAGCGTGGTTGATCCTACGTACGAGCAGGTGTGCACCGGCTCGACAGGGCACGCCGAGGTCGTGCGCGTCACGTTCGACCCCACGCTCCTGTCCTTTCGCGATCTGCTGCGCGTGTTCTTCACGATCCACGATCCGACGACACGCGATCGGCAGGGCAACGATGCCGGGCCGCAGTACCGATCGGTGATCTTCGCGTCGAACGACGCGCAGCGCGCGGACGCGGAAGGCGTCGTCGCCGAATTGACGCGGGAGCGCGTCTGGCCGGACCCGATCGTCACGCAGATCGAGGGGCTGGCGACGTTCTACCCCGCCGAGACGTATCACCAGGATTATTTCGAGCGCAATCCGCGCCAGCCGTATTGCGCGTACGTCGTCGCGCCGAAAGTCGCGAAGTTTCGCAAGGCATACGCCGAACGCCTGAAGCCGAGAGCGTGATCCCGCCGTGTCACGAAGCCCGCTTCGTGCCGCGGGTGAGATAGCCGCCCGTCGCGAGAAACACGCCGACCGACCATAGCACCGGCGCGAGGCCGACGGTGCCGCCGACCGCGCCGAAGACGAGCGGCACGGCCACCGCCATTGAATTGACGAGCGACATCCGCACGCCGGCTGCCTCCCCCATCCGGCCGGGTGGCGCATGCGTATGCAGAAGCGACATCACCATCGGCTGGCTCGCGCCAAGCGCGAGGCCGAGGCAGAACGACAATCCCATCAGCGTGCCGACGCTGCGCGAGAAAGGCAGCGCGAGATAGACGAGTGCGCCGATGTAGAGCGCCGACGTCAGCACGCCGTGCTCGGAGAGGCGTCGCGCGATCGCCGGCATCGCGAGACGCACGGTGAACGTTGCCGCGGCGAAGACCGCGAGGATCAACCCGATCCGCGATGCGGAAAGGCCGATCCCGTGGCCGTAGATCGGCACGAACAGCGTGAAAAGCTCCCATGCCATCGACGTGAGCGCGTTCATGACGAACACTCGGCGCAATGTCTCGTGCGTGACGAAGTCGAGCGCGCTCCCGAACGCGCGCGGCGCGCTCTGCGGATGCGGGCCGGGCAGCGCGAGCACGTTGCTTCCGAGCACAGCGATCGGCACGAGCGGCAGCAGCGTCAACAGCGCGAACGCCATGCGAAAGCCGCCGTGGTCGATCGTGAAGCCGGCGATCATCGGGCCCGCGATCGACGACGTCGAATATCCGAGCGCGAGCAATCCGAAGTTCCGCGTGCGAGCGCCCGCGCCGCCGCCCATCTCGCCGGTCGCGTATTGCGCACCCACCTGGAACAGCATGAACGACACGCCGGTCAGCATCGCGGTCGCAAACAGCGCCGGTAATCCGGGGACGAGCGTCGCGACCAGCACACCCGAACCGGTCCCGATCGATCCGACCAGCATCGGCCCGCGCACCCCGACCCGATCGGCGAGTCGCCCGGCGGGAATCGCGAGGAACATCGGCAGGAGCGCGAAGAGCGCCATCAGCGCGCCCACGGTCGCGGTGTCCGCGCCGAGCGCGAGCGCGTCGAGCGAGACGGCGACGCGCGAGCCGGTCAGCACCAGGTGGTTCGCGATCCCCGTCGCGATCAGCACGCCGAAGGGCGAGACGGACAAGCGACTCTTCATGGCGCGAGCCGGCCGATCGTCCACGCGTCGCCATGTCGCGACCACACGAGCCGGTCATGAAGCCTCGACGGTCGTCCCTGCCAGAACTCGAAGCGATCGGCCACGACGCGGATGCCACCCCAGTTGGGCGGGCGCGGCACCTGGGCATCGAAGCGCGTCGACGCTTGCGCGAAGAGCTCCTCCAGCGCGGCGCGATCGGCGAGCCGCGCGCTCTGCGGCGACGCCCACGCGGCGATCTGCGAACCGCGCGGGCGCTGCCCGAAATACGCGTCGGACTCGGCGACGCTCGCCCGCTCGGCACGCCCTTCGATCCGCACCTGGCGTTCGAGCTCGGGCCAGAAGAAGAGCAGCGCGACGCGCGCATTCGCCGCGAGCTCGCGAGCCTTGCGGCTGTCGTAATTCGTATGGAACACGAACCCGCGCGCGTCGACCGATTTCAGCAGCACGATCCGCGCGGAGGGACGTCCGCCGGCATCGACGCTCGCGAGCGTCATCGCATTCGGCTCGGGGACCTCCGCCGCAACCGCCTCGTCGAACCAGCGCGAAAACTGCCGATAGGGATCCGCGGCAACGTCCCCTTCGGTGAGGGCGGCGCGCTTGTAGTCGACGCGAAGCTGCGAAAGATCGGTGGAGGCGGCGGACATCGGGCGGGAGCAAATGATTCTACTAGGGCGCGATCCGTTGGCGACGATCGCGCCCTCGGAAAAGCGCCCGGCGCGCACGCGTGTTTCGCGCCGTTGCAACAGCGCGTCCGCCAGAGTGGCAATTCCTCTGCGAGAGCCCTTCCTCCCTGCGGAAAATGTTGTATAGTCGCCCGCGATGGAGCGTCGTACCGAGAGAAGCACGAGGTACGATGGACGCTACAGCGTAGTCCGCCCGCACAAACCGACAGGAAGGAGAAACATGGCTACAGCGAAGAAGGCTGCCCGGAAGACCGCGGCCAAGAAGCCCGCCGCGAAGAAGTCTGCTGCGAAGAAGCCGGCGGCGAAGAAGGGCGCAGCGAAGAAGCCTGCTGCGAAGAAGAGCGCGGCCAAGAAGCCGGCCGCGAAGAAGGCGGCGCCGGCCGCGAAGCGCAAGCCGAACGCGGCCTTCATGAAAGCGATGCAGCCGTCCTCCGCACTCGCTGCCGTCGTCGGCATGCAGCCGATGCCGCGCACCGAAGTGACGAAGAAGATCTGGGACTACATCAAGAAGAACAAGCTGCAGGATGGCGTGAACAAGCGCCTCATCAACGCCGACGACAAACTCCGCGCCGTGTTCGGCGGCAAGAACAAGGTCTCCATGTTCGAGATGACGAAGCTCGTCTCGAGCCATTTGAAGTAACGCGACTACGCGCTTTTCGCGCGCAATCATTCGCGCGTGACGAAACGGCCGGCAATCGCCGGCCGTTTCGCTTTTCGCAAAGCGCGACTACGCGAGCGCGGCCATCGCGCGCGCGACACCCGGACGCGCGGCGATCGCCTCGGTCCAGCGGACGAGATTCGGAAAGCTTCCGCGCGCGACGATCGCGTGGCGCACGCGCACGATCGGATAGAGCGCGAAATCGGCGATCGACACTTCGTCGACGAGGAACTCGCGCGACGCGAGCCGATCGTCCGCGATCGTCAGATAGCGCGACAGCCGATTCTCGAAGAAGCCCGCGTTCGCCTGCGACTTGTCGGGCAGCACGGCGTTGTTCAGGAACAGCATCGTCGACATCGTCGAGAAATCGCTCGACGCGAATGCCAGCCACTCGAACGCGTGCGCGCGAAGCGCCGCGTCCTTTGGAAAGAACCGCCCGGCCCTCATCGCGAGATAGAGCAGGATCGCTGCCGATTGCGTGAGCGTCAGCGTACCGCCCGGCGCCGCATGATCGACGATCACCGGAACCGCACCGGCAGGGTTCATAGAGAGGAATGGCTCGGTGCGTTGCTCGCCGCTCGACAGATCGACCTTGTGCACGCGATAACCGAGCGCGCATTCCTCGAGCATGATCGCGACGCGCTGGCTGTTCGACGTGTTCGAGGCGTAGAGATCGATCGTCGCATCGTTCATGGATTCCTCCACATGGTCATCGCCTCGAGCATGGCATTCGCGTGCCGGTCGCGCTTCACTTCGGCTTCGCCGGCCAGTCGTCTTCGTCTTCGAGGATGCGGATCACGCGCGTGCGCTTTCCGCCCGCGTATTTCTCCATCTGCACGAGGATCGGAAAACGCGCCGCGAGCGCATCGCGCGCCGCCTGCTCGTCGTCGAAGACGAGCAGCTTGCCGTCGTCGCCGCGAACGTCCTTCCAGATGCCCGTCTCGTCCTGGACCTCGATTTTGTAGCGCATTTAGCGTCCGGTGGGCGTGGCCTGCAGCGCTTCGATCCTCTTCTCGATCGGCGGATGCGACGCGAAGAGCGACATGAAGCCGCCGCTGCCCGCGATGCCGAACGCGTTCATCGCCTGCGGGAGGCCACCGGCTTCGATCGCGCCGAGACGCTGCAGCGCGTGGATCATCGGCTGCGCACCGAGCAGCTTCGCGCTGCCCGCGTCCGCCCGGTACTCGCGCCAGCGCGAGAACCAGGCGACGATCATGCTCGCGAGGACGCCGAACACGATCTGGCACACCATCACGGTGATGAAATAGCCCGGTCCGGTGCCGCGCTCGGTGCGAAACACCGTGCGGTCGACGATCGATCCGACGATTCGCGACAGGAACACGACGAACGTGTTGACGACACCCTGGATCAGCGTCAGCGTCACCATGTCGCCGTTCGCCACGTGCGAGATCTCGTGGCCGAGCACCGCCTCGACCTCCTCGTGGTTCATCGATTGGAGAAGCCCGGTCGACACGGCGACGAACGCCGAATTCTTGAAGGCGCCGGTGGCAAATGCGTTCGCGGGTCCCTCGTAGATGCCCACCTCGGGCATCGCGACGCCGACCTGCGTCGCGAGCTTCTGAATGGTATTGAGGAGCCACGCCTCGGCGTCGTTTCGCGGCGTGTCGATGATCTGCGCGCCGGTCGTCCACTTGGCGATCGACTTCGACATCAGAAGCGAGATGATCGCGCCGGCGAAGCCGACGACGAGCGAGTAGACGAGGAGCTGCGCATAGGGAATGCCCTGCGCGGCGAGCGCGCGATCGAGCCCGAAGATCCGCAGCACGATCGACAGGACGACGACGACCGCAAGATTCGTGGCGACGAACAGGAGAATTCGCTTCATGCTGACCTTTCGGGAGACGCTCCCAATATTAGCGCGCGGGATCGGCGCCACAAGGGCGGATCCCGGCGAACTTTGGCGGCAGCCGGTTATCGCGCGACAGCCGCTCGCGCCCAGGAATCGCGCAGCGTCACCGTGCGATTGAAAACCGGGCGTCCGGGCGCGTGATCGGCGAGATCGGCGACGAAATACCCATGGCGCTCGAACTGGAAGCGCGACTCGGGCGCGGCGCTCGCCAGGTCGGGCTCGACGTACGCCGAAATGACGCGCTTCGAGTCGACGTTGAGATCGTCCAGGAAATCGCGCTCGCGCTCGTCGGCGGCCTCGTCATCATCTCCGGCGACGATCGTCGCGTGCTTCGGCAGCGGATCGGCGGCGCCCGCGGTCTCGTCGGCGAGGGCGCGCCCCTCGCGCGCTCCGGGAAACGGTACGCGGAAAAGTCGATCGTAGAGGCGCACCTCCGCCTTTACCGCCTGCGCCGCGGAAAGCCAGTGGATGTTGCCCTTCACCTTGCGCGCGTCGGCGCCGGCCGTGCCGCTGCGCGTCGACGCATCGTAGGTGCAATGGACGACGGTCACCGCGCCGCTCGCGTCCTTCTCGACGCCGGTGCAGCGGACGATGTAGGCGTAGCGAAGCCGCACCTCGGCGCCCGGCGACAGCCGGAAGTAGCCCTTCGGCGGGTGCTCCGAGAAATCGTCGCGCTCGATCCAGAGTTCGCGCGAGAACGGCAGCGTGCGGTGGCCGAGCTCGGGCCGCTGCGGATGGTTCGGCGCCTCGCACGCCTCGGTCGCGTCGGCGTCGTAGTTGTCGATCACGAGCCTGATCGGGTCGAGCACGGCAATCCTTCGCGGCGATGCCGCATTCAGGTCCTCGCGCATCGCGTCCTCGAGGACGCCGATGTCGATCCACGAATCGGACTTCGACACGCCGATGCGCTCGTTGAAGCTGCGGAATCCGGAGGGCGTATAGCCGCGCCGGCGCGCCGCCACCAACGTCGGCATGCGCGGATCGTCCCAGCCGTCGACGTGGCCTTCCTCGACGAGCCGGATCAGCCGCCGCTTGGACAGCACCGTGTAGGTGAGATTGAGCCGCGCGAACTCGTACTGGTGCGGAAGCGGGCGCGCGAGCTTGCCGCCCTCGGCGAGACGCTCGATGATCCAGTCGTAGAGCGGTCGGTGATCCTGGAACTCGAGCGTGCAGATCGAGTGCGTCACGCGCTCGAGCGCATCCGAGATGCAATGCGTGTAGTCGTAGAGTGGATACATGCACCACCGATCGGCGGTCCGATGATGGCGCGCGTGCCGGATCCGGTAGAT
>Ga0070731_10001843_pt1 | contig 21237 bp, 23 predicted proteins | sample Coa_R1_2_FD_66448 | JGI IMG/M metagenome (GOLD analysis project Ga0070731, IMG submission 66448) | Surface soil microbial communities from Centralia Pennsylvania, which are recovering from an underground coalmine fire - Coalmine... | ecosystem: Environmental > Terrestrial > Soil > Unclassified ... | reverse complement strand
TTCCCCGCGATCGACGGTCCGCATGGCGGCGTGAAGATCGCGACCGAGCAATATGCGAGCGCCACCACGCCCGATGAGGTCGTTCGCGAGGTGGGCGAGGACGAGAAACGAAGGATGCACGAGGAGCTGGTCGCGCCCTACCTGCCCGACGTCGGGCCGGCCTGCGTCAAGGCCGTCGCCTGCCTGTACACGGCGACGCCGGATTTCAATTTCGTGATCGATGCCCATCCGGCGGTTCCGGCCGCCATCGTCGCGTCGGCCTGCTCGGGACACGGCTTCAAGCATTCGGCGGCCGTCGGCGAGGCGCTCGCCCAGCGGATCCTGGACGGCGCGAGCCGCCTGGACCTCTCTTCCTTCGGACTTGCAAGGTTTTAGAGCAATTTTAGTTGCGCGCCTCGTGGCCCCCTTACCATGGGATCGCGCACGATTTTTCACAGGGAGGGAATAACGATGAAGAAGAAGGCACTTTGGCTCTCGTTCTTGGCGGCATTCGCGCTCGCGGCATGCGCGGCGGATCCGCCGAAATCCACGGGCGCCTCGACACTCAAGCGCCAGCCGACCAAGAACTGCACCGACAAGGACCCGGAATGCAAGCTCACGATCACGGTCGCGTCGTGCACGCCGGACGGCATCACGATCGACCACGATTCGCTGGGCGTGCTCTACGGCTCGCGCGACGTGAAGATCGACTGGATCATCACGACGCCGGGCTATGCGTTCAAGGACGACGGGATCAAGTTCAAGACCGACGGCTGGCAGAAGGAATTCGACCAGCCCAAGGCCGACAAGAACAAGTTCCGCTGGCGCGACCGCAACAACCTGGGCGGCGCGCGCGATCGCGCCTATTCGTACGGCATCACGATCGTGAAGGCCGATGGCTCGGCCTGCGCGACCAAGGATCCGGACGTCATCAACGACCACTGACCGGGACGGGCTGCTCCTCGAGCCAGGCGCGGGCCTCGGCGATCGCGCCCTTGTAGGTGAGCGCGCGCCCGCCGTCCTCGACCGCGCGGTAACGCGGTCCCAGTTCCTCGCGCACCTTGTCGATCAGGGGCGCGAGGAACGCTTCGTCGGCCGGATCGCGGTGCAATCCCGTGGCGCTGTTCTCCGCTTCCGCCACGCCGTAGAAGCGCGCGGCCCTTTCGTGCTCGCCACGCGATGCCGCGAATCCGGAGCAGACCTCGATCGTCGCGAGGCCCAGGCGCGGCACGCCCTGGGAATCGGAAACCGCCATGGCTTCGAGCAGGTGGGCGCGGGCGCCGCGGGGATCCTCGTGCAGGATCGCGAGGATTGCGTGGTTGAGGCAGATGAAGGCGCGGCTCAGCGTATCGCCGGCCTCGTCCATGAGGGCGTCGGCGTCGCGGTATAGCGCCGCCGCCCGATCGAGGGCGCCGCGCATCCGGTGCATCGAGCCCAGCGCGTTCGTCACCGCGGCGACGTCCCGCTTGGAGCCGAGCTCGCGCGTGAGCGCGACTCCCTCCTCGAGGTGGGCCTGCGCCTGTTCGAACAATCCCTGGCCGAGGCAGGAGCCCCCCAGCGGTTGCAGTGCGGCCGCGATGCGTTGCTTGTTGCCGAGCTCGCGGGCGATGGCGAGGCTTTCCTCGAGGCGGCGTTGCGCTTCGGGATACCGGCCCATGTAGTAGGCGAGCTGCCCCGCGTCGAAGAGGGCGCGGCAGCGAAGCTCGTCGCGCGCGGCGGGGCGCGGACGCGCCAGCGCCTCGGCGATCACGCGATGGCCGAGCGTGAGCATGCCGCCGTTGATCCAATAGGCCTTGCTGCCGCGCGCGAGCTTGAGTCCCAGGTCCGCGCCGCCGGCCGCGTGATCGCACCACGAATGCGCGCCGAGGATGTTCTCTTTCTCGAGGTTCATGCGCTTGAGCCACGCGGCGTGGCCGGGGCCCGCGAGGCCCGCGCGCGATTCTTCGGCCAACGCGACGCAGTAATGGAGATGGCGTGTGCGCACCTGGTCTTCTTCTCCCGAAGCGGCGAGAAGCTCCCGTCCATACTGGCGCACCGTCTCGAGGAGGCGATGGCGGCCGCTCTCCGCATCGACCGAGACCAGCGATTTCTCCGACAGCCGCGTGAGGAGCTCGACGACGTCGTCGGCCTGCACGTCGCCACCGGAGCAGACTTCCTCGGCCGCTTCGACGGCCCAGCCCCCGGCGAACACGCCGAGTCGCCGGAAGAGCTCGCGTTCGGGAATCGACAGGAGGTCGTAGCTCCAGTTGATCGATGCCCGAAGCGTCTGCTGGCGCGAAAGGTTTGTCCTGTCGCCGCCCTTGAGCAGCGCCATCGAGTCCGAAAGGCGCACGGCGATCTGCTCGGCCGAAAGCGTGCTCACGCGGGCGGCCGCGAGCTCGATGGCGAGCGGGATGCCGTCGAGCCGCTCGCAGATATCCGCGACCGCCGCCCCGCTCGCGTCGGGCTGGAAGGCCGGCTGCACGGCGACCGCGCGGTCCGCGAAGAGGCGCGCGGATTCGCTCGCGGCGAGCGCCGGGAGCGGGAAGACCGATTCCCCGGTGATGCGCAATGCTTCGCGGCTGGAGGCGAGGATCCGGATCGCGGCGCCGGCCTGCAGCAGGCGCTTCGCGATCGCCGCGGAGGCATCCAGCACATGCTCGCAGTTGTCGAGGATCACGAGGAGTTTGCGATCGCGTACATAGCGCGCGAGCGCATCGGCGACGGGCTTGCCCGCTTCCTCCTTCACGCCGAGCACCGACGCCACCGCGAGCGGCACGCGCTCCTCGGCGGCCACCGGCGCCAGCTCCACGAGCCACACGCCGTCGGGATACTCGTCGAATAGCTGGTGCGCGGCCTGCAGCGACAAGCGCGACTTGCCGGTGCCGCCGGGTCCCGTGAGCGTGAGCAGCCGCGAAGTGCCCAGCATCTCCTTAACCCGCGCGATCTCGCCCACGCGGCCCACGAAGCTGTTGAGCTGCGCCGGCAGGTTGTGGTGCCGCGCCGTGACGGGCGCCGAGGGAATGTCGATCACCTCGACTTGCGCCATGAAACGGAAGCCGCGCCCCGCGACCGTGGATACGGCCTGCGCGCCCAGCACCTTGCGCAGCGCCGAGATCTGCACGTGAAGGTTGTTTTCCTCGACGACGAGTCCGGGCCAGGCGAGCTCGAAAAGCTCGTCCTTTGTCACGACCCTGTCACGCCGGTCCACGAGGGCGACGAGGACGTCGAAGGCCCTGCCCCCGATGTGGGCGGGTCTTCCTTCGACGATGAGTTGCCGCTCGGCGGGACGGAGCTCCACCGGGCCAAAACGGTACGACTGCGCCAACCGGCCTCCCCTAGGGCGCGATAAGGGCGACACGCACCCCCCCGATGTTACCGCGAGGCGACTTTTTCCATCTTTTAGGACCGCTTAAGGACTTGGCTGCCGCCCCTGACGGAAAGTGGACGCCATGTTGATCCTCATGGAACCGCCGGAGCAGCCGTTGGGCGATGCCGCGCCGAAAAAGCGGTGGCGCGGGGAGTACCTCGCTCTGGCCGCGGTGCTCTTCGCGATCGCCGTGAGCCTGCTCGGCGTGGCGCTGGTGGTCCTCGAAGCGTCGGACGATCCGCCGCCGCGAATCGAGCAGATCAAGAACGCATGAGGATCCGGGAGACAACGATGACGGACGACTTGCGCGGTCACGACCCGCGTCCCACGGACGAAGAGCGCGCGTGGCTGGAAACCGATGTCTTCGCCGCGACGCGGCGCATCGCGATCCTGCTGATCCTCGCGTTCGCCGTGGCCGGCTACCTCGGCTTCGCCATGGATTCCGACAAACCCGACCTCGTCGCCGCAAGGCACGGAGGTTGATGCAACGGCTTGACACCCACGTGTGGAGCGAGCGCCCGAATCCCCTCCCGGGCACTCCGGCGGTCCGCACGTGGGCTTTTTATTGTGCCTCGGCGCCCTGGATCAGCAGCTGCACGAACATCTGGATCGCCGCCTTGTTCTCGATGCTCATCGAGGAGAACTCGATTCCCACGCGGGTGGCGGCCGCGTGCGGGACGCTCTTCACGACCTTGCCGTAGAGGTCGCGGATCTTCTTGCCGACCAAAGGGACGTCGAACTCCAGCACGAGCTCGCCGAACTGCGCGACGGGGTGTTCGATCTCGATGAGCACGCCGTGGTATCCGATGTCGAGCACTCGCCCCGCGAGGCGCTCGGGCATGACCACGTCGTTCTCGACGAGCTGGTAGGCGAGCGGCAGCGAGACTGTCACGCGCGGGCTGCGGCGCACTTCCTGGCGCGGGACTTCCTTCCCCGGGATCGCGAGCACCTCGCGCAGCACCACGATCGCGCTCTTGCCCTTCACGAAGACGTCCATGGGATCGCCCGCCTTCACCCAGTCGCGGCAGCGCTTGAACGTGCTATCGCTGATCAGCACCTGGCCGCGCAGGCTGAACGACTCGATTCGCGAGGCGAGGTTCACCTCGTCGCCGATCACCGTGTGCTCGGAGTAGAGATCGGAGCCCAGCAGCGCGGACATCACGCGCCCCGTGTTGATGCCGATGCCGAAGTACATCTCGGGCCAGCCCTCTTCGCGGTGCTGGGCGTTGAGCACTTCCATGGCGAGCTGCATCTCCACCGCGCAGGCGATGGCGCGGTGCACGGCATCCTCGCCGGGGTTGGGGCCCGACTCGAAGATCACGAGGATCGAGTCGCCCATGAACTTGTCGATGGCGCCGTGGTTCGCGAAGATGATCTCGCTCATGCGCACGAAGCAGCGGTTGAGGAGCTCGAGCACGATCACGGCGGGGTAGCTGGAGCTGATCGCGGTGAATCCGCGAAGGTCCGCGAGCAGGATCGTCACGTCGCGCGTGAGCGCCTTGTCATTGCCCCGCACCCCCGCGAGCTGGCCCAGCGCGCTGGTGAGGACTCTCTGGATGCGTTCGCGTGCCACGGGCTGCAGCGGCTTGCCGCTTTCCTCCGCGACGATGTCCTGGATCTGCCGCAGCGCCTCGTGGACTACGGGCTCCTTCATTGGGCCCTTCTGTGTGTGCTCCCCGGCGAAGAATACTCTCCTGCACGCCTGAGTAGAATGGCGCCATGAGAATCGCGGCCCTCGCGTTGCTCGTCCTTTCGCTCTCGTGGGGCGCGCCGTCGGCCGCGCAAACGGCGCCATCGCAGCCCTCGACGCAGGCGCAGCCCTCCCAGAGTCAGGTCCAGTCCCACGACGTTCCCGAGGACGACGACGACGAGGACGAGACGCCGTGGCAGCTCTACGGGGTGGCCGCGGGCTTCACGCTATTCGCGGCGGTCGTCTATCTCGTCATTTCCCGAGCGGGTCGGTCTGGGAAAGGATGAGGCGTTTGTCGAACACGCGCCGCTGGGCGTCGGAGAACATCGAGTAGAGCGCCTCGACGTGCTTCTGCAGGTCGCGAGTGGCGTCGGCGCGCATGCGGTCGTCTTCCGAAAGCGTGCGCACCACGGCGAGCGCGGTCGCGGGCGGATCTCCGTCGTCGCGGATGGCCATCACGTGGCGCCGGCGCGTGCGCCCCATTTCGGCGATGTCGCGAACGTCGCGCGCGAAGGCGTTCCACGCCTCGACCTGGACGGCGGTGAGGCCCACGTCGAGCGAGAGCGAGGGAAGCTCGCGCTCGACGGCCGCGAACGGATCGTCGGGCATCTCGGAGCACTTGCCCTTCTGTTCCCCCTGCTGTTGCGAGTCATTCCGGGGCCCGCCACCGTGCCGGCCGCCTCCGTATTGCGCGCCCGCATCGCCGGTGGCGAACGCACAGAGCGCCATTGCGAGGATCGCTGCTTTCATCGGCGAATCTCCATTCAGGGCTTGCGGGCGTACGCCTCGTCGAAAATCGCATCGAGGCGCGGGTGCGTGCCCCGCAGGCCGTCGACGACGGCCCTGGCCCAGTCGAAGTATTCGCGCACCCGGCTCCTCGGCCAGGTCTTCGGCGGCGAGGCGGCCATGTCCCGCAGGTTGCAGATCTTGTCGGCGAGCTTCACGAGCTTCGCTTCGCGGGAGATATGCGGCGCGTGCTCGACCTGCAGGCGCTTGCGCGTCGCCTTGTCGAGCGTCTTGTCGTCGCTCACTTCCTCGACGACGCGCGCGACCTTGGCGCCGAAGCTCGCGCGGATTTCCTCCGCGGTGGTCTCCGTATCCTCGATCGTGTCGTGCAGGAGCGCCGCGCAGATGACGACCGGATCGTGGACGCGGCCTTCGCCCCAGAGCACGTTCGCGAGCGCGATCGGGTGGTTGATGTAGGGCGAGGCCTCGAGGTCCTTGCGCCGCTGGTCGCGGTGCTTTTGCGCCGCGAATTGCAGCGCCGCGAGGATCACGCCGGTCGGGTCGTCCATGGCTCCCTTAGGTTAGCATCGCAGCGTTCATCCGAGGAGGCATCCATGCGCATCCGATCCTGGAGCAACGACTTGGCGCCGCGCGATCCCGCGCTCATCGAGGCGGTGCTGAAGCGCCGCGGGGGCAAGTTCATCAATCTCGACCTCGCGTTGCTCTGGAGCGAGCCGCTCACGCGGGGATGGAACGCGTACGTGGGCGCGGTCCGGCGTGAGCTGAAGGTGTCGCCCCGGCTGAAGGAGCTGGCGATCTGCATGGTGGCGCGCATCACCGGGGCCGGCTACGAGTTCAAGCACCACTGGCCCGAGTACGTGAAGGCGGGCGGCGACGAGGCGCTGCGGACTCGCCTCGACGACCCCGATCGCGCCCTCGCCGATCCGGCCTTCAGCGCCGACGAACGGCTCGCGATGCGCTATGCCGCGGCGATCACGCGCGACGTGAAGGTCGCCGCGCCCTTGTTCGAGGAGATCCGCGCGCGTTTCGACGAGTCCGAAATCGTCGAGCTCACGGCGGCCATCGCGACGTACAACATGGTGGCGCGGATCCTCGTCGCGCTGGAAGTGAATCCCGAGGACGCCTAGCGGCGTCGCCGCGCGATCAGCGCGGGCACCAGGGTTCCCAGCGCGATTCCGGCGAGCACCATCGCGGCGGCGGTGAGTTTCCATGGGGGCAGCGGCTCCCCGAGCAGGACCGCCGACGATCCCATGCCGAAGACCGGCACGAGCAACGCGTAGGGCGAGACCACCGCGGCGTTGTAGCGCGTGAGGAGCCAGCTCCACGCCGCGAAGGCGAACAGCGTGTTGCCGATGGATTGCCATGCAACTGCGAGCCACGCGCCCCAGCCCGCGTTCACGAGGGAATTCCACGCCGCGTCGGCGCCGTCGAATGCCACGGTGAGCAACAGCAGGGGCGGCACGGCGAAGAAGCTCGACCACACGATGAACGCGAGCATGCTGAAGCGCGCCTGGGATTCGATCGCGGCCTTCTTCACCGTGATGTTCGCGCATCCCCAGAAGAACGCCGCGCACACGACCGTCGCGATTCCCTTCACGGTCGTGGTGGCGTCGATGTGCCATCCGATCACGGCGAGTCCCGCTCCCGCGAGCACGAGGCCGCCCAGGGCGCTCCGGCTCACGCGTTCCCCGAAAAGGGCCATCGAAAGCACGATCGTGAAGAACACCTGCATCTGGACCACGAGCGACGTGAGCCCCGGGGAGATGTCGGCACGCATGGCGTAGAAGAGGAGTCCGAACTGTCCCGCGCCGAGGAACATTCCATAGAGCGCGAGCCATCTCCATGCGACGCGCGGCCGCGGGATGAAGAACGCGAAGGGCAGCGCCGAGAAGAAGAATCGCAGCGTCGCGAAGAAGAACGGCGGGAAATCCGCGAGCCCGTGCTTGATGACCACGAAGTTGGAGCCCCATACGGCGACGACGACCAGGGCGAGGCCGATGTGGTCCAGGCGCATTACTTACATTCCGTTACGAATTATTCCGAATACCAGAACTGTACCGGAGCGGAGGAAAAGGGACAGAATGGCGCAAGCTGAAGTCCGGTGTCGCTTGCAATCGGGGGAGACGATGCGAGCCCAAGTCCTCTTGATGGCCCTGGTGATCGCGCCACTCGCAGTGCGAGGCGCGAGCGGCGTGTCCATCGGCGGGGCACCGCTCGCCCGCGCATCGCTCGACGTCTCCATCGTGGTCCCCACGGTGATGCAGCTTCACGAGCTTGCGCGTCCCGCATCGATCGACATCACCGCCGAAGACGTCGCGCGCGGCAAGCTCACCGTCACCGGGTCGCTGCTGGATCTCCTCGTGAACAGCCGCGGCGGCTACCTCATTCGCGCACGCGTCGTGAACGCCGTCGTCACCGCGGTCTCGGTGATCGGCCTCCCGGGGCCGCTCGTCGCCACGCCGGATTCCGCAACGCTGCCGATGGCATCGATGGTGGGGCGTCCGAAGCCCGCGCCGCTGCCGGTGCAATACGAGCTGCAGCTTTCTCCAGGCGTGCAGCCGGGCCACTACGCGTGGCCGGTGGCGCTCACGCTCGAAGCGCCGTGACTGGAACCCGGGCCTGCTCCGGGGTGACAACTCACTGGTTCTTCGACGCGGCGATCTCGAGGTTGGTCGTCTCGCGCGTGCGGATCATCACCTCGCGCTTGCCTTCGCCCGTGAACGAATAGGGCAGCGCCAGGTTGTCGGCGATCGCGGTCACGTTGTGCGGACCGGAAGCGAGGAGCGGGAATTCGAAGCGTCCATCCTTGTCGGTGCGCGTCGCGAAGCGGCCGTCCAGCACGATCGTGATGTTGCCCGCACCCAGCTCGTTGGCGTCGTGGCGGCCGTTGTCGTTCGCGTCGTAGTAGACGTAGCCCACGAGGGTGCCGGCGCCTGTTCCGGGCGCTCCTCCCAGCGGCGCCGACGGCGTGCCCGCGTGGTCTTCATAGCGCACGTTGAGGAAGAACGCGCGATCGCGCGGGATCGTCGTCGGAATGTCCACCGGGATGAGCGGCGAGATGGACGACGTGAAGGCTGTCACCTCGCTTCGGTTGTCGTAGTAGGTCGCGATGATGGACCAGCGCTGCGCGAGCCGCCACACGAGGCCGACGTTCGCGTAGATGCCCGTGGTGCGCGCCGTGTCGCGATCGACGCTGTAGCGCAGGTTGCCCTCGATCGAAAGGCGGTTGGTGAGGTCGTACCCACCGAACACTGCCGCGCTCACGCGTTTGATGTCCGTGTCGGGACCCTTCTCGCGTCCCGCCGAAAGCGACGTGCTCAGGCGCAAGCCCACCTGTGTCGGCCACGCCTGGTCGAACGTGAGGTTCTGGCTCCTCAGCTGGTCGCGCGCGTCCACGAGGTCGAGCTGGACCCTCGAGCTGCCGAAGCGGGTCGCCTCGTCGACGAATAGCGATGTCCCGATCGAGTACGGGACGGAGCCGGTGCGCACGGTGACATTCCCCCCGATGCCGGTCGAGTGATCCACCTGGTAGCGGACGTTGCCCGTCTCATACCAGCCGCGCGTTCCGTCGTCGTTGACGGGCGCGACGCCGTCGACGCCGAGCGACCACGTCCACTGCTGGCTCGAATAATTCACGCGGGCGTAGCCACCCTGGAGGTTGGAGTTGACCTGCGTGTAACCCCAGACCATCAAGGGGTCGAAACGGAAAAGCCCGTAGTTCCAGCGCACGCGCCCGTCGCGCTCCTCGCGATCGAACCACGCCGCGAGCGTGTGCCGCGTATCGCCGATCTCGCTGTCGAGGAGGTTGAACTGCATGTATGACTTGCCGTCCTCGATCTTGAGCGCGGCATACGCCGAGCGCGCATCGATCTTCGCGGCGGGCGTTTCCCCTGCGCCGGTAGTCGAGGGAACGTTGCTGGCATCTGCGACCTGCAGGCCGATCGTGACATTCTTGTCCAGTCGAAGCTGGGCGCCGGCGGTGACGACCGATCCGCCGAGGCGCGAGAAGCCCGGCACGCGCAAGCCGTCGAAGAGCCCCGGCGTTCCCGCGCTCGCCTGCAACTGCACGTCGTCGCCGCGGAGCCATTCGGTCTGGACGCCCAGCGTCGTGAACGTGGGCATGAAGAACCGGTATTGGTTTCGCGAGATGTCGATCGTCGGGGTGTTGAGCATTCCCGCGCCGTTGTTCGCGACCCAGCCGTGATCGAACGCGAGCCCACGCTGAAGGAACGAGAACACGCTCGTCGCGCCGTCGGCGCGGATCGTCGCGTCGGCGCTGAAGGCGCCGTACTCGAGGCTGTCGAGGCGGCCGCTCAGCACGAGCCCGTTCTCGCGCGTCTTCACGCCGCCCTGGTCGAGATAGCTGCTGAAGCCCTCGATGCGCCATGAACGCGCGCGGCCCTCGGCGTTGTACTCGAAGTCGCCTTCCTCGGGCTCGAGCGGCTGGAGCTTGCCGCCTTCGATCAGCTTGTCGTCGTAGGCGGGAGGCGCGGGCGCCTCGTCCGCGGCGCTACACCGAAGTGCCGCAAGACCCGTGATGCAGAGGACCGCCGCGATCCATCTCACGATTCACCGCGAGAACGTCTGCTCGAAGGGCGTGGACTGGCGGTCGCCCCATTCGAGCTTGCCCTTGATCGTGATGGGGTAGGCGATCGTGACCGCCTCGTCCTTCTCGCCGTTGGGCACGAGCGAGATGGTGCGCGACTCGCCGACGAGGATCGGCAAGGTCGAGGGGCTGAACTCGATCTTCTTGCCGGACGCATCGGTGCCGGAGAGGAAGCCCGTGATGCGGCCGTGCGCGTTGCCGGTATTCTTCACGACGATCACCGGCAGCGGCGCGTCGTTCACGGCAGCCACGGCGGCCGAGGTGACTTCGAGCCTGGGCGCGGCATCGCCGATGGTGAGGTACACGATGACGCCGAGACGTCCCGCGATCGGGAACGTCGGACCGTTGGGCGATTGCACGGTCTGCTCGTCGCCTTCGAGCATGATCGCGAACCGGCATTCGCCGGCGGGCGTATCGGCCGGCGGCGAGATCTCGAAGCGGTAGCGGTACTTGCCGCCGCCCGCAACGGAGACCTGCTTGCTTTCGATCGCGACCCAGGGCCTGCAACTGCCCGGCGCGAGCGCGTCGTCGAATTTCACCGCCCCGTCCTCGGCGAGCGACCAGTCGGCGGTCTTGAGCTTGTATTTCGCGGCCTGCGCGCCCGCGTTGGTGATCTCCATCACCTGCCTCACCTTCTCGCCGGGCTTCGCGAAAAGCTCGAAGCGCGGCGGCGACACGAGCGCCGCGAAGCCCTGCGCATTCGAGGCGATCGGGAACAAGGATGCAACGAGAATCGCGGCGCAACCGGTCGTGCGCATCGCATTGCGTGCCATGGGGTCAGTCCACGTCGATTTCGAAATAGAACTGGAGGCGCTGCGCCGAGACGAGGCGCCGGCCGTCCGCTGTGATCTTGAGCGCGATCGTGTCTTCCAGCATGTTGGACTTGATGATGCCGGAATAGACGAGCGTGCGATTGCCGGAGATGAGCTGGCCGGGCAGGAGCCTTCCCTGCGTGGTCCATTCGGCCGTGACGGGGCCGATGGGCTGCTGCGGCAGTGCCATGTAGATCTTGCCGGGCCTGTTGAGCCACGGCGACGTGTCGAGGCGGATCGTGATCACGCTCGTGCCTTCGACCGCGCTTCCCGCGGTACGGCTGGGCGCGAGCGAGCGCCACTTCATCGCCTGGTTCGATTCGTTCGGCAGCGTGAGGGAGTCGTCCACGCGATATGTCGTGGTCGCGCCCGCCGGCAGGACCATCGCGAGCGCGATCACCAAAGCGGCGATCCTCACGGCGCGCTCAATGTGTACGTCGCGCGGCCCGTATAGGTGCCGGCCGGGACCCGGTTCGTGTTCTTGTACGAAAAGGTGTGGCAGCTCTCGTTCCAGGTATTTACCGCGAATGTCGTGAGGGTCTGCGTGCCGCCCGTGAACGTCCCTCCGGGGATCGCCTCCGTGCCTGTGTCGCCGTTGCCGCTCGAGGTCCAGCTCACCTGGCTGAAGGGAATCGTGTCGCCCGCCGCGTCCACGAGGTTGGGCGTCGACGTCGATACCGACAACGTCGCGGTGCCCGTCGTGCCCGGAGAGCGGAAGAAGCCGCCGATGTACACCTGCGCCGGCGGATTGCAGAACGAATAGTTGTCGTAGAAGCTCACCGCTTGCGTGCTGTCGCTCGTCATCGCCTGCGCGGTGCCGTTGCCGACCTGCGCCGCCGGCACGCTCACGGTGACCTTGTTGATCGTCGAGTTCACGCCGGGCGTCCCGCCGCTGGTGTACGTGCCGGTGTACGAGCCGTTGCCCACCTGCAGGTAGATCGCCTTCGTGCCGGTGTTGATGTTGACCGTATAGGCGGACGCGGCGAACGCGACGCCCGTCGCGGCCAGCAGCAGCGCCTTCGTCGTCAAACGGCTACGTTTCATGGCGGTACCCGAAAAAAAACGAGGTGCCTGCGACGTCGCGCGAGGCACCTCCACCTCTAGAAAGCCTGTAGATCGCGACGTAGGCGGTTACGGCATCGAAGCAGTATAAGTGACGCGGCTGTTCTGTGCATTCACGCCACCGTACGTTCCCGGGGGCACGACGTTCTGGTTCAGGTACTGGTACGTCCACTTCGCGTCGAGGTTCGTCACTTTCGTGCCGACGTTCGGCGTGAGGGCGACGCTGGTGCCCGGGCCGCCGTCCGTGAGCGTCGGGTGGGAGAGGGCGGTGGTGGAAGTGTTCGTGTTGACTGTCGTCTTGATCTGCGCGTAGGAGATCGAGTCGCCCGAGCCGTTGCTCAGCGCGCCGACGGTCAGCGACGAGAACGTGATCGCGCCGTTGTTGCCGATGACGCGCGCGGTGACCACGCCGTTGCCGAGGTCGCCGGAGGTGGCCGACGCGGAGATCAGCGACGCGTCACCGACGTTCGCGGCGGGAACCGTGAACGCGATCTGGTTGATCGTGGCGTTGGCGGCCATCGACGTGCCCGCGCCCACCTGGAGGAACAGGAACTTCGGGATCGTGATCGCGAAGTCGAGGTGCGCGGCTGCAGTGTAGGGGGAAGCGCCGGAGGTCGTGAACGCCGAGTCCGCGTTAGCGAACAAAGGAGCGGCGACGGCAACGGCGACAGCGGCTTTGAGCAGGTTCTTGCGGAGGTTCGTGTTCATGATTCGTTTCTCGCTTTCTCTTTCAGTTGAGGTGTGTGGGTTTCGTTGTTCGACGGGGTCCACTTTACGCAGGACGAGCGCGTTCCCCTGTGAACGGGCGCACAGAACCATCTGTTTTTACGAGGGTTTTTCCGGAAATTCGATTTCAACCGTAGCCGTCCGGTAACCTGCGCCCGGTTTTCGTAACCTGGCCCGGATTTCCGTAATAAAGTGGCTCGATGAACGATCTCGACCTTCTGATGCGCGCGGCAACCGTCGCGCTCGCGTTCTCCGCGGCGTTCGCGATCGCGATCCGGCGCAATCGCAGCACTGCGGCGCCTTACGCAGCTTTCGCAGTCGCGGGCATCGGCGCATTCATGATCGCGTCGGCGCCCGGAGCGCACGCATCGCTTGGCCTCATGGCCTTCGTCTTCAACGCGTGGTGCCTCGCGACGCCCGGCATCGTGTGGTTGCTCGCGCGCTCGCTCTTCCGCGACGGCGGCCGCCACAACGCCGCGCACCTGCTCGCGATCGGCGCGCTGGTCGGCGTGACCATGGCGGGCGACTACGGCCGCTACGTCCTCGGCCCGCTCGCGGCATATCCCGAAGAATCGCGGATGCTCCTCCTGGCGGGACGCGGCGCGGCGCTCGCGTTGCTGTTCTCGGCCTGCGCCATGGCGGTGACGCACTGGCGCGAGGACCTGGTGGAGCAAAGGCGGCGCGCCCGCGCGGCCTTCATCGTGGTCGTGGGCTCGACCTTCGTGGCGCTTGCGGCATCGGAGTTCGTCTTCGGCGGCCGCGGCGCGCCCCTCGATGTTCTCGTCTTCGGGCACGCTGCGCTGCTGGCGCTCGCCTTCGCGCTGTTGCAGGTGCTGGCTCGCGGCGGGCTCGCGGAGCTGCTCGACGCTCCGGCCGCCATCGGCCCGGTGCCGCTCACGGTGGTGCGTTCGGACGGCCTCGATGCGGCGATCGCCCGGCGCGTCGTGGAGGCGATGGCCGAGCGCAAGCTCTGGAAGCGCGATGGCCTCGGCATCGCGGAGCTCGCTCGCGAGCTCGGCACCCAGGAATACCGCCTGCGGCGCGCCATCAATCGCCACCTGGGCTATCGCAACTTCAACGACTTCCTGCACGACTATCGCCTGAACGAAGCCGCGGGGCGCCTTTGCGACGCGGCGGAGCGGCACCTTCCGGTGCTCACAATCGCGCTCGACTGCGGCTACGGCTCCATCGGCCCTTTCAACCGCGCGTTCAAGGCCCGATATGGCGTCACACCTAGCCAATTCCGGAATCAGTCAGCTTCGACGCGGGATTCGGCGAGCCGGAGCGCGAAGCCCTAGCTAGCCTCGGGACTTCCCCATCCGGAGGAGTTCCAATGCTTCGTGCCGCATTCGCCGTTTTCCTCGCCGCGACCTGTGCGGGCGCGTCGGCGCAATCGTTGCCCCGCAAGGGCGGGCTTCCGGAGGAGGCGTTCGAAGGCGTGGACGTCCGCTATGGCGAGGCGCGCACGGACAAGGGTTACCGGGTTCGCACCTATACCTCGCGCCCCAGGGGCGCGACGGGGCGCCTTCCCGTCGCTGTATTCATCCCGTGGCTCTCGTGCGACCGCGTCGAGAATCCGAAGAACTACAAGGACGGATGGTCCCTGATGCTGCGCCTGGTGATGCGCGAGGCCGGAATGCAGCTGGTGCGCATCGAGAAGCCCGGCGTCGGCGACAGCGAAGGTCCCGCGTGCGGCGACTCGGATCTCGACGACGACATGGCGGCCTTTCGCGCCGGGATTCGCGCCGCGATGGCCGATCCGGGAGCCGACGCATCGAAGCTGTACCTCATCGGGGGAAGCGTGGGCGGCGCGCTGGCGCCGGTGCTGGCGCGCGAGTTCAAGCCGCGCGCCATCGCCGTGAGCGGTGGATTCACGCGCACGTGGCTCGAGCACATGCTGGACATCGAGCGCCGGCGCCTCACGTTGTCCGGAAGCACGCCCTCGCAGGTGAACGCGGCGATGCGCGCCTTTGCCGGCTTCTACGACGAGACGCTGAACCGGGGCGAGACCCCGGCCATGGCGATCGCCGCGCATCCCGAGTGGAAGGACTTCTGGTACGACGAGCCCACGCGCCAGTACGGCCGGCGGATGCGCTACTACCAGCAGCTCCAGGGGCTCGATATCGAGGGCGCCTGGCGCGAGGTGTTGGTGCCCACTCTCGTCATCTGGGGCGAGTACGACTGGATCATGGGACGCGACGAGCCCGAGCGCGCCGTGGCGATCCTGCGCGCGCGCGACCCTTCATTGGTGACTTACGTGGTCCGGCCCGGCATGAACCACCACTTCTTCGTCTATGGAGACGCGAAGCAGGCGTTCGAGGAAAAGGGCGGGCGCTTCGACGAGGGCGCCGCGAAGGCGCTGTCGGACTGGCTGCGCGCGCACTAGGCCCGCGCAGCCAGGGTCAGGCGTTCAGCGGCACTCGATGTGGACGGTCGGGGACACTTCCTGCATGTGCTGGTTGCCCGAGTTCGCGTGGAACGTGACGCTCACGTCGTGAACCGAGCCGGGCTTGCCGAGGTGCCAGCGCTCCTTGTAGACGAGCGTTTCGCCCGCCGCGCCGACCCTCACGACTTGCTGGGGCCCCTTGGCTCCGTCGCTGCGCTCCCAGTGATAGTTGAAGGCGCCGCCGGGGCCGTGGTTGTTGGTGATGTTCACCGACGCGGTGAACACGAGCTCGACGGGGCAACTGCCCCGGTAGTTCTGGTGATTTGCCGAGACATGCAGGCCGCCGATCACTTCCGCGGAAGCGGGAACGGCTGCGATGAGCGCGGGAACGGCGAGAGCGAACGCGAGCTGGCGCATGTTGCAGGTCCTCCCTTTGTTGTGGGCCTTGGTGGCTCCGGAATGCTGCACTGAACACCTTGCGCGAAACTGACGTTCGGCTTGAGCGCCGCGAAGCGCGACGATATGCTCGCGAAGTTGAAAGGCCTTAACGCCCCGCAGTAGCAGTCGGCTGTTCCTCCCCCATTACACTCTTCACCCAATGACTTTCGCACGCCTTCTCGTCGCGTCGATCGCGATCTCCGCCCCCGTTTTCGCCCAAGGGCCGCAACCGTTTCGCGATGCGTATCCGGGCGTCATCACGCTGTCGGTCGACGCCACCGACCTCGACCGCCACGTCTTCCACGTGAAGGAGTCGATCCCGGTCGCGCAGGGCGCCTTGCGCCTTCTCTATCCCCAGTGGATCCCGGGGCACCACTCTCCCGGCGGCCACATCAAGCTGCTCACGGGCCTGAAACTCACGGGCGCGGGCAGCGAGATCGCGTGGCATCGCGATCCGAAGGATGTGTTCGCCTTCGAGGTGATGGTGCCGCACGGCGTCGACACGCTCGAGGCGACCTTCGAGTACCTCTCGCCGCTCGAGGACGGCCAGGGACGCGTGAACGTCACGCGGCAGCTGGTCGCCGTCGACTGGAACGACGTGGTCCTCTATCCGGCCGGCGTGCGCAGCGACGGCATCCGCGTGCAGCCGAGCCTGCGGTTCCCGCGCGACTGGACCCTCGCGACATCGCTCACGCCCGAGGGCCGCGCCGACGAGGCGGTGCGCTTCGCGGAAGTCTCGCTCACCGAGCTCGTCGATTCCCCGGCGTGGGCCGGCCACAACGTCCGCAAGCTCGAGCTCGCTCCCGGCGCGGCGGTCCCGGTCACATTCGATGCGCTGGCCGATTCGCCCGAAAGCCTCGCCGCGGAGGACGAGCACGTGTCGGCGCTGCGCGACCTCGTGCAGCAGACCTACAAGGTCTTCGGAGGGCCGTACTACAAGCACTACGATTTCCTCATCGCGCTCTCGGAGCCGTTCTCGCGCATCGGGCTGGAACACCTCTCGTCGACCGAGATCCGCGAGCCGCCGCACTTCTTCACGAAGTGGAAGACGATGGCGGCGTCGCGAACGGTCCTGTCGCACGAGTTCGTCCACTCGTGGATCGGGAAGAAACACCGGCCCGCGGACCTCGCCACGCCGAACTTCAACGTGCCCATGGGCGACACGCTGCTGTGGTGCTACGAGGGCGAGACGGACTATTGGACGTACATCCTCGCGCGGCGCGGCAACCTGCTCACGCGGGAACAGGCGCTCGATGCGCTCGCGCGCACGGCGGCTTACGTCGATTCGCGCAACGGCCGCGAGTGGCGCAACCTCCAGGACACGACCAACGATCCGGTGATGTCCGGCGAGCATGCGCGCCCCTGGACGAGCTGGCAGCGCAGCTTCGACTACTACGCGGAGAGCGTCTTCCTCTGGATGGAGATCGACGCGCGCCTTCGCGAAGCGACCAACAACGCGAAGTCCATGAACGATTTCGCGCGGACGTTCCACGGCGGCCTGAAAGGCGACGGCGTCGTGACCTACACGTTCGACGACATCGCGAACGCGTTGAACGCCCTTTCCCCGGGCGACTGGAGGTCGTTCCTGCGCGAACGCCTCGACTCGAAGATCCGCCATCCCGCCGCAGAGGCGCTGCGCGCTTCCGGCTGGCGCCTCGTCTACACGGACAAGCAAAGCGAATTCTCGAAGGACTCCGACAGCGAGGAAAAGCGCGCGGACTTCCAGTACTCGCTGGGCTTCATGGTGGGCCGCGAGGACGAGATCTCGAGCGTGGAGTGGGATGGACCCGCGTTCCGCGCGGGCCTCGCCGCCCACGGCAAGCTGATCGCCGTGAACGGCTATGCGTACAAGCAGGAAGGGCTTCGCTACGCGATCACGGCCGCGAAGGCCTCCGGCGAGCCCATCGCGCTGCTCGTGAAATACGAGGACTACTACCGGACCATTTCGGTGCCCTACACGGGCGGGCTCAGGTATCCGCACCTCGAGCGGATCGAGGACACTCCCGATCGCCTCGGAGCGAGCCTCGCCCCGATGTAGCTAGCGCGTGGACAACCACGCGGCGACGTCGGCGATGTCCTTGTCGGAAAGCGGCTGCGAGGCCTCCGACATCGTTCCGTCCAGGTCCGCGCGCGTGTTGCCGCGGAATCCCTTGAGCGACTTCACGAGATAGTCGTAGTGCTGGCCGGCGAGGCGCGGGATGTGCTTCTGCCCCGTGAAATCGGGCATGTGGCACGAGCCGCAGTGGTTGCGACCTCGACCGCCTTGCCCGCATCGACGACGGCGGCATCCGCGCCTTTGCCGGGGCGAGGAGTCTGCGCTGCGTAGAACGCCGCGATGTCGCGCATGTCGTCGTCCGTGAGCTTCGCGACGAACGGGATCATCACGTCGTTCCTGCGCCGCCCGTCGCGGAAGTTGAGCAGCTGGTAGAGCGTGTAGAGCGGAGGCTGCGCGGCGAGCGACGGGAACTCGGGACTCGCCGAATTCCCGTCGGCACCATGGCACGCGCCGCACGCCTCGGCCTTGCGCTTGCCCGCCTCGGCGTCCGCGGCCGCGGCGGGGAGCGCAAAGGCGAGCGCCAGGGCGAGGGCGAGGGCGAGGCGCGGCGATCTCACTTCTTGTAGCTCACCTTGAAGATCGCGCCGGCCACGTCGTCGGAGACGAGCAGCGATCCGTCGGGCGCGACCTGCACGTCGGCCGGGCGTCCCCAGAACTCCTCGCCCTGCAGCCAGCCGGTCACGAACGGCTCGTACTTCGTGACGTTGCCCTTCGCGTCGAGCACCACCCGCGAGACGTTGTAGCCCACCTTCTTCGTGCGGTTCCACGAGCCGTGCTCCGCGATGAAGATGTTGTTGCGGTACTCCGCGGGGAATTGCTTGCCCGTGTAGAAACGCATGCCTAGCGCGGCCACGTGGGGCCCCAGGTTGTAGGCGGGCTTGTCGAACTCGTCACAGGTGCGGCCCTTGCCGAACTCGTCGTCCAGCAGGTTGCCCTGGTGGCAGAACGGATAGCCGAAGTTCATGTTCGCCTTGGTCACGTGGTTCAACGTGTCGTTGGGCATGTCGTCGCTCACCCAGTCGCGGCCGTTGTTCGTGAACCAGAGCTGGTGATTCGCCGGGTGGAAGTCCATGCCGACGCTGTTGCGCACGCCGCGCGCCACGACTTCCAGCACGCCGGTGTCCGGATTCACCCTGTTGATCGTCGCGTGCGTGTAGGGCGGCATCACGATGTTGCCCGGCGCGCCGATCTGGAAGTAGAGCCAGCCGTCGGGTCCCAGCTTCATGAACTTCCAGCCGTGCGCCTCGTCCTTGGGCAGGTTGTCGTACACGACCTTGTATGCCGGCGGGTTGTCGAGGTTCGCTTCGATGTTCTCGTACTTGATGATGCGCGAGAGTTCGGCCACGTAGAGCGTGCCGTCCTTGTAGGCGACGCCGTTGGACCGGTACATGCCCTTGGCGATCGTCTTCACCTCGCGATGGTCGCCCTTGTCGACGATGGCATAGACGTTGCCGGGAAAACGCGAGCCGACGAAGAGCACCCCGGTCTTGCCGAACGTCATGGAGCGGGCGTTGGGGGCTCCGCTCGCGTAGACCGACACGTGGAATCCCGCGGGAACCTTCAGCTTGTCGACGGGGATTTCCTTCTCGGGCAGCGCCGTGAGTCCGGGCGGATGCGGCGAGAGGTTAGCGGCTTCCTGGTCGGGTTTGCGCCCCTGGGCCCAGGAGGGCGGGATCGCGGGGGCCTGGGCTCCGGAAGGCGCCGGGGTGGCAGGTTGCGCGGGTGCCTGGGCCATCGACACGGCCGCGGCGAGAAGGCCCGCGGTCCCTACTGAAAGTGCAACAAGGTTTTTCATTTTCGTCTCCTCCGGGCAGGGTGTCGTGTGGAACTACCGGAGCATAATACCCAGACTCCCTCCCACCAAAACCTGCCGAGGAATCCATGGTCAAGTTGATCGTGAACGGACGCGCCGTGAGCGTGGACGTGGAACCTGAGATGCCGCTTCTCTGGGTGCTGCGCGACGAGCTGAAGATGGAAGGCACCAAGTTCGGTTGCGGCATCGCCCAATGCGGGGCGTGCACGGTGCTGATCGATGGCGAGGCCGCGCGCTCCTGCGTGATGCCCGCGAGCGCGGTGGCGGGAAAGAAGGTCACCACGATCGAGGGCCTTGGCGAGAAGAACCTGAGCAAGGTCCAGCAGGCGTGGATGGAACACGATGTCCCGCAATGCGGTTACTGCCAGTCGGGGATGATCATGGCCGCGACGGCGCTGCTCGCGAAGAAGGCCAAGCCCACGGATGCCGACATCGATGCCGCGATGACGAACCTCTGTCGCTGCGGCACGTACGCGCGCGTGCGCAAGGCGATCCATTCGGCCGCCGGGCAGCCGGTGTCGCCGGCGCCCGCGCCGGTCGAAGCGCCCAACGGCCAGAAAATCTAGGAGGCGACCATGAACGCAGTCGTTTCCCGCCGTGATTTCCTGAAGGCTTCCGCCGCCGTGGGTGGCGGCCTCGTGCTCGAGTTCTCCGTCGCGGGCGAGGCGCTCGCGCAACCCGCCGGATACGCGGAGATCACGCACTGGATCGAAATCTATCCGGACGAGCGCGTCGTCATCATGATCGCGCGCAGCGAGATGGGGCAGGGCAGCCTTACGGGCCTCGCGCAGCTAGTGGCCGAAGAGCTCGACTGCGATTGGTCGAAGGTCACCTACGAATTCGTGTCACCCAACGAGCACATCCGGAAGAAGCGCATCTGGGGCTCGATGTCCACCGGTGGCAGCGCGGGCGTTCGCACGTCCCAGGAATACCTGCGCAAGTCGGGCGCCTCGGCGCGGGAGATGCTCGTTTCCGCTGCCGCCACGCAGTGGGAATGCCCCGTCGCCGAATGCGGCGCCGACACCGGCTGGGTCACTCACAACCCGACGGGCCGCAAGCTGAGCTACGGCCAGCTCGCGGCCGCGGCGGCGAACCTGCAGACGCCCAAGGACGTGAAGCTTCGCGATCCGAAGGACTGGAAGATCGCGGGCAAGCCGATGAAGCGGCTCGAGCTGCCCGACAAGGTGACGGGCAAGCCGATCTTCGGCATCGACGTGGTGCTGCCGGGAATGCTGTACGCATCGGTCGCGCAATGCCCCGTCTTCCTCGGAAAGGTGAAGTCGGTCGATTCCTCCGAGGCCGAGAAGATGCGCGGCGTAAAAGGTGTGGTCAAGGCCGGCAATTTCGTCGCCGTCGTCGCCGACAACTGGTGGCGCGCGAACCAGGCCGTGAAGAAGGTGAAGGTCGAGTGGGACGAGGGCCAGTATGGCCACGCTTCCGACGCGACGATCATGGCGTCGTTCCGCGAGGGCCTCGCCGCGACCGGTCTTCCCACGGCGCGCGTGATGGGCGATGCGAACGGCGCTCTCGCTTCGGCGGCGAAGGTCGTGGAAGCCGAGTACTACTCGCCCTA
>Ga0070731_10001842_pt1 | contig 21243 bp, 20 predicted proteins | sample Coa_R1_2_FD_66448 | JGI IMG/M metagenome (GOLD analysis project Ga0070731, IMG submission 66448) | Surface soil microbial communities from Centralia Pennsylvania, which are recovering from an underground coalmine fire - Coalmine... | ecosystem: Environmental > Terrestrial > Soil > Unclassified ... | reverse complement strand
CGACCCAAAGTTGGTCCAGCCGCGAAGAAGGGGGATTCCATGGGCGGTACGTCTCCGGCCAAGAAAGAAGCCATTCCCGACCTCAAGCAGGTCAAAGACGCCCCGGTCCACCGGGTCAGCGCGGAGGACATGGCGAAGAAACAGCGCGAAATCTCCGTATCGGAGTTCTTCGCCAAAAACCGGCACCTCCTCGGCTTCGACAGTCCCCGCAAGGCCCTCCTCACCGCCGTCAAGGAGGCCGTCGACAACTCCCTCGATGCCTGCGAAGAGGCCCGCATCCTTCCCGAGATTGAGGTCAAGATCGAGGTTGCGGGGGGACTCCGGCTCGCCGAGTCCAAGCCCGAATCGAAGGCCGAAGCCAAATCCGAGACCGGCAAGCCGGCGGATGCTCCGAAGGGGCCTTCCGTCGCCCAGGCGGAGCGCTTCATCGTCACGGTGACCGACAACGGCCCCGGCATCGTTCCGGAGCAGATCGGCCGGATTTTCGCCAAACTCCTTTACGGGTCGAAATTCCATCGCCTCCGCATGAGCCGAGGCCAGCAGGGGATCGGCATCTCCGCCGCCGGCCTCTACGGGCAATTGACCACCGGGAAGCCCGTCCGGGTCACCTCCCGCTTCAACGAGAAGAAACCCGCCCGCTATGTCGAGATCACCATCGACACGGCCAAGAACGAACCTCGGGTCCTGGCCAATCGTGAAGCGACGGACTGGACCGCGGAGCACACGGGAACCCGCGTCGCGATCGAGCTTGAAGGCCGCTACCAGAAGGGCCGCACCTCCGTCGACGAGTTTCTCGAGCAGACGTCGGTTGCGAACCCGCACGCGAAGATCGTGTACGTGAATCCCGAGGGGCTGCGGCAGGTGTTCGACCGCATGGTCAACGAGTTGCCCGCCGCTCCGCGGGAGATCAAGCCCCACCCCTACGGCATCGAACTCGGCGTCCTGATGAAGATGCTCCAGGACACCAAGAGCCACTGGGTCGGGGGCTTCCTGTCGAGCGACTTCTCCCGCGTCTCCACCGCGACCGCGGCGGAGATCTGCAAGAAGGCGGGCATCGATCCGAAGATGCTGGTCCGGAAGATCCACGGCGACACGGCAGAGAAGCTCTACAAGGCGATCCAGCAGACCCAGATCATGAATCCGCCGACGGACTGCCTGTCGCCCATCGGCGAGAAAGCGATCCTGGCCGGCCTCTATAAACAGATCAAGGGCGACTTCTATACGGCCGTGAGCCGGAAGCCCGCGGTCTACCGCGGCAATCCGTTCGCGATCGAAGTGGGCCTCGCCTTCGGCACCGGGCAAGCGGGCATGATTGAGAGCGCCGTCGCCCAGGAGGACGCCGTCCCCCTGGCGGAAGGGGAGGCCGACGAGAAAGAGGGCGAAGTCCAGATGGCGCGCGTCATGCGCTTCGCCAATCGCGTGCCGCTGCTCTACCAGCCGGGTGCCTGCGCGGTGACGAAGGCGGTGGTCGAGACCTCCTGGCGCAACTACGGCTTGTCGCAATCCCGGGGCGCGCTTCCGACCGGGCCTCTGGTCATCTTCATCCACATGGCCTCCGTCTGGGTGCCTTTCACCAGCGAGTCGAAGGAGGCGATCGCCGACTATGACGAGATTCGCAAGGAGATCCGCCTCGCCCTGAACGAGGCGGGCCGTCGGCTGAGTTCCTTCGTCCGGAAGCGCGAGCGCGCGGCCCTCGAACTGAAGCGGCGCGACGTCTTCGAGGCCTACATCGAGGAGGTCGCCGACGCCTGCAAGCGGCTGAAGAAGGGGAGGCTCGACGCCGAAGACCTGAAGAAGCGGCTCTCGAAGATCGCCAAGGAGGTCACCGGCGGCGACAAGACGGACGAGATCCTGAAGAAGAAGGGTCAGGAGGAAGAACCCGCGGGCGAGTCGACGATCATCATCACCCCCGAGGGCGCCCTGGGCGCCGTGCCGTCGGCGCCAGCCGCGGCGGTCGCCCACGATGCGGCTCCGACGGCGGCCGAGGTCGCCAAGGAAGAGAAGCCCTCGAAGCCCGCGAACGCGGAAAAGAAGGAGAAGGGTCATGGCAAAGGAAAGCGTTGAAGACCGCCTCGTCGGCCTGGCAGACGTGGTCCTGGAGGCCGCGAAGAAGAAGAAGGATCCGGAGTTCCAGATCCCGGTCCGCGCCCTGTCGAACGTCGAGTTCAACACGAAGAAGCGCATCATCGAGATGAAGAGCGCGACGACGGGCCGCTCCTTCTTCAACCTGGGCATGGCGAAGAAATTCATGCAGACCATGCTCGTCGCGGACGCGCTCGCCGAACTGCAGCGGGCCGATTGCACGACCTCGCTCCGCGAAATCTACTACCGCACGAAGCACACGCTCCGCGATTCCAGCGAGAACACCTTCGACGACCAGAACGAAAGCGACCCGGTGATCGAGGACCTCGAGGTCACCCTCGAAGCCCTCCGCGAGGAGCTGCACGTCTCGGCCGAGGGCCGCGGCAGCATCGTGGGGAACATTACGCTGGTCGACGATGGCGACTCCATCGACTGCACCAAAGCCGGGAAGAGCGGCCACACCGTCCCTTCGATCGTCGAGGAGCCCGGGATCAAGATCAAGAAGTGCACGGCGGACTTCGTCCTCCTGATCGAAAAGTCGACGCAGTTCAACCGCCTCTCCGAGGACAAATTCTGGAAGAAGCACAACTGCATCCTGCTCACCGGCAACGGGCAGCCCCCGCGGGGCGTCCGGCGCCTCACCCGGCGCATCCATGACGAGTGGAAGAAACCGGTCTATGTGCTGGTCGACAATGACCCGTGGGGCTATTACATCTACTCGGTGGTGAAGCAGGGCTCGATCAACCTCGCGTTCGAAAGCCAGCGGATGGCCATCCCCGATGCCAAGTTCATCGGTCTCTCCAGCTTCGATCCCGAGAAGCACAAGATGCCCCGGAACCTGGGCATCAAGCTCAAGGACAACGATATCTCGCGCGGCAAGGAGCTCCTCGCCTACCAGTGGTTCCAGAAGAAGGAATGGCAGAAGGAGATCAAGAACATGCTCACCAGCGGCCTCAAGTACGAACTGGACGCGCTGGCGAACAAGGACTTCCGATACCTGACCACCGACTATCTCCCCAAGAAGCTCAAGGACAGGGATTTCCTCGACTAGGAAAAATCGAGTCCGGGGTGAACCGAAGGCGGCGTCGGACGTCTAACTAATCGGATGCCGAAGCTCAACGCGGTCCTGATGGTCGTCCTCGCGGTTGCGGTCATCGCCGCGACCGGCGTTCTCGTCCTCCGCAGCTCCTCCGCCCAGGAGGACGCGCCCGCCCAGGCCGAAAAACTCCTCCGGAAGCTGGCGGACGCGGACGGCGACCTCCGGCGGGAAGGGGAGGACGGGCTCCGCAGGATGGGAGCCGCGGCCCTGGGGCCGCTCCGGGAGGCATCGAAATCCGCCGATCGCATGCTGGCCGGCCGGGCGGCGAAGCTCCTCCTGGAACTCGTGCCGCCGCCCCCCGCGGAACGGTCCTCGGCGACCGCCGAGTAAGCCGGCGTCTAGCCGTTGCTTTCGAGGTCGACCGCCCCCTGGGCCACCCGTCGCAGCTCGGTCGACGGAGGGAGGGACGCGAGCTCCTCGGCCGGTAGGCGGCGGGACGGATCGTTCGAGCGGCGGAGTTCCTGGAGCTTCGCCTCGGGAACTTCGAACGGCAGTTTCTGCCCGCAGGACAGACAGAAAAAGCGGGGATAGAAGTAGGCGATGTCCGCGTCCGTCATCGGGTGTTTGCGTCCGCACTTCGCGCAAGTGATCATCATCGTCGGTCCTATCAGGTATCCTATTTGCCTTTCGTCGACTCGAGCGCTTTCTTGTACTCCGGATCCTCCGGCCGCAACGTCACGATCGAGCCGTTGCGGCGCAGCACATTGATTGTACCATCCCCGTGGTTCGCCGGCTCGTCGCAGAAGATCACGTCCGTATCGGCCATGGTGTTCAAGTCCTTCGCCGGGCCTCGGTAGGCGCCGCCGGTGATCGGGCAGACCGGCGCCTGGGGCAGATAGTTCAGCTCCTGCAGCTGCTTGAAGAACTCCTCCCCGGTCTTTTCAGGATACTTCTTCTTCTCCTCGAGGTGGTTGAGCAGGGCGAAGTAGACCGTGGTGCCCTGCGAGCGGCACTGGCCGAGCCGGTTCTCCTCGGCCATCTGGGTGGCCGCGGGAAACAGGACCACCCCGGCGGCCCCGACGATGGCCGCCGTCAGGAGCGTCGTCCCGCTGCCGGAGATGCCGTCGGTCCTCAGACCGTCGGGTTCCACCGAGACCCGGGTCACCGCCTGTCCCAGGTACTTCCCGAGCGTCTCGCCGAGCGGGAGCTTCATCAGGTCCGTGCCGCCCTTTTCGGTTTTCAGCTTCTCCTTGAAGAAGAGGGACACCGGGCCGAGCGTGTTGTACACGGCCGTGAAGGCGCGGGCGATGTCGACGTACATCACGAGCGAGGCGCCGTCGGTCTTCCCGTTCGTCCAGCGGACCACGGACGGCTGCGTCGCGAGCGTGGGCTTTTCCTGGCGGAGGAGGTGGCGCTTGAGGCCGTTCGCCGCCCCGAGGCCGCCGATCAGGCTGCTCACCTGGAGCTTGTCGCCCTCGCGGAGGAAGTAGACGGTCGACAGGAACATCCGGGCCGGGTCGAAATTGTCGGGCCTGGAGAACTTGAAATAGTGGATCTTCTTGCCCTTGAACTCCAGATCGGCCAGCTCGACATCCAGCCGTTTCACCACCGCCTGGAGGCACTTGTCGAAGCGGGCGGCATCGCGGATCTCGAATCCCGTCACGCCGTCCGGGAGGAGGCTCCCGGGCGGGAACGCCGAGTACCACCAGATGCGAGGGCCGAACGCCGGGAAGAGGTCGTTCTTGAGCGAGAACCCGGCCTCCTTCTCGAACTCGGCGATGGAGTCCAGCGTCTTCTGCTGCTGGAACTCGTCGGCGGACTTGAGGATTTCGAGCACCGTGTCGTAGAGCTCCGGGAGCTCGATCGACAGCGACACGAACTGCAGCGCGTCCTGGGGCGCGACCTCGAACCCGGCGGCGGGGCCCTTCAGGGAGAGGAACTTCGCCAGCCCTTTCCTCTCGCCCGTGGTTCCCAGGAAGAAGCGCTCGGTGACCCCCTGGTCGCCGATCGTGAGCCCTCCCGCGGCGAACGTGAACCCCTCGAGGCCCAGGGCAGCGATGAACTTTCGGTCGTGCTCTTCGAGGTCTTCCTTGGCCTCCTTCACGAAGCCCGCGACGTCCGCGTAGAAGAAGATCTCCTTGGCGGCGGCTTTCTCCCGGGCCTTGAGGAACGTCGAGGCCCTGCCCAGCGGCTTGGGCTGGCCACCCCGGATGGCGGCGGCCAGCTTTTCCATGGTGCCCTTCCACGTCGTGAAGAGCACCACGTCGCCCACGACGGCCGCGTGAAGATTCAGCTCGGGCTGAATGGCGAGGGTCAGCACCTCGATCTCCCCCGTCTTCCAGGCGACGCCCTTCTTGCCGGATTTCTCCTCGTAGGTCTTTCTCAGCCGGCCCAGCCCCTGTTTCAGGAAGTCGTCGTGGCCGGCGCTGTCGAGCGAGAGGACGAAGTCCGCCTCTTTCTTCCCCCCCTGCATCAGGCCGGGCATGGCGACGGCGATCTGTCCGCTGATGTTCTTCAGCGCCATTTCCCAGCGGAAGTCCTTGTCGTCCAAGGTGAGGCCGTTCAGGGTCTTGACGTAGCTGCCCAGAGCCTCGCCCGCGAAGGCCCGGACTTCCTCGTCGTCCAGGAGCTTGGCGAGAGGGGTTTTCTTGAAGGCCTCCGCGAAGGCGGGGGCGGACGGGGTCTCGGCGAAGAGGAGCGTGGTGTCCGGCAGGAAGGCCTCCAGGCGGAATTCCGCCCGCCTCGCGGCGCCGAGCGCCAAAAGCGGCAGGAGGAGCGCCAGCCGTTTGAGGATCATGGGAGGCTCATTATAAGGAGAGGGCAGAGGGGTTCAAGCGGAACTTCGCAATTGCATTCCCCGCCATCCCTGCTAATCTGTGCGCGTGGTCAAGCCCATCAAAGTCGACTACGAGCGCGTCGAGCGCCATGAGTTCGAGATCTACAAGGAATCCATCCTCCAGCGGCTCGACATCTACATCCATAAGCGGAAGCCCGAGTACTCCCGCACGCTCGTGCAGAAGCTGATCAAGGACGGGATGATCACCGTGAACGGGCACCCCTCCAAGCCTGCCTACGAGATCAATCTCGGCGATAAGATCGTCTGCGACCTGCCGAAGCTGATCCAGCCCCACGTCGTAGCCAGCGACATCCCTCTCGAAATCGTCCACGAGGACGAGCATCTGATCGCCATCAACAAGCCGCCCCAGTTCGTGGTCCATCCGGCGGCGGGGCATTGGGACGACACCCTCGTCAACGCGCTCCTCCACCACTGCGGCGTGCTGCCGGAGACGGACGAGATCTACAAGCCCGGCATCGTCCACCGGATCGACAAGGACACCAGCGGGGTGATCATCGCCGCCAAGACGCTCCGGGCGCACGGGGAGCTGACGAAGCAGTTCCAGGACCGCGTGGTCCAGAAGTCCTACCGAGCGATCGTGGAGGGGGAAGTCGCCTTCGACGAGGACATCATCGACAAGGACATGGATCGCAGCAAACACGACTTCGAGAAGATGGCGGTGGTGAAGAAGGGGACGGGGAAGTCCGCGATCAGCTACTACCGCGTGTTGGAACGCTTCGACGGCTTCACCTTCGTCGAGGTGGCGCCGAAGACGGGGCGCACGCACCAGATCCGCGTGCATATGGCGTCGATCGGCCACCCCTGTGTCGCCGATTCGGCGTACGGCCGACGCGACGCGCTGTTCCTCCGGGACCTAGGCGCCACCGAAGATCCGCTGGTGCCGGACCCGCTGCAGCCGATCCTCATGCGCCAGGCCCTCCACGCATTCCGGATCCAGTTCACGCATCCCGGGACCGGGATGACGGTGGACTACTCCGCGCCCCTGGCGGAGGACTTGGAGACGGTGCTGACGCTGCTCCGGAAGTACCGGTCCAAGGAACGGCCTCAGCCCCCGGACTCCCGGCCGCCGACGATCGTCGAGGAGCCCCGGGCCGCCGAGAGTGAAGCCGCCCGGAAGGGTCCGGCGAAGAAGGGTCCGGCGAAAAAGAAGAAGGCGGCGCCGAAGGCCAAGGCCAAAAAAGCGAAGGCGAAGAAGGCGACCTAAGCTCAGGCCCGATTCGAGATCTGGATGCGATTGCCGTCCGGGTCATGGCCGTCGCAGAGGACGAGCTCGCCGAAGTCCTTCACCGCTCCCATCCGGGCTCCCCGCCGGATCAGCTCTTCTCGCGCCCGCCCCACCTCCCTGGTCCCGAAGGCGATCGTGGTGGAGCCCGGCGTCGACGGTCCGCGGTGGAGGGCGAGAGAGTCGAATTCGACCCAGCCTTCCGCGGCCGAACCTTTCCGGAGTTCCAATCCCAGGACGTCGACGTAGAAGGCGGTGAGCTTCACGATCCGGGGCGTGAAGAGGATCACCCGGGTCATCCGGAGGGGGGCCGTCACTTGGCCGCCGTCGTCGGAAGCGACAGATCCAGCCGGTGCTTCACCCAGGCGCAGTCCTCGCCGGCCCTCTGGCGCTCGACCCGAAGCCGCTGCGCCGGATCGAGCGCGACCAGCGACAGCGCCGCCGACACCCGGACGTCCGGATCGTCGTCATCGAGCCGCGACGGAATCCGGGAGGCCGCGATGGTGAAGGACAGCGCCCTCGCGGCGGCGATGGCCGCGCTGCGCACCGACGCCTCGGGGTCGTCGATCAGCGCGATCAGGCCATCGTAGGGAAGCCCAAGGTCCCCGGCCGCCTGCACGGCCCCGCGGCGGACGCGGCGGTCGGCGTTCGCGAAGAGCCGGCCGAAGGCCGCCGCCAGCTCCGGGTGGCCGGTGTCCGGATAGCGCTTGCGGGCGTCGCGCAGCCGCGAATAGACGGAATCGTTCAGCGACGCGTCCGGGCCGAGCAGGCCCGCGAGTTCGGCCGATGCGCGGTCTCCGGCCCAGTCCGAGATCGCCCGGACCGCCCGGTCGGGTCGCGGCGCCCGGCCCGAAAGGATCAGGGCTCGGACGGCAGGCGCGGCCGAGGGGTCGCCATGTTCGAGGATCAGGTTGAACGTCAGCTCGAGGGGCTCGCCGTTCAATCCCGCAAGACCGGACGCCAGTCGCGCCAGCACCGCCTCGTCCCGCCGGGCGCCCAGCATCTGGCGCAGGTACTTGGCCGCGGCGTTCCCCAGACGGCCGTCCGGATCGGCCAGTTCGCGGATCGCGAGGTCGCCGACCTCGCGGTCGTTCCGGTCGGCCAGGGCGAAGTAGCCCAGGCGGCGAAGGGGCGCGTCGGGATTGTCCAGGAGCTTCCGGGCCAGCGCCTGCGCTCGGTCGTCCCGCAGGGTGAGCAGCGTCTCCACCGCGTCGAAGCGGACCGAATAGTCGGGGCTGGCCAGGAAGGTTTCCAGCGCCGCCGCGTGGTCGCGCCGCTCCAGGCGCACCAGCGCGCGCAGCGCGTCGAAGCGGATCGCCTCGACCGGGTCGGCCGCGAAGGGCTCCATCGCCTCGACGGCGCCCGGGGTCTCCTGGCGCCGGAGCAGCTGCTGCAGGGCCCACTGGCGAACGACGGGTTCACGGTCCTTCGCAAGGGGGGCAAGCACGCGGACGGTGTCGATCCTCGCCCAGAGCTCGTACGCGCGGATGCGGCGATTCGGGTCGGCGTCGTCGACCAGAGGCCGGAGGCGCTCCATGGACGGCTTGGGCCAGCGGGCCAGGATCGCTCCGGCGGTGTCGCGGCTCTCTCCGGAATCGCGCAGGTACAGGGCCCACAGCTCCTCCTGGGCGTCGGGCCCTCCGAGCCGCGAGTAGGCGCTGATCGCCGACTGGCGGACGGACATCACCGGGTCCCGGAGCAGGCGCTTGAGAGCCTCGAGGCAGGCGCGTTCCTCGAAGACGACGGCGGCTTGGATCGCCTCTTCGCGGACAGGCGGCTCGTCGTGCGACAGCAGGGCTTCGATTTCCGAGGCGGGCGGCCGCCAGCCGCAGGCCCGAAGGGTGGCGAGCGCCTCCGCGACGAGGGTCGGGTCGGGATGGGAGAGCAGAGGCTCGACGAATGGGAGGGCGCCCGGGCAGCCGCGCTCCCTCAGCCACGACAGGGCGAGGCGACGCTCCGAGGCGTCTCCCGCGGTCAGCCAGTCGCGGAGCAGGTCCGGTCCCAGCGGGAGCGGCAGGCTCGCGTTCATCGCCAGCTGGACGATGCGGACGCGGCCCGAAGGGCCGGCTTCCGCGAAGGTTCGATTCAGGTCCTCGGCAGCGAGGCGGCTCGACGCCATGGTCAGGAGCTCGTACGCGCGGCCGGACCTCGGGCAGTTCTCGGCGGCATAGAAGCGGAGCAGCCGGGGCGCCCAGTCGCTATTCCGCCGCTCCTGCAGGATCTCGGCGGCGGCCAGGACGACCTCGGGATCGGGATCCTGGGTGAGGTCGACCAAGAGATCCGAGGTCTCGTCGAAAGACCGGGCAAGGACGCGGATGAGAGCAATGCGCTCCAGGGTCGTGCCGCCGCGGAGGACGGCCACGGCATTGGGGGCGTCGTCCAGGACGCGCCAAGGGAGACGGCGCCGGAGGCGGGAACTTTCGAGGAGATCAAGGCAGCGGGAGCGGACTTCGAGGTCGGGATGGGTCCGGGAGGCGGTTTCGAGCTCCGCCCAGGCCGAACGGCCGGCGGCCTTCAGGTGTAAGGAGGCTTCATCCCGGACGGCAGGAGCGTCGTGGCCGAGGTCATCGATCCACCGGCCGACCTGCCCGCCCCCCGGGGAAAGGCACCACAGGACCGCCACGGCAAGCGCAACCAACATCGGTTCGCCTCTTCATTCCCTCTCCCGCAGCGGACATTAGTGAGTATGGACCAGAGTCCGCGCAGAAGCAAGGCGAAACCATTCTTCATGTGCTAACTCTTTCTTCGTCCGTCCTTAACACGGCCGGATCCGCCGGACCGCCCCCGAGAACGGGCCGCGGCGGGAAAAGCTCCCTGGAATCTTCATTCTCATCCTTGACTCGAGTCTCCCCTTCGGCTAAAGTTTCCCTCCTTGCCCCGTCCCGGTCGGGCCGGGGGTCGCCGTAAGGGGAAGAAGATCCCACTGGCGCTTTCGGAGGAGATGATGCCTTCGCTGTCGATTTCCGCGCGTGAACTGCTGACGTCCGGAGTCCACTACGGCCACAAGGTGAGCCGCTGGAATCCCAAGATGCGGCCGTACATCCACGCCAAGAAGAGCCTGATCCACATCATCGACGTCCGCGAGACCATCAAGGGTCTCGTCCGCGCCTGGCACTTCCTCCAGAAGCTGGCCTCCCGCGGGGAGCTCATCCTCTTCGTCGGCACCAAGCGCCAGGCCGGCGCCGTCGTGAAGACCGAAGCTTCCCGCTGCGGCATGGCCTACGTGTCCGAGCGTTGGCTCGGCGGCACGCTCACCAACTACGACACCATCCGCAACCGGCTCAACCGCCTGAAGGAAATCGAGCAGTGGGAAGCGGACGGCACCATCAACCGGTATTCGAAGAAGGAGCAGTCGTCCATCCACCGCGAGAAGCGGAAGCTTCTGCGCAACCTGGACGGCCTTCGGACGATGGACCGCCTTCCGACGTGCCTGGTCATCGTCGATCCGCAGCACGAAGCCATCGCGGTCGCTGAGGCGAAGAAGATCGGCGCCGCCACCGTGGCGCTCATCGACTCGGACGGCGATCCCGACAAGATTGACATCGCCATCCCGGGCAACGACGATTCCATGAAGGTCGTTCAGATCATCGTCAACAAGCTCGCCGACGCCATCCTCGAGGGGAAAGCCCACCCCACGGGCGTTCCCCGCGCCGAAGAGATTTCCAAGGCCGGCGCCGTGTCGATCTCGGTCCCCGAGCGGCAGGGTGCGATCAACGTCGGCAAGGGCGGCCGTCCGCGGCGCGCCTCGATGCCCGGCCGCCCCGGCGGCGGGTTCGGCGGCGGAGGCGGCGGTCCCCGTCCTCCTCAGCCCCAGCAGCAGCAGCCTCCGGCGGCTCCGCCCGCCGCGGCGCCCGCAGGAGCATAGCGACCATGGCGAACATCGACGCGAAAGCCGTCAACGATCTCCGTCTCGAAACCGGCGCCGGCATGATGGACTGCAAGCGCGCGCTCGAGGAGGCCGGCGGCGATACGAAGAAAGCCAAGGAGATCCTCAAGAAGAAGGGCCTCGAGAAGGCGGATAACATCGCCGCCAAGGGCGCCGGCGCCGCCGTCAAGGAAGGGCGCATCGGCACGTACATCCATTCGACCGGGAAGGTCGGCGCGATGGTCGAGCTGACCTGCGACACCGACTTCGTCGCGAAGAACGAGGAGTTCCAGGCGCTGCTCAAGGATCTCGCGGTCGCGGTCGCCGCCTTCGAGCCCAGCGCGGTGTCCAAGGACCAGGTTCCCGCCGATGTCGTCGAGGCGGAGAAGGCGAAGTACGCCAACGACATCAAGGGGAAGCCGCCCGAGATCGCCGCGAAGATTCTCGACGGCAAGCTCGAGAAGAATCTCTACGCCCGGATCCCCGGAGGCTGCCTCCTCCACATGCCGTACCCCAAGGAGGACGAGTTCAAGGGCACGTACGGGGACCTTCTGAAGTCCAAGGTCGCGAAGCTGAAGGAGAACATCCAGCTCCGCCGCTTCGTGCGCATGGAAATCGGCAAGTAGGGATTTTCTGGCCCGAGCCCCCCTCTTTTGATTCAATCTCCTTCGATGCCCGCTCCCAAATACAAACGCGTCCTGCTGAAGATCAGCGGCGAGGCGTTCTGTAAGGAAGGGAACACCGGCATCGACATCGATGAAGTCCAGTCGATCGCCCGGCAGATCAAGGAAGCCACTCAGATCGGGACCCAGGTCGCGATCGTCGTCGGCGGCGGCAACATCATCCGCGGCAGCTCGATCGCGAAGCACGGCCTCACGCAGGCGACGGGCGACTCGATGGGCATGCTCGCGACGGTGATCAACGCCCTGGCGCTGCAGGACGTCCTGGAGCATGAGGGCCTGGCGACGCGCGTGCTGTCGGCCCTGTCGGTGCATTCGGTGGCGGAGCCCTACATCCGCCGGCGCGCGGTGCGGCACCTGGAGAAGAACCGGATCATCATCCTGGCGGCAGGCACGGGAAATCCGCACTTCACGACGGACACCGCCGCGGCCCTGCGCGCGACCGAGCTTGGCTGCGAGGTCCTCCTGAAGGCGTCCAAGGTGGACGGCGTGTACACCGACGATCCGCACAAGAATCCCAAGGCCAAGAAGTTCGACAAGCTGTCCTATCTCGACGTGGTCAACCAGCGCCTGGGCGTCATGGACATCACGGCGATCACGATGTGCATGGAACAGCGGCTGCCGATCATCGTGTTCAATCTGCGCCGCGAGGGGAACATCGTGAAGGGGGTGAGCGGCGAGCCGATCGGGACGCTCATCGATGAGGGCCAGCTGACGAAGAAGGGGAAGAGATAGGATGCCGTACGACGACATCGTCCTCGAGGCCGAGGACAAGATGGAGAAGGCCGTCTCGGTCCTGATCGAGGAGCTCCGCGGCGTGCGCACCGGCCGCGCATCGGCGGGCCTGGTCGACCAGCTCAAGGTGGACGCCTACGGCGCCCCCACGCCGCTCAAGTCGCTCGCCTCGATCACCGTCCCCGAGCCGCGCATGATCATGGTGAAGCCGTTCGATCCGAGCGTGATCAATGACATCGTGAAGGCGATCCAGAAGTCCGAAGTGGGGATTACCCCCCAGTCGGACGGCAAAATCATCCGCCTGGCGGTGCCGCCCCTGTCGGAGGAGCGGCGCAAGCAGATGTCGAAGATGGTGAAGGAGTTCGGAGAGAAGGCCAAGGTGTCGATCCGCAACATCCGCCGAGAGGGCAATCAGTCGACGGAGAGCGAGGAGAAGGGGAAGTCGATCAGCGAAGACGAAGCCAAGCGGACGAAAGGCGAGATCGACCGGCTGACCAAGGAGTACGAAGGAAAGGCCCAGGAGTCGGTGGACAAGAAGACGAAGGAAGTGATGGAAGTCTAAAACCCCTTCCCGAAGGACCAATCCGGAGAGAGGCCGCGCTGCCGCGCGGCCGTTCTGTTTTAGGGGCCGTCGATGGGCCCGTTGTCCATGCCGTCGTAATCGCGGATCTGGAACTGCCGGGCCGCCTCGTAGAACTCGCTATTGCGGACCAGCAGGCTCTCCACCGTGTGCACTTCCACCCGGTCGACCTGAAGATAGATCGTGTCCTGGTTCTCGTCGTCGTCCCCCGGTTTCAAAAGTCCGACCAGCTGATACCCCTTCGGTCTCAGGTGCTCGCCGAGCCGGACCAGCTTCTCCTCCGAGGAGTCGGCGAAGAAATACGACCAGCGGCACATGCCATCGATGTCCCAATCCACGCGACCTTCCCGGCGAAGCTGCCGGGTGTGCTCGAAGAGTCCCTCGACTTGTTCGCGGGTGATCACTGCTTCGGGTGGAGCGTCGCCTCGGCCTCTTCCTCGAGGCCCTTGGCTTTGATTTCCTTGCCGGCGCTGCGGTAGACCACGGCGGCCTCCTTGAGGAGATCGGCGTAGTCCCCGTGGCTGATCTGGCCTTGCTTGGGCGGGATGTGAGGGGCGGCGGGGAGCTGCTTCTTTTTGAGGGGAAGGGCGTTCTCGTAGAGCGGAATGGCGTCCTCGAATTTGGCCTGGCCGGCGAGGGCCGCGCCCAGCCAGCGCTCGGAGTCGGCAAACGAGGGCGGTTGAAGGCCGATCGTCGCGCGGCCGAGCTGGACGGCGCGCTTCGCGACCGTCTCCGCTTCGGGGAACCGGCCGGTCGCGACGTAGAGCTCCGCCAGGCGGTTGAGCGACGGCATGAGCTTCGGGTCGTCGGGCTCGAAGGCCTTCTCGCGGTGGGCCAGGGATTTCTTCAGCAGCGTCTCCGCCTCGGGGAACTTCTTCTGGGCCATCAGCGCCATCGCCAGCTTGTCGCCGGTGCCAATGACCTCCGGATGGTCCGGGTCCAGCTGCTTCGAGCGGATCTGCAAGGAGCGGCGCCACAGCGGTTCCGCCTCCGCGGTCTTGCCCATCGCCTCGTAGATATGGGCGAGAAGATCGAAATGCTTCACCAGGGTCACGTCCTCGGGGCCGCGGGTTTTCTCGATCTCCTGGATCACCGGGACGAGGAGCGCAATGGCCTCGTCGAACTTCCGGTCTTCGAGGAGATTCCGCGCCTTCTGGATGACCGGCGGAATCGCCGGGACCCGGAGGGCGAACGAGATCAGGATCCCGATCAAGACGAGCATCGTTCCCGCAAGGGCCCCGATCGTGATCACGAACTGCTTCGTGGTCTTGGGCTGCAGCCAGGGGACGCTGGGGGGGGCGGGCGGGACGGGGGCGGTGGTCATTCGGGGCTCCGGGCGTCTGCTTCATGAGACGCCTTCCGAAAGGCCAGGTGCAGGAATCCTTCGAAACCCTCGATGCCCTCGGCGCTTTGGGAGACATTTTCGATCTTCGACACGGTCGGCCCGGGAATGTGCTCGTAGGCGAGCCCGAGGTTCGGAAAGCCCTCGCGCTCGACGATGTGGTTCAGCTCGTAGCGGGGATGGGACCGGTCCAAGGTGCGGTCGGCGGGCGTGTCCTGGTACGCCTTGCTTTCCGTCTCCTCCCCGTTCACGCAGTGAGCGTAAAGCCAGAATCCGGCGCCGTCAAGCACCTCCAGCCGCCAGGCGGTGCCCAGCTCCTTCGAGAGCAGCAAGGCCAGCGCGTCGTCGGTATAGCCCCAGCGGGTGCGGTCCTCGTTGTTGTAGTATCGGAATTCGAAGATTCCGGTCCAGCCTCTGAGCCGGGGCGAGATCCAGTAGAGGCGCATCTGGTTCTCGTGCATTTCCTTCATCCGTTTGGGATGCTCCCCCGGCGTCATCGGCGTCCTCGCGAAGCCCTTCTCGCCGAGGTATCGCTCGATCAGCGCCGCCACCGCGGCGGGGTCCGCCTGGACGTAGATGTGGCCAAAGCCCATCGCCCCATCATAGTTCGACGCCCCTCGTTCGTCGCCTTTTCCTTCCCCCTGGGTGGGGGGGAAGCTAGGGTTGTTCCTCGTGACCATGTTCCTGGCCGTTCTCGTCATCATCGTCGCCTTGGTCTTCCTCATCCGGGGCTATGACGTCCGGCTCGTGCTGTTCGCGGCGGGCTTGGCGCTCTGCTGCATTCCCGTGTGGGTCGAACCCCACCCGGGATGGGGCTATTGGCAGCGGCCGGCCCCGTTCAGGATTTTCGATGCCTTCCTGAAGTTCATGGGCGACACGGACTACGTCGGACCCATCTGCACGGCGCTCGCCTTCTCGTCCGTGCTTTCGGTCACCGGCTGCGACCGGGAGATGGTCCGGCTCTTGATGAAGCCGCTGCGCCGGGTTCCCTGGGCCCTGGTCCCTGGGGGCTGCCTGGTGGGGTTCCTGACGAATTCCGCGATCACCAGCCAGACCGGCTCGGCGGCGGCGGTCGGGCCCATCCTGGTTCCGCTCCTGCTCGCGGCCGGCATCCCGCCGATCATGGCCGGAGCCACCCTGGTGCTGGGCTGCTCGGGCGGAGGCAACCTGCTGAACATGGCTGAGCCCGACTTCGTCGCGATCAAAAACAGCACGGGAGTCGAGCCCGCCGCGGTGCTGCGGGCGATGGCGCTGCCCGAAATCGTGAGCTTTCTCGTCGCGGTCACGGTGCTGACGGCGTGGGCCTGGAAAATGCGCGTGGAGCCGCCCGCACCGGAAACGGCGATCGCGGAGGACGTGCCGATCAACTTGGTCAAAGCGCTGCTGCCGCCGCTGCCGGTCATCATCTTGATGGCCCTGATCCTGGACATTCCCGTCCAGCCCTGGGTCTGGGTCCGCGCCCGGTATCCCGGCGGCTTTCCAGTCTCGCACGCGATGATCCTGTGCACGATGATCGCTCTCCTGGTCACCCGCAAGGACATCTCCGTCCAGACTCGCGCCTTCTTCGAGGGGATGGGGAAGGCCTATGCGAACATCATCTCGCTGATCATCACCGGCCGCTGTTTTGTCGAGGGGATCACCGCGGTGGGGATGATCGTGGCGCTGATCCGGATCGTCTCCGGCCGGGGGCTCCTGGGGCGCTTCCTGTCGATGACGTTCCCGTGGATCCTGGCGGTTGTATCCGGCTCCGGAATCGCGCCCTGCGTGAGCTTCTGCAAGGCCGTGCTCCCGGAAGTCGCCAAGCTGGACCAGTCGGCCGCGCTCAACCTCGGCGTCCTCGCCGCGGTCGCGTCCAACTTCGGACGCACGATGTCGCCTGTCGCCGCCGTGGTCCTGTTCGCGTCGACGCTCGTCCGGGTGTCGCCGATCGAGATCGTCAGAAGGACGGCGCCCCCGCTCCTCGCGGGAGGCGTCGTCCTCTTCTTCCTGATGCTCTTCTGCTAGGGCCAGTAGTACTTCCAGGAGTAGAGCAGGTCGGCACTCTTGCCGGGCTCCACCGTCGCCTTCCACGAAATGCGACTTACCGAGTTGATCTGATTCCACCACCACCAGGACGAGACCCAGGAATAAGTGGCCGCGTGTTCCGCGCCTTTGGAGTCTTCCATCACGTTGATCTTCTCGACGCTTCCGCCCCCGCCGGGCGCCGAGACGTCGCCCAGGACGACGCGGCTGACTTCGATGTCCACCGGGACCTCCCGGTAGTTGGTCAGGCAGATCTTGCCTTCCAGGCGGATCTGGCGATAGGAGGTGTCCTGCCAGCGAAGGGCGTTGGGGATCCGCTCCAGTTCCGTTTCCGTCTTACGGACCTGAAGATCCAAGGCGGCCGTGACGGTGACGTCGCTCGACCCTCCGGGCGACGTATACGTCGTCATGCCCTGGGCCAGGACGCGGTTCCCCTGGAGGATCAGGGCCGGCGCCGTGGTGATCGGCTGCGACGTTTTGTTCATCAGCCGGATCTTGTGCATCGTCTTGGGGGTCTGGAAGAGGCGCTCCAGTTCGGAGGGCGCGAGCCCCGACAGCTGGGAATGGGCATCCCGGGGCGGCGTCATCGGGATCTCGACCGCATAGACGTCCTTGTACTCGACCTTGAACTCGGTCACCGGCAGAACCAGGCATTCGCCCTTCTTGAGCGTGATTCGCTTGACGGGGAAGACGAACACGTCCTCGGCGGGCCCGTCGGCGGCCCCCTCAGCCGGGGCGCGCCCCGCGGGGGCCCGGGGACCGGCCGCGGCCTGCTGCGAATAGATCGCGTTGCTGAACCCGTAGGCGGTCTGGCTGTCGGCCTGGAAATGTCGGGAGAGCTCGGCGACCGCGCGCTCGAGGGAGATCGGATCGGGCGTATCTTTGAACGCGAAGGAGGGGACGCCGACGACGAGATGGGCCTCGACGTTGTCCAAGTCGGCGAGCTCGTTCACGAGCGTGGCCTTCAGTTGCACCTTGGCCTGACCCTTGCCGTCGATCTCGATTCGGTAGCTGGGAATCCAACGGAGGCCCTTCTGCAGGTACATCATGCCGACGCGGGCGGTTTTCGGGCGGGGGGTCGCGCCCCAATCGAGCTGAAGCGTGAGCGCGGCCCGTGAAACGTCCTCGCTGAGGCGCGTCTCGCTGCGGTCGCGGAACGTGACCGTGTCGATCCCCTCGAGCGGCAGGGGTCTCAGGCCTTCCAAAGTCTTCACGAGGGCAAGACTTCCGTTCATCGCCTGGAGGGTCCCCGTGCAGGTCTCCCGGTTCTTCAGGGTGATCGTCACCTGACCGCCCTTGTTGGCGTTGAGGAGGTCCAGGATGGTCGTTGCGTCCCGTTCGACGCGGACGGTTCGCTGGCCGGCGACGACTCCGGTCAGGGACGCCGCCGGGTCGCCCGAATACGCCCAGAAGCTGCCCATCACCGGAGCCGGGAGGCCCTCGATGAGGACTTGGCCCCCGTCGAGGACGGGCAGCTCCCCCTCGTGGAGGAGGAGCGCGTGGCCATCCTTAAAGACCGTGATCTCGCGGATGGGCAGCTTCGGCGTCGAGTTGGCCGCATCCTGGGCCCGGGCGGCGCCGGCGCTGAGCACGACGAGGATGGCGATCGCGATTCGACCCATGGACGGCCCTCCTAAGTGCGGCAGGAAGCGCAAGCCGCGTGCCAGGGCCTGACGTCGAGGGCACGAGGGAGGGGACCCTATCCTCCGGGATACAAGGACGTATCCGTTCGGATACTCAAGGCGGCGTCGGGATCCCGTCCGGGTACCGGAGGACGACGCGGGTGTCGCTCTCTCGTTTCACCTGGCAGGGGAGGACGGGCCGGGAGGGCCCGCGACGGGAGAGAAGCCAGCCGCCGATCAGGAAGATGGCGATCAGAGCCCCCTTGAGAAGGGCGCCGGTTTCGCTGGGGCCCGAGGGGAGCCTGCCCTTGACCCACATGACGACGAGGGCGATGAGCGCGGCCAGGAATGTCCCGATGATCAGGAATTCGCCAAGGAGGCCCCGCCAGAAGTGTCGGAAGCACAGGGGGGCGTCGATCGAAAAGGACGCCTTGCGACGCCAGTTGAGATAGGCCAACACGGGATTGATCCACTCGAGGATCGAGTTGAGGTCCCGGGACTTCCGCATTGCGTAATCGCCGTCGCTGAAGGGCAGGGTGCGGCGGCCGAACGGCCGGGCGCCACAGACGAGACAGAAGGGGCGGCCGTCGGCAAAAGCCAGAGCGCGGCCCGAGAGGCCCAATCGGAGGTCGGCCGCAGGCATGGCTTGGATTGTATCAGGCCCCCGACTAGAGGCACCAGCCAGACGCTGTCCCAGAGGTCGCGATCAGGCCCGAGCCCGGATCCCATCACCGGGCATAGTGGGCGTCGACCCGGACCACGTGCCCGCTGGGGTTGAGGGTCATGACCTCGGCGGCGTGAAGATCGGCGACGCTGCGGTAGGTGAGGGTGACGCTGGAGACGCCGGCCAGGGCGCGCATCTCGGTGAAGCGGAGGTCCGGGTACTTGCGAAGCGCCTCGGCAAAATAGGCGCGGAGCCGGGCCTTGCCGCTGAGCATCCCGGAAGGTTCCCCCGCGAGCTTCACGACGAACGGGGAACAGAAGACGATGTGGTCGTCATAGTGAGCGAGGATCGCGTCCAGATCATGCCTGTTCCAGGCCTCGAGCCACTGCCGGCCGAATTCGGCCGCCCGTTCTTCGGTAATCATCCAGGAAAGGTACCTTCCCCCATGAAATCAATCAATCTCGAGTCTTCCCCAGCGTGAAGTCTTCACCCCGGGCTCCCGATGTGTTAGAAGGGAAGCATGAAAACCCTCCTGTGGCTCCTGCTCGCGATTTCCTTGGGGGGATGCTCCAGCATGGATGCCCCGTCGTCGGATCCTGAACTGACCCTGCACCTTCGGTCGCGATCGAAGTCCGGGGAGCCATCGGCGTCGATCGTCCACTGGAACCCGAAGGAAACCGCGTTCATCGTGACGGACATGTGGGACGATCACTGGTGCAAAGGCGCGGCCCGGCGGGTGGGCGAGCTGGCGGTCGCGATGAATCGGGTTCTCGGAGCCGCCCGAAGGAGCGGAGTCTTCATCATCCATGCGCCCAGCTCGACGGTCGCCTTCTACCGGGACACCCCGGCGCGGAAGCGCGCCCAGGAAGCGCCGTTCTCCGAGGCCCCCGCACCGCTGTCGAAGGATGACCGCTGGGGCACGAAGTGGTGCTGGCCCGACAAAACGCGCGAGCCCGACCTGCCGATCGACGACTCCGACATGGGGTGCGACTGCGCCGCCAAGTGTACGATTCGCGAAGCCTGGACCCGCGAGATCGCAACGCTCGACATCGACCAAGGGAAGGATGCGATCACGGATGATGGTCAGGAGACGGTCAACCTGCTCGCCCAGCATCAGATCCGGCATGTCGTGCTCCTGGGCGTCCACCTGAACATGTGCGTGCTCGGCCGACCCTTTGCCATTCGGCAGCTGGTCCACCAGGGGCGCGATATCGCCCTCATGCGCGACATGACGGACACGATGTACAACTCGAAGCAGCGGCCGCAGGTGAGCCATTTCTCCGGTACCGACTTGGTGATCGAACATGTCGAGAAGTACTGGTGTCCGAGCTTCACGAGCGCGGACATCCTCGGAGGCCAGCCGTTCAAGTTCAAGGAGGACCCGAGGCCATGAATCGACGCACCTTCATGAAAACGGGCGTTGCGGGGCTCGCCTATGCCGCCACGGGCGGGCGGGCCTTCGCCGGAGGTCAGGAAAAGCCCAAGCGGGTCGGCCTCATCGGCGCCGGCTGGTACGGGAAGTGCGATCTCTTCCGTCTGATCCAGGTCTCGCCCGTCGAGGTCGTCTCGATCTGCGACGTCGACAAGAAGATGCTCTCGGACGCGGCCGAGATGACCGCGACGCGTCAGGTGTCGAAGAAAGTCCCGCGCACCTATTCCGACTATCGGGAGCTCCTGAAGGAGAAGGATCTCGACATCGCGATCGTCGGGACGCCGGATCATTGGCACGCGCTGCCGATGATCGAGGCGGTGAAGGCGGGGGCTGACGTCTACGTCCAGAAGCCCGTGAGCGTGGACGTCGTCGAAGCTCAGGCGATGCTGGCGGCGGCTCGGAAGTATAAGCGCGTCGTGCAGGTCGGCACGCAGCGCCGGAGCACGCCGCACCTGATCGAGGCGAAGGACCGCATCATCAAGGAAGGGAAGCTGGGGAAGATCGCCCACGTCGAGATCTACTGCTACTACCACATGCGGGCGCGGGAAAATCCGCCCGACGGGGTGGCTCCGGAGAACTTGGACTACGAGATGTGGACGGGTCCCGCCCCGATGCGCCCCTATAACAAGCTCGTGCATCCCCGGTCTTGGCGGGCGTTTTCGGAATACGGCAACGGGATCCTGGGCGACATGTGCATCCACATGCTCGACATGGTCCGCTGGATGCTGGGTCTGGGGTGGCCGATGCGGATCATGTCGACGGGCGGCATTTTGGTCGACAAGGACAGCAAGGCGAACATTCCGGACACGCAGTCGGCGATCTTCGAATTCGAGGGACTGAACGTCGTGTGGCAGCATCGCACGTGGGGGACCACGCCGGACCCGAAGTATCCGTGGGGGGCGACGATCTACGGGGACAAGGGGACGCTCAAGGCGAGCGTGATGGGCTACGATTTCGTTCCGTTCGGGAAGGGCGACCCGGTTCACGTCGACGTCGCGTACGAGTTGGAGCAGTTCCCCGAGGACAAGACGGAGAAGGACCTGGAGAAGCACGTGGCTCCGGCCTGTCGCGGTCACCAGAAGGACTTCCTGACGGCGATCG
>Ga0070731_10001840_pt1 | contig 21259 bp, 18 predicted proteins | sample Coa_R1_2_FD_66448 | JGI IMG/M metagenome (GOLD analysis project Ga0070731, IMG submission 66448) | Surface soil microbial communities from Centralia Pennsylvania, which are recovering from an underground coalmine fire - Coalmine... | ecosystem: Environmental > Terrestrial > Soil > Unclassified ... | reverse complement strand
GGAGTCGATGCCGGAGGACAGGAAGGCGCCGACCGGCACGTCGGCAACCAGATGGTTGCGCACCGAATCGAGCAGCGCGTCGCGGAACACGCCCGGCCCAGCCGATGCCGGTGGCTTTTGCTGTTCGGCGGCGCAATAGACCTGTGCAATCGAATGATAGATTTGCGGCGTTGCGGCGCCGTTGCGGTTGACGACAAGTGTGGCGCCGGCCGGCACGCTGCGAATCGCCCGCCAGGTGGTGAACGGCTCTGGCACGCTGCCGAACAGATAAAAGCCCACCTCGCCCGCCGGATCGATGTCGCGCGAAACCGCGCCGGTCGCCAGCAGCGTCTTGACCTGGGAGGCAAACCGGAATGTCCGGCCGTCGTCGCTGTAGTAAAGCGGTTTGATCCCGTAAGGATCGCGTGCCAGCAGCAGACTGCGCTCGCGCATGTCCCATAGCGCGAATGCAAACATGCCGCGCAACTCGCGGACCATCTCGACGCCCCGGTGCGCATAAAGCTGAAGCAACACTTCGGTGTCGGACTGTGTGCGGAACCGATAGCCCTTCGCCTGCAACGTGCCGCGTAATTCCTTGTAGTTATAGATCTCGCCGTTGAACGATATGACGAAACGCCCGTCTTCGGTCTGCATCGGTTGGCGGCCGCTATCCGACAGGTCGATAATCGCAAGCCGGCGATGGGCAAGGCCGACGCGCGCATCCTCGGCAATCCAGATACCGCTGCCGTCGGGTCCGCGCCGCCGCATATGATCGCCCATGGCGATCAGTTCCGACCGCTCGACGTCCGTTGCGGCGTCCCGGTAGGCCCAGATTCCTGCGATTCCGCACATGGTCGATTGTCAATATGGCTCGATATCAGTTCAGTCGCATTGGCCGCACCGAGCGGAATTCGGCAACGTCCCGCGTCGCGATCGCTACGATCAACACCAATGCATTTGCGTTACTGCTTTGATCCATCATCGTCCGCGGTGCGCGATTTTTTATTGTTCCATTGGTCGGGCCAAGCGATGCCCTCGCCCCAGCGTTCGCCGGCCGGCGGCACTCCCGGCGTCGGGCTCTCCAGCTCCTGGGGCTCGGCCCGCGGCGGAGCGGAGGAACGGCGCGGATCCGGAGCAGGAACAACCGCCGGATTCAACATCGGTGCGCTCTCGCGTCGAGCGACATGTTCAATATTCAACCCGGTGGCGACCGCCGTTTCAGCGCCGCGAACCGGCTCGATCAAAAGCGCGCACGAGAAGGCCAGAACCGCCATCATCGCGTCGGTCCGTAACGGATAGTCGACAAGCGAATGCGCAATGACGAGCGCAATGGCGAGCGTTGCGGCGCGGGCGAGCAGAATATCGATAAGGCGGATATCGGTCGGCGGTCGCCACCAGAACTTCTTAATTCGCAGCATCAGCCAGGCGACGAACACCGCCATGAGGATCATCGCCACCGCACCGCCCTCGAGCCAGACCTCGACGATGTCGTTGTGGGCATGGTTGGCGTAAATGGTCGCGATCGTATCTTGCGGCTGTTCGAATGTCGGATAAACCGAAACAAACGTACCGAAGCCGCTGCCGAACGGCATATAGGCCAGAGCAGCCTTGATCGTGTTGCGGACGAAAATCGGTCTTGCACCCGCCAGCGGATCTACGGAAAATCTGTCAAGGATGCGATAAAGTGCGAATTGAACGACGAGCAGCGTCGCCACGATCATCGACGCCGATATCACCTTGACCGACCCGGTTCCGGCCTGCCGGCGGCGAGTTGCTAACGGCAAGACAAACGCCCCGAACATGGCGACGATCATAAGCCCGAGCCCGGCGCGCGAGCGGGAAATCGATTCCGCCGCAATAACGATGACGAAGACCAGCAAACTTGCCGTAAGCGCCAAGATCGATGACGCCTCAAGGCTGCGTCTATTGCCGAAGGCGCCCATCGCGAGCGCAACATCGGTAGCCCATGCCGCACCGTAGAGCAGGAGGACATACAGCAGCGCTGCGAAATGATTCCTGTTCGCGAAAAACCCGACTGCCTCAGACTCGTTCGTGAACGCAAAAAATCGCAGCGGACTGGACGGACCCTGGGCGACCTGCACAAGTCCGACAAACGCCCCGACGATGCCAACGCCGATAAACACCAAACTCAGCAATCGCCGGTCGCGGTAGCTCAGCTGAAGCACACAAAGAAACACCGCTAGCGGCGGCAACAGCGACAGCGCGCTGAGCCATGTCGCATTCGGCGCGACGCTTATGGGCAACCATGGCAGGCTGCGCCCCAAAAGACCGAATACGGTTACGATTTCTTCGCGGTGGGGCAATCTCGTCCAGATCGAGGGCGGTAATGGAACGAGTTGAAGGAACGGCAGTAGCGCGATCGCCAAGCAGAATATCAGTGCCCATTCGGCCGGACGCTTGATCTGCGGCCGCGGCAATGCGACCAGCGACGACAGCGAGATCAACAGTGCCGGAATTGCCAACAATTCGAGGATCGCGTCCGACAGAAAGCCGCCACGAGTGCCGCCGCCGAGCAATAATGACGCGACCAGCGTGAAGGCGCCGAAACCGAAAACAAGGCTGGGACGTCTCTCCCATGCGTTCGCAGGGACAAGCTTGCCGATCCGGACCCCCAAGGGATGGCTCCGCAATGTGTGGAGGAAAACCATAATCCTTCAGTTCTCCCCGGTCGTCTGCGGCGGTGCCGCCGCTGGCGCCGTTTCAGGCGAGTTGGGCGGCGTGGGCACACGGGCAATTTTCAGTTCATCGAAAAGTACGGATCCGGAAACCAGTTGTTCGGATTTCGTTCGTGCGTCGAGATCCAGCTGGACGTATTGAGCGCGGCAATCGGTAGGCGGAACCGTGAAAGTGAAATTGGTGTCTTTCCAGGCCGGCGTCATTCCGATGATCATCGGGCTTTCGCCGATGCGGGTATGCGAGTCATTGGCGCAGACGACGCGCCACTTCAAGCCTCGGGGACCGATGATCTTCCCGCTATATTGACCGTCGAATTGGTAAGTGCCCGGCGCCAGCAGCACCAACTCGGCAACGCTGTGATAATCGACACGCCCGTAGAGAAAATCGACCTCCAATGCATGCCCGCCGATTTTGTCGCGTCTCGACACAATATCGATTGCCACGCCTGAGCCCTGCTGGATCACCCAATCGAACGGTATTCCGGAAGGGGTAACGTCGAAATTGCCGTTGAAGAGAAACCCAGCAGTGCGCAGCTCATCGAGCGGAAGAAATTGCAGCCAAGTGTAGTACGCGAGATCGTAGAGCTTGTGGCTGATCAGCAGCTCTTCATACCGGCTGATATCTTCATAAGTCGGCGGCACCGGAGACCTTTTGAGCGCCAACAACAGATTGAGCGGCGTGCGCGCGTCGGTCACGCTGGCTGGAAGCAATCTGAAAAACAGGGCACGCCACGGCGGGTCGCCGGCGAGAAGCGACGTGACCGCACCGCTCGCGGCCTTATCATCGGCGAAATGCGCCAATACGGGCACCGCGTAAGTCGCAAGCTCCGGCTCCGTTCTCATCAACGCATCGGCATAATAGAGAGCGGTCTTGTAGTCGCCGGCTACCGCGCTCCTGTGCATGAGCCAATAGACCGCAATGGTCTCGTGCAGAGACAGACCGGCCGCCGCGGTCATGAATTTTAACGCCTCTGCATCATCGTTGGCAGTCTCGGCGAGTTGGCCGAGGATTCGCAGAGCGCGTGCATTCAGCGGCTGCTTTATCAGGGCGGAAATCGCTTGTGCGCGCAGTGTAGATATATTGACGCTTGGATTTTGATTGACGGCCGCAAACGCACGCGAAAGATACTGGAAGCGGGCGGGAGTGTTCGCGGCGCTCGCGGGCTTATCCGCGCCGCCACTTTGTTCGGGCGATTCATTGCCGATCACGGCCGATAAATCCGCGTTGCCTGCGCCGTCGACATTGTCCTGAGCCGGCGTTTGATCGGTGGCGCCGTCGGGCCGCCCGGACACGGCCGTCGTCGCGTTGAGCGACCGGTCGGCGACATTGAGCAGCGCCTCAGGCTGGCGCGGACTGAGCCACAATGCCGATTGCGGCGCCGCTTCGGCGAGATAAGCGGCAAGGCTTCGCGTCACCACGAGCCAAGTCAATAGCGCAGCGCAGATGGTGAGAATAACGGTTCGCAGCTGCAAACGCGGTCGTGTTTTAGTTGTCATAAGCCGTTTCAGATCGAGACCGATTGGCAGGAATTTTACAATGGCGGCAGAGATATGGCGGACCACAGGTGTGGCGATCCGGCGATTAAGTTCATCGGCATTGCTGTCCCCTTGTCCTGCCAGAGTGATTACTATTTGGCTGATCCAGACGGCGCCGCCGGACCGTTATTGCGGCGACCTCTGAAACAGCAGCACCGAGAGGGCTCGGCGGAAGAAACCGATCCTGTCGGCGCCGGATGACACCGACGCATCCACGCCTCGCCAGGTCCGTCGCGAAAACGCAGCTGAAAACGGTTTTTTGCTTCTACGCCGTCCTGATTTCGCCTTGCCGTTTTTGCCGCTTCGTTTCGACAGCTCGTCGTAGGCAGCGCGCCGTTCGGGTGTTTTCAGGTTGTTCCACGCCGCCGTCACCTTGCCGATGAAGATCGACCGCTCGCCTTGATGATCGAGATCCGGATGCAGCCATCGCAGCAGCAGCGCCACATTGCGCCGCAGCTCGCCGGCGCTCGCCTGCGGATTTGCCCCAAGCACCTGGTAGCTATCGGCATCTGGCGCGAACAATATCTGCTCGATGAAGAACGTCGCGGCCTGCCGTATGGTTTCTCTCGAACGGTCCATCAGATCAATCGCCGTCCGGTCCGCCTCCTCGTCGCCGGCGGCAATGCGCAGCAAAATCAGCACGCCGTCCGGTAAAGGCTCCGATCTGCAGAGCCGAACCTGAGAGGGGACATGCAAAAGATCGATGGCAATTTTCAGTGCCATCCTCTCGGACATCATCCCTCCGTCTGCACATTCGCTAGCTTGGGTCGACGCGCCGTTTCGACATCTGCGATTGCTCGATCCGCGCCGTGGCCGTAACCATAGCCGCCATAGCCGTAGCCATAACCATATCCGTAACCATAACCGTAAGTGCTGCGGGCATCGAATCGGGTAATGACGGTGCCGATGAGCGAAGCGCGCGAGAACTGCAAGCGCTTGACGGCAGCGCGCACTAATTTCGTCCGCACCTGACCGGCGCCGACAACGAAAATCGTCGCGCTCACCGCGCTCGACAATAGCGGCGCATCGGCAAGCCCCATGACCGGCGGGCTATCGACGATGATTAAATCGAATACCTCCAAACCGACGGAGAACAAGGACAGCAGACGTGAACTGCCGAGCAGATCGGCGGCGTTGGGAGGCAGCGGTCCGGAGGCCAAGAAAGCTAAATTCGGAACATCGGTTTTCTGAAGAAGTTGCGGCGGCTCGGAGGCTCCGGTCAGATAACTGCTGAGCCCGCTGGAATTACCGACGTTCAGCCTGGCGTGAAGCGAGGGTCTACGCAGATCGGCGTCGATCAGAAGGACCTTGAGTCCGATTTTCGCAAAATGCCGGGCGATCGTCAGCGAGGTTGTCGACTTGCCTTCCCCCGGCCCGGCGCTGGTGACGAGAAGCGTTTTCGGCAGTCCGGTTTCCGTAGACAGCTGCAGCGCGGTGCACAGCGAGCGGTAGGCTTCCGCCATATGCGATCGCGGATCGGCGAGCTCGTCTTCCAGCGATTTGCCCAATTCCAGTTTCGGAATAATTCCGAGCGTCGCATAGCCGAGTACGCGCTCGACTTCCTCCGGCGAACGTAGCGTATCATCAAGATATTCAAGACCGAGCGCCACAGCCACGGCGACCGCCAAGCCGAGAGCGAGGGCCAGCAGGAGAGCCCGCGACATCCGCGGCGACGATGGAGCGCCCGGCAAGGTCGCCGCGTCGACGACAAACACGTTGTTCGCTCCAACGCCGCCGGCAATGTCGACTTCCTTGAAGCGCTGCAACAGACCGTCGTACAGCGATCTGTTGGTATCGACCTCGCGTTTCAAGATATTGTATTCGATGCTGCGTTTTTGCAGATCGAGAACGTCCTGCTTCAGGCCTTCGATTCGCTTTTTCATCTCCGTTTCTTGTTCCAACGAAGACTCATACGCCGCCCTGTAAGAGGTCTTCAGCGTATTGACTTCCGCGCCAAGCTGCCGGTCAATTTCCGCGATCTGGTTTTTAAGCTGGATCATGGCCGGATAATCCGGCTTAAAAGTCTCCAGCTTTTGCTGATACTCCGTTTCGAGCTCGCTGCGCTTGGTTCGCAAACCTTCAATGACCGGATTGGTCAGCAACTGCGGTACGTCGATCGCATTTGTTGACTGAAGCTGCTTCCACAGCTCTTCATTCTTGATGCGCTCTGTGACCAGGGTATTGAGCGCCGCATTGGCGCTAGCGAGATTATCCGCAGCGATCGATGCTTTATCGTTGGTCTGAACGATCTGTTCCTTCTGCCCGAAATCCAACAACGTTTTTTCGGACTGCTCCAAACGTAGTTTCAACTGGCTGAGCTGATCCTCGAGAAAGGCTTTGGCGTAGGAATTGGCCTGGAATCGCTTATCCAAGTTCGACGCGATATAAGCATCGGCAAACGCTGCGGCTATTCTTTGCGCCCGTTCCGGATTGGGATCCGAATAACTGATATCGACCAATCTTGAGCCGGTGACGGGCGAAACCGCCCGGTTCCCGAGCACTATCCACCCCGCGGCGGCATCGAGATCGGCGATGTTGGCCTTGCTTCGTTGAGCGGAAGGGGCACGGCCAAAGCCGAGCAGTTTTTCCACGAATCCGATGATCGAGAAATCTCTCGGCTTGAAGAAATCGGGATCCTCGCCGAGTTTCAGCGCCGAAGCCACTCGCTGCGCCATGGTGCGCCCCTCGAGAAGCTCGAACTGCGTTTTCATGAACTCGAGGCTTGGCCCTTCGACCGGCGTAATATTTCCGGCCTCCACGATCTTTGCCACGTTTTGATCGATTTGGAGCCGGACTGTCGACGTATAAAGCGGCGTCTTCATCAGCGTCATCACAGCGGCCAAAACGAGCGACGCCGCGACCACGCTCAGGATCAACCATCGACGCTTGATCAGGATCCGCAGATATTCCAGTAGATCGAGCCGAAGGTCCGAAGACGGACCGTCTCCTGTTCCGAGATAAGAGCCGAGCGAACTATAGGGATCGCGCGTTGCCGGGGCATACTGAGGCGCCGGCACCACGCTGCCGGGTTTCACATCGCCGTCTTCGGGCAAATTGGCTCGATGATAATTCATAAGGCGACGCTCATAACCCCGAAAATACCATAGCGGTGGTGGCTAACGGCAACGCGGTGAGGACGTTATGCAGCGCCACCTTTGTCATCGATGAATCGACGACGATGACATCGCCAGGCTGAAGTTGGGGATCTGCGGCCTTACCGGCTTTTATAGCATCGATGTCAAATTTCGCCGCTGACCGCTGCCCGTTGATCGTTCTGAATATGACGACGTCGCCCGAGTCTACCGACGTATCCACGTCGCCGGCCATCGCGACCACTTGCATCAACGATGTGCTGCCTTTGATGGCATAGACGCCGGTCGTTTTCACCGCGCCCGAAACGGTGACCCGCTGGCTGTTATACTCTTTGATGAGAACCGTGACCTGAGGATCGCGAAGATATTTGCCACCGAGCTTTTTTCTCAGCTCCTGTTCGAGGTCGCGCGACGTTCTGCCGGCGGCCAAAATATCGCCGACGAGCGGATAATTTATCATTCCGTCTTCCGCGACCTGCACCTCCTTGGCCAGGTCGGGCACCTTGAAAACCGATATGTCAAGAACGTCCAATGGGCCGATCTTGTACGCTGCATTGCCGGGTTTGGCGACGGCGGTCAGCGCGTCTGCCGCCCGGGTTGCGGCGGCCGAATGCACCTCTGGACCGGTCGCGGCAAAAGCATTGGCGCTCGCGCCGGTCGTTAGGGAACCGTCGGCCGCATAGGCCGGAGCCGCCGCCGGATCGGCTGCGCCGCCATTCAACGCAGCCATGTTACCTGAAGAACCGGCGCACCCGCTCAGACAGCCCGCGCAAGCCATCAGTACCGCGGTCGCCCATAGGCCCAACGCCCGGCGTGCGGGACCGCTCGGCGGCTTGCGGGGAAGACACGGCTTCGGCATTTGCCACCCCTAATGGCGCGGGCAAGTTCGAAGGATTCTCATCCTTCAATATTCCCATAGGACGCGTTAACACCAAACGTTGCGCTTCTTCGGGGCCAACGCGCTTTGCCACCAACTCACGCCCGGCAGCCAAATCCGGGGGCCGGCGCTCAGCATCGTGAGCATCCGTGGCAATAAGGTGGACACACCCCTCGTCCAACATCCGTTCCGCCCAGTATAGGGCATTGCGGCCGAAGGCGCCAGCAAAAGACCCCGCCGTGATCTGCATCCAAACGCCGGACTGGACTAGCCTTTTGATGATTTCGTAGCGTTGCGGCACCCAGGACAGCCGCTCCGGATGGGTGAGGATTGGCACGTAGCCCGCGACCACTAAATTGAAGAAAAAATCCTCGAGCTGCGGCGGAGCGGTGTGGTGCGGCGGTTCAATCAGCACGTAGCGCGAATCCGCAATGGTCAGGAGATGGCCGGAACGGAGCCCCGCGATGAAATTGGGCGTCATGTGAACGTCCGCGCCGGTGGCAAGTCGTAACGCAATCCCTTCTTGGTCGAGAGTTTCCTGAAGCTGCTGGATGGCGAGCCGGATGGCCGGCCCCGAATTATGATAGAGGCCCGGCAAGATGTGGGGGGTGCAGGCGACGTCGGTCACGCCCTGCCTAACCAGCGCTCTCGCCATCGCCAAGGATATCGATGAATCGCTAGCTCCATCGTCGATTCCCGGTAGAATATGGCAGTGCAAGTCGATCACAACTTCCCGGCCTCGCGCGATAATTCTATGATTGCAAATACTTAGAGCGCAAAAAAATGCGTTAATATTATGATGGCCATTAAAAGTTCATGTGGCTGGAAAGCTACACTCCCTTAGAAATCAAAAAGTTAAACTTTGCTGCTAGGGCTTCGAGTGTTATAAAAGTCAGGGTAGCGGAATCGGGGAATGAGTTAATGGCAAATCGACCTGTTGTCGGCGCGCTATGTTTTTCGTTACTCCTGAGCGGCTCAGCCTGGGCTGCCACGGTTGAGCCCGGACAGGGTGCGCTTTCGATCAACCAGGGCCAAGGTTTCCAGCCGATCAACAGTCGGGTCGATGCCAATGTCGGCGACTCGGTCATGGTAAGTCCCGGCGGCTCGGCGACGGTTGTTTACGATGACGGCTGCAAGGTCTCCGTCCAGCCCGGATCGGTTGCAACGATTGCCCCGCTGTCGCCCTGCGCTACGGGCTCTTATGCGCAAGATCAAGATAATGGAGACACCTGGGGCGCCATTGGTATGCTCGTGGTGACCGGCGGCGTCGCCGGCTTGGCCATCTATCAGGCGACGAAATCGAGCGGCAATACCAGTCCCGCAAGTCCTTAATTCGCTGACAGGCATTCTTCGCTTGGCTGTTAACGCCCCTGCATTCCAGCGGGGACGTTGGCTTTTGGCCATGCTCGTGATCGCTACGTCGATCACCGCGGCGGCTGCCGCAGCGGCCGTAAATCCCACGGCGGCTACCGTGCGCATTACAAACGACGGCGGCGGCAATATCGGGGTCTACTGGTCGCGCTTTGTGGCGCTGCGCGACTCCGGCCAAAACGTCGTCATCGACGGAACCTGTTCTTCCGCCTGTACCATGCTGCTCGGCATCGTACCGCGCGACCGAATCTGCGTCACAGCAAGAGCCGTCTTTGGTTTTCACGCCGCCTGGCGCCCGGGCCTTTTCGGATTTGAAATCATCAATGATCCCGCGACGCGAACGCTGTGGGATCTTTATCCAATTGCAATTCAGCAATGGATCGCCGGCCACGGCGGCCTCGGGCTGCAAATGATTTATCTCTCCGGCGCTCCGCTCTTTGCTATGTACCGGCAATGCCGCTGAGCGCCGCAAGGCCGCAAACGCCATGGCATCTGGTCTGTTGATACTCGGCATCAACGCCTATCACGCCGATGCAGCCGCCTGCATCGTGCGTGACGGCAAGCTGCTTGCCGCAGCGGAGGAGGAGCGATTTCGGCGGATCAAGCACTGGGCCGGGTTTCCGTCGCAGGCGATCGCTTATTGTTTGAAGGAGGCCAAGGCCGATATGGGTGACGTCACGCACGTCGCCGTCAATCGCAGCGGCCGCGCCAATTTTTTTCGCAAGCTCGCCTACATCGTCTCGCGGCGGCCAAGCCCGCGGCTGCTGCTGAGCCGGATGCATAATCGCCGGCAGGTTGCCGCCATCGCCGACGAGCTTGCCGCGCTGCCAGGACGCCGCTTTTCCGGCGTCATCGATTATATCGAACATCACCTCGCTCACCTCGCTTCCGCTTTTTATCCTTCGCCGTTTCGCGAAGCGGCCGTCGTATCGATCGACGGGTTTGGCGACTTCGCCAGCGCCGCCTGGGGCGCCGGCACGGCGACATCTTTAGCGCTGGACGGCCGGATTCTGTTTCCGCATTCGCTCGGCGTTTTCTACCAGGCGATGACGCAGTATCTCGGATTTCCGCATTACGGCGACGAGTACAAGCTGATGGGGCTTGCCGCCTACGGCGATCCGTCCTGCCGCGCGGAGGTGCGAGAGCTTCTTTCGCTGCAAGCCGACGGCAGTTTTGCGCTCGACCTCAAATATTTTCGCCACCATAAGGAGGACATCGCCTATGAGTGGCACGGCGGCGCACCCGTCTGCGGTCCGCTGTTCTCCGCGGCGCTCATCGAAAGACTCGGCCCGCCGCGCGATGCCGACGCGCCAATCGACAACCGTCATCGCAATCTGGCTTGGGCGACCCAGGCCGCTTACGAGGACGCTTTCTTTCACCTGTTGAACGCGCTGCATCGCCGTTACCGCCAAACCGCGATCGCGCTCGCCGGCGGTTGCGCTTACAATTCCGTCGCCAACGGCAAAATCCGCGACCGCAGCCCGTTTAGGCAGATTTATTTGCAGTCGGCCGCCGGCGATGCCGGCGGTGCAATTGGCGCGGCCTATGCGGTATGGCATCGCGGCGGTGCCCGTGCCCAGGAAATGACCCATGCGTTCTGGGGCCCATCGTTCACGAACGCCGAGTTTGACGGCCTGCTCGAACAACGCCGCGCGGCAATTGCGGCGGAGCATTGCAGCGTCCGGCGCATCGATGATGAGCGGGAGCTCATTGAGTTGACGGCGCGCGCCGTCGCCGACGGACTGGTGGTCGGCTGGTTTCAAGGCCGTATGGAATGGGGCCCGCGCGCGCTCGGCAATCGCTCAATCCTCGGCGATCCGCGGCGCGCCGACATGAAGACCATCCTCAATCTCAAGATCAAGCGCCGCGAGTCCTTCCGGCCCTTCGCTCCGTCGATCCTGCGCGAGGCGGTCGGCGACTGGTTCGAGCGCGACGACGACGTGCCGTTCATGCTGCAGGTTTTTCCCATCCGCCCGGAACGCCGCCGAGAGATACCGGCGGTCACCCACATCGACGGCACCGGTCGGCTGCAAACCGTCGATCGCGCCGCCAACCCGCGTTACTATGCGCTGATCGAGGCGTTCGCCCAGCGCACCGGCGTGCCGATGGTGCTGAACACGTCTTTCAATGAAAACGAACCCGTCGTTTGCCGTCCAGAACAGGCATTGGACTGCTTTCTCCGCACCAAGATGGATGTTTTGGTCATGGGCGATTACGTCGTGCGACGCGACCTTGGGTAACAGCTGAAAGTTGATCGGGCCGGTGATTTTCGGCGCTGGCAACAGCCGGTCGAGCAGATTAACCATTTAAACAATGGCTGGGCCTTCGGATTTGCCTTTAGTAATGCAAAGGCTATTGATGCCTTAACCCAAGATTAATACCGGCTGTGGCCTTTTGGTCACGGCATTTTGCCGGCAAACCCAGTAGAATCAGATAGCTAGGGGCTTGGCGGAATCTAGGGGGCTTGGTAAATTCAGAATTTAGTCGGCCAGGAGCATGCGATGAAACGGATTATCCTCATCACAACGGCGACGCTGGCGATTGTTGCCGGAACTCCTGTGCTGGCAGCCGATCTGCCGCAGGCCGCAGCGCCGCCGCAAGCTCCTGCCGTTTACGTGCCGACCGTAGCCCCGGTCTATAACTGGGGCGGCATCTATTTCGGCGTGAACGGCGGCTACGGTTTTGGCTCGAGCGATTGGACCATTTCTCCGGCGGGGAGTCCTTCTTCGACCGGCACCTTCAGTGCCACGGGCTTCCAGGTCGGACCCACCCTCGGTGTTAATTTCCAAACCGATGCCTTCGTGTTCGGCATCGAGGGCGATTTCGACGGTTCCTGGCTGGATGGCAAAGATAGCTCGTGTAAGTACTTTGTGCCCGCCACTCCCACCACCAGCAACGCAGCGACCTGCGAAACCAAGAACACTTGGCTTGGCACTCTGCGCGCACGGGCGGGATACGCTGCGGATCGCGTGCTGTTCTATGCCACCGCGGGCGGAGCCTACGGCAACATCGAGGGCAACACGTTGGGCACCACCTTTCAGAGCAAATCCGAGCCCGGATGGACCGCCGGCGCCGGCGTTGAGGTCGCTTTTGCCGATAACTGGACCGCAAGGGTCGAGTACCTTTTCGTCGACTTGGAGAACGCGAGCCTAGCCGCAACGCCAACGGGCTCGACAATGACCGTCAAATTCGACGCCAACCTGATCCGCCTCGGCGTCGACTATAAATTCCGTTGACGGATTCTACGGCCCACTCCTGATAACGCGACCTCTACGAACGCCTGCTCAAGGGCGGCGCCAGCATCATTCGTAGCGGTACTTATTTCACCGGTGCGCGGCGCAGTATCGAACTTCGACAAAAATCGAACCACCCGAATGCCCGCCGCCAGAGGCGCGTTAGCGCTTTTCGCAGCCTTTCCCGCGCTGGCCCAGAGAATCATGTCTTAACTGTTGCCTTTTGGTCACGGCATTTTGCCCGCTAACCAGTTACAGTCGGTCGGCCAATGGGCTTGCTGGAAGCCGGGGGCGCGTAATGAACCGGACTATTATTGTAGCGGCCGCGCTGACCCTCATTGCCGGGCGGGCGGCGCTCGCGGCTGACTTGCCGCCGGCGCCGGGGCCAGCGCCGCAGCCTGCGCCTATGTACGTTGAGCCCGTCGCCAATTGGAGTGGAATTTATTTCGGCACCAATGGTGGCTACGGCTTTGGCTCAAGCCGCTGGACCAGTTCCGTTGGTTTAGACAGCAGCGACTTTGGCATACTTGGGGCCTTTGTCGGTCCAACGCTCGGGGTCAACTTTCAGAGCGGCGCCTTCGTGTTCGGTATCGAAGGCGATTTCGACGGTTCGTGGCTCGACGGCACGAGCGGCGCGTCGTGTTCGCCGACGTCTTGTGAAACCAAGAACACCTGGCTTGCAACTGCGCGCGGGCGTGTCGGCTATGCCGCCGACAACGTCCTGTTCTATGGCACGGCCGGCGGCGCCTACGGCAACATCGAAGGCAACACATTGGGTACTTCGTTCCAGAAGGAAAGTCGTCCGGGATGGACCGCCGGCGCTGGCGTTGAAGTCTCATATGCCGATCATTGGACGACGAGGTTTGAGTATCTTTTTGTCGACTTGGAGAATGCCACCCTTGCCGGGGGCGGGTCGGCGCCGAGCACCACCACAACCGTCAAATTTAACGCCAGCCTGATTCGCGTCGGCGTCGACTACAAGTTCCGCTGACGCATCCATTGCCTGGTGGTACCCTTCGCATAGTCTGCGGTAGTGTGTGATAACGGCCGGGCCGTTCGCATCGGGAGCAACCGCACATGCACCTTGAAAAGCGCGTGCTGGTCACTGGCGGCGCCGGATTTCTCGGTTCGCACCTTTGCGAGCGGCTGCTTAAGGACGGCGCCAACGTCATCTGCGCTGATAATTATTTCACCGGCACGCGGCGCAATATCGACGGCGTACTCGATCACCATCGCTTCGAGCTGATCCGCCACGACGTGACATTCCCGCTCTATGTCGAGGTCGATCAGATCTATAATTTGGCCTGCCCCGCCTCGCCGATCCATTATCAGCACGATCCCGTGCAGACCACCAAGACCAGCGTGCATGGCGCCATCAATATGCTGGGGCTTGCCAAACGGCTGCGCGCCACGATCCTGCAGGCCTCGACCTCTGAGGTTTACGGCGATCCCAGCGTGCATCCCCAGCGTGAAGACTATTGGGGACACGTCAATCCGATCGGTCCGCGCTCCTGTTACGACGAGGGCAAAAGGTGCGCCGAGACGCTGTTCTTCGATTACTGGCGGCAGCACAAATTGCGCATCAAGGTGGCGCGCATTTTCAACACCTATGGGCCGCGCATGCATCCCAATGACGGCCGGGTAGTGTCGAATTTCATCGTTCAGGCGTTGCTCGGACGCGACATCACCGTGTTCGGCGACGGGCAGCAAACCCGTTCTTTCTGCTACGTCGATGATTTGATCGATGGCCTCGTCCGGCTAATGGACACGCCCGGCGAGGTGATCGGGCCGATCAATATCGGCAATCCGAAAGAGTTCACTATCCTGGAACTGGCGGCGCTGGTGATCGAGCTGACTGGATCGCGCTCGCGCGTCGTGCATCGGCCGCGGCCGCAGGACGACCCCCGCCAACGCCGCCCGGACATATCGAAGGCCCAGGAGGTGTTGAAATGGGCGCCGCACACCGCGCTCAAGGAGGGTCTTGTTCGAACGATCGCTTATTTCGAGGAATTGCTTCGCGATGAGACCATTCGCCCCTTCATTATAAACGAACAGAGCGCGGAGGTGTAACGTGCGGCTCTCGCCCATTCGCGACACGCGCAGATGCCGCGGCTGATCTTCGTCAATCGGTATTTCTTTCCCGATCATTCGGCAACGAGCCAAATTCTTTCCGATCTCGCGTTCGACCTGGCCGGCGCCGGCCGCGATGTGCATGTCGTCACGTCCCGTCAAATCTACGACGATGCCAAAGCCGACTTGCCGGCTCATGAAATCGTCAATGACGTGCACGTGCATCGCGTCGCCTCGACCCAATTCGGACGTGGCGCTTTGCCCGGCCGCTCGATCGACTACGTATCGTTCTACCGCTCGGTTCGCCTGCGTCTCGCCGCGCTGGCGGGCCAAGGCGACATTGTCGTTGCCAAGACCGACCCGCCGCTGCTGTCCGTCGTCGCCCTGGGTCCCGCGCGCCGTGACGGCGCACGTCTCATCAATTGGCTGCAGGACATCTACCCGGAAACCGCCGCGGTATTGGGCGTGCCGCTGATGCGGGGTCCGCTTGCCTTGAGCCTGACGGCGCTGCGCAATCGCTCCTTACGGCAAGCCGAGGCGACCGTCGTCGTCGGCGAACTTATGGCGCGGCGCGTCGCCGACCTGGGCGCCCCGGCGGCGCGGCTTCATGTGATCGCCAACTGGTGCAACGACGAGGACATCCGACCGATCGCGCCGGAACAAAATCCATTGCGCCGGCAGTGGGATCTGGCGGGCAAATTCGTCCTCGGCTATTCGGGAAACCTGGGCCGGGCGCACGACTACCAGACTCTTCTCGACGCCGCCGAACGGCTGCGCCATGACGAGCGCTTTATCTTCTTGATGATCGGCGGCGGCAAGCGCCTCGCCGAACTCGAAGGCGCCGTCAAAGAGCGGCGGCTCGATCGCTCATTTCGCTTCATGCCCTATCAAGAGCAGGCGATGCTGCCTTACTCCTTGAACGTCTCCGATGCGCACTGGCTGTCGCTTAATCCGCGACTCGAGGGTCTGATCGTTCCGAGCAAGTTTTACGGCATCGCCGCCGCCGGCAAACCCGTCATCTTCATCGGCGACGAGAGCGGCGAAATCGCAAAGCTCGTCGAGCAATATTCCTGCGGGATGGCAGTCGCGACCGGCGCTGCCGACAAGCTCGCCGATACCCTGCAAAAATGGTCGGCTACGCCGGCAAGCGTTGCGGAAATGGGTCGGCGAGCGCGCGCCATGCTCGACGCAAAATTCACGCGCCGACAGGGGCTCGCGCACTGGCGCGATCTGCTGGACCACCTCTAGAATCGCAACAGTGTTCACCAGGGAGTATACTCATTCGACCCTTTGGCCTCCAATGGAGATGTCTTCGGCCGAGGTGTGTGCCGGCTTGGGTGTTCTAAATCGCAGTCGCCGGAATAACGCGGAACAAGTGTGAATGGCCAAGAGCGAAAGTCTCCCCATTGCCCAAATTTACGTGCCCGTTAAGAGGAAGGGCGCCTTCGACCCGAACCTCGTCCGCGAAATCGCGGAGAGCATGTTGGAGATCGGGCAACAAGCGCCAGTTCTAGTTCGCCGCGATGGAGGGCGGTTTGTCCTGGTCGATGGCCTCCATCGGCTGGAAGCGTGCAAAGCGCTCGGCGAGGGAACAATCCTTGCATTGCTCGTCTCGGCTCAAGCCAGACAGCAAAAAGACTTGTCGCCGTACGAAGCTGAGGCGGAGACGCTTCGCCAGAAGACGGCTGGCCTGAAACAACTGCGCCTCGCCAAAGAAGCTGCGGAGAGGTCAGCTTCCGCCGCTGCCGCAAAATCATGGGAGGAGGCGCCCGCGATCAGGCCCCGCGACAAGGCGAACCGTTCCAGCGATAAATCTTCGCGATCAAAAGAGGCAACTTTGTCGGAGTGGCTGGCCGACCGGGAGCAACGCGGGTTTCGCACTTGAGGCAACCCCGTGCCGGGTACGGCGTTCGGCTCGAAGAGCCTGGTTGAACTCTACTCGACTCCGACCGACAAAACGATGGTTGAGGCCGAAGGCAGCTATTCAACAGCCTTTCGTGAATATTACGAACAATTCCAGGTCGGCTACGCGGCACTCTGGCCGGAGGTCTATATCGGCCCCGAAGCGATATTTTTGGGCGAGGAGAATTACGATGAATACCGCTTCGGAGCTTTCGTGTCAGGCATCAAAATCGGCAAAGTGGAACTGGGTTTCCGGCGGCTACTTGCGGGATCGAGCGCAGGAAAGCGGCTATTATGTTGGTTCAGATTTCTATGTCCGCTACTAGCGGATGGTCTGTCCGGCCGTTATCCGCATTGCCGAGCGCGCTTCGTGCTAGCCCAAGAGTAGCCTGGCGCGTGGTTATAGATCTTGCTTGCCGCATCGCCCGTCGAGGAAATTTGCGAAGTCGACATCGTTTAGCCTGATCGCGCGGGGCGCAAAGGTCGTGTTGGCGCCGACGCTGACAGTTCCCGAGCCGACCTTGACGCTGACGGCGCGCGTCGCCGTCCACGAGCCGTCGGGATTTTTTCGAAATGCGTCGCACGGCACCGCATTCGCCGGCCGCTGCGGCGCGCCGCCGCCCTGCGCGGCGGTTTTGTTGGCGGAAACGAGCAAGGCGGAGCAAACAAAAAAAGCAAGCCAACAGACTTCCGGCGGGGCAACGGCGAAAGCCGGGTCGGATCGGCGCCGGCGCATGATGGTCATTTGCGGGTTGGTCCCGGCTGCTTGCCGCGGATTTGATTGAACGTCGCCTCGATCAAGTCGACGGCCCCGACCCGATACAGAGCGGTCAGGAGCTCGAACGTGGTCTGCGCCGGTCCCGAGACCTTCCAGCGGCAATCGACGAACTGCGGATCGACCAGGGTACAGCCCAACAATCCGCTGACGATGATGGTGCAGCGATAAAATTTGCAGCGGTAGAACGAGCTGCCATCCAAATAAACCTGTGCCTCGGTGAACTCCTGATCGTAGGCTATCATTGCTGTTCTCGGCTTTCTGTTACGGTCGATTGAACGCCGGCGCAACGCGAATTGCAAGCAATGCCATGGGAGCCTCGACTGCCACCGCTATCCACGCGGCAGGCCAATCATGATGATTTCGGCAAGCGCCGTCTCGCCTTCCGGCCGCGGACTCATCGTGTCGCCTTGCGCCTGCGGTGTGACAGTGTTTCAATCGAAGCGCGCGGGCAGAGCGGCGGTCTCTTGCCGCAATGTAAGCGGCCGGTTTCCAGACCCGCAAACGAGTGAGCGCAAAGTGAGTGAGCGCAAAGTTAGTAAGCGCAAATCAGTGAGCGTAGCGCGGTGAGCACTGTCCAGCTGGTTCGTTTTTTGTTGGTGGCCTCCACGCTGCCGGTGCTGACGCTAGGCCTCGTCGGCTGTTCCGGCAGCGGCGACCGCAATGATCCGAATGCCTGGTACAACAGGACGGTCATGGAGAACATCACGGGACGCTCGGACTATGCGCCTGCTTTGCCGCTTGAGGGCGCGCCGGCTGCGGTACCCGTCGGCACGGTAGCGGTAAATACCCAACCGGGTTATGCCGTTCCCCCTACACAATCGACCTATTCAATTCCTCCTGGCCAGCCAGGCTATTCCGGCCCTCCCGCACAACCGGCCTCTCCTGTTTTTCCCGCGCAACCTGCCTATTTTCCAGCTCAACCGGCCTATGCCGCCCCCCCGGCGCAGCCGACTTACGCGGTTCCTGCGGCCCAGCCGGCTTACACGGTTGCTGCGGCGCAGCCGACCTATACGGCTCCTCCGGCGCAGCCGACCTATGTCGGCCCTCCGGCGCAGCCGGCCTATGTCGGCCGCCCCGCGCAGCCGGCCTACACAGGTCCTCCGGCGCAGCCGGCCAGTGTCACCCTTCCACCCCAACCTCCGCCTGCCGCCACGATGTCCGCGGCGCCGGTCGGGGCGACGCCCTACGGCGCGGTGCCGCCGAATGAGCTTTATCGCTCGGAAGCAAGTTGCGGCACGATGGTGCCTCCACCCGGCGGTCACGCATCAGCCGACGTCTCCGATATCGGGCTGCAGATGACCGAATGCGAGGTTGCCCGCCATTACGGGCCGCCCGACAAGGTCGAGCTTGGCGCCTTGCCCAACGGCGCCCGCCTGCTCACACTCTCCTATCTGCGCGGCCCGCGCCCGCGCATCTACCATTTCGCCTATGGCCGCCTGGTCTCGATCGAGAACCTGGCGGCACCGCCGCCGCACAACAAACACGCCGAACTGCAAATCCACTGAAAATACTTGCGAATTAAGCCCCAGTAGCTGTTGCACGCAAGCAACACCCGCCTGGATTCGGCACCGCAGCATGTGAAACCGGCCGCTTGCGATTGGCCCGGCCAAGCCTGCCCCATACTCTGATGCTGTCGCCAGTGGGCGGACGAGACGGATGGGGGCGTCGCTCGCTCGTCGCTCGTTAAAAATGACAGGCAACGTCGATTGCCGGGTTGAACGGGGACGTCGTTATGAGGCAGAGCAAAAACCGGCGCGCGGTCACGCGCACGGTGAAGTTGCGCGTTAGTTCGGACAATACGTGTCCGGACCCGCGTACGGCGAAGCTTCCTATCAAGTCGCGGCGACGGAATTTCCTGGCGGGCTCAGCCTTCACCGGTGGCGTGTTTGCGCTGATGATGGCGGCCAACCCGCAGAGCGCGTCAGCGGCTTGCGTTATCAATAATAGCACTGGCGGTGCAGGCACAATCGAGTGTAGCGGCACTTATGCGACGAGCAATTCCACGAACCCCATTACGGGTACTAAAACCAACGCCAGCTCTTCCGTTCGAGACCAAAGCTTCAACGACGCCTTTTCGGTCGGCGCGGGTGCCAGCGGTTATACGATCGACCCGGGCACCGCGATCACCGGTTACGGGCTCTCTATCGACAGCACCGTAAGCAACGCGCCGGTAACCATCATCAATTCGGGCAATGTCAGCGTCACCACCGGTAGTGGCACCCTCGCAGGCGCCAACCCGAGCCTGAACGCGAGCGGAGCCGCACTCAATATCAACGGCGACGGCGGGACGATCACCTACACCGGCAATGGCAATGGCAATGGCGGGAGCGCTGGCATCTACGACGGGATCGACATCGTCAATACCGGTCCCGGCGCGGTCATCGTCGGTGGTAATGGGACGACGGCGTTTCCGGGCAACCCGGTCACGCCGACGCTGACCGGCGCGAACGGGCTCGGCATCTCGACAGTCAACGGCGATCAGAACGTTTTTATTCAGAACGGAACCATCAGCGTCACCTCCGCGGACGGCAATGGAATTTTTCAAAGCGCCATGACCGGCAAAGTGAATCTGACCATCACCGGCGGCACCACAATTTCTTCGACTGTCGCCAGCTCCGGCATTTTCGGCATCGAAGCTGTGACCTCAGGGACCGGAAGCGTCAGCGTCGCCTCGAGCGCCACGATGGGGGCGCCCCTAACGCCGTTTACTGACGGCATCGACGCGGCTTCCGATGTGAGCGTCGGCGGCAACACGACGGTCGTGCAAACGGGTGGCATCATCTACGCGACGAGCACCGGCATCCATGCATCGGGTGCCGGCGCCGTTGCGGTCACGACCAACCTCGGTAGCCAGATTGCAATGGGAACCGGGGACACGCCCTCCGGCACGGCCATCTCGGCAAACTCTAGTCACAACAGCGTCACCGTCACGGTCAACGGGCTCATCGACGAGCCGGTCGATGGGGTCTTTGCCACTGGCGCGGGCGACGTCACCGTCACCCAGAACACACCGAACTTGGTGACCACCGATGCCGGCGTCATTGCGGAATCTTTCGGCGCCGGCAACGTCACAGTCTCAGGTACGGGCAGTATCGAAGGTGACGGGAATAAGACAGGCGGCGGCTTATACCAGGGCGCCATCTTTGCCCTCCAAGAAGGCGTCCTGGGCAACGCGCTGGTCGGCGGCTCGGGCACGACCGTCTCCGCAAACGGCGTCGGCATCGACGCCGAGATCAGCAGCCTCTCGAACAACGGCTCGGTCGTGGTCGATCGCGCCGGCACGGTCACTGCCGGACTGTCGGGAATTCTCGCATCGACGAGTGGCGGCGGCAACGTCACGGTCAGCACCGGCGCGGACGTGACCGCGGGGAACACCAGCTTCGGCATTCTGGGCGCGCAGTTTGGGGGTAATGGCAACGTAGCGGTGACCACCGGGGGGGCGGTGACCGGGGGTCAAGGCATCCTAGCCGCGGCGGAAGGTAACGGCAGTGTAACCGTCAATTCGTCCGCTGGGCTCGTCAGCGCCACCGCGACCGGCATTTCGTTGGTGTCTACCCCGTTGGGAACGGGAGCCTTCTTAATGTCGGCCGACGGCATCGACGCCTTTACCGAGAACGGCGCGATCGGCATCACCACTGGGGCGGTGACCAGCGCCGACGCCAACGGCATCGAGGCGCTGTCGACCGACGGCACGATCACGATCGCCACGCACGGCCCGGTATCGG
>Ga0070731_10001839_pt1 | contig 21261 bp, 16 predicted proteins | sample Coa_R1_2_FD_66448 | JGI IMG/M metagenome (GOLD analysis project Ga0070731, IMG submission 66448) | Surface soil microbial communities from Centralia Pennsylvania, which are recovering from an underground coalmine fire - Coalmine... | ecosystem: Environmental > Terrestrial > Soil > Unclassified ... | reverse complement strand
CAAGGCCATCGGCTTCTACGAAGAACATACTATATTCCCGAAGCCCTGAACGCACGCGTGCCGCTACTCTTCCCGCAACACCACGATCGGATCCACCCGCGCCGCCCGCCGCGCCGGAATCCAGCAGGCCGCCAGCGCGACCACTCCCAGCAGCGCCGCCACCGAAGCATACGTAGCCGGATCCGTCGCCGCCACGCCGTACAGCAGATTCTTCATCGCCCGCGTCGCCGCCCACGCCGCCAGAAGTCCCGCCGCCAGTCCCGCCCCCGTCAAAGCCAGTCCACGTCCGACCATCATCTGCACGACTTCCCCTGCGCTCGCCCCCAGCGCCATCCGCAGCCCGATCTCACGGCTTCGCTGCGTCACCGCGTAGGAAAGCACTCCGTACAGCCCAATCGACGCGAGCAGCAGCGCCAGTCCCGCGAACGCGCCCAGCAGCGTCATCTGCTGCTCCCGGTCCGCGACATCCAGGTCGATCAGTTCATCCATCGTCCGCACCGCCGACACCGGCTGTTCCGGGTCCACTCCCGCCACCACCGCGCGCGCCGCGTTCGCCACCGCATGCGGATCGCCCTTCACGCGCAGCACCAGATTCTCAGGCACCGCCCAGGTGTCCGGAATCTGCTGATACGGCAGATACACCCCCGGCTTCAGTTCCGTCTCATAGCCCCGCTCGCGGACGTCCGCAACCACGCCGACGATGGTCCGAAAAACCAGTGGCCGAAAATTGACGGAAATACGGTGCCCCACCGGACTCTCGTTCTTCCAAAACCTCCGGGCGAACGTCTCGTTGATGATGATCACCAGCGGCGCCCCCGCCGCATCGCCCGCCGTATACAGCCGCCCCTCAATCAACTTGACGCCAAGCGTCTGCAAGTAATCGTTGGTCCCCACCCGCATCAGCGCGTCCTGCACCGGACCGTTGGGATCGCGATCCCGCCCCTCAATCTGAAATCCCTGCGTATTTCCCGTGGTTTCGAATGGAAGGCTCGCCGCATACGCCGCCCGCTCCACGCCCGGCAACACGCGCGCGCCCTCCAAAACCCGTTCGAAGAACGCGTTCCGCTGCAAACCGTCTTTATACTTGCTGCGCGGGATAACCGTCCGCAGCGTCAGCAGGTGATCCGATTGAAACCCGACGTCGATCGCCCGCAATCGCTCCAATGTCCGTAGCATCAGCCCTGCGCCGATCAGCAGCACCAGCGCCGCCGCCACTTCCACCACCACCAGCACATCCCGCCCGCGACGCCGCTGGCCGCCGATCCCCGTGCGTCCGCCCTGTTTCAGCGCGTCATTCAGCGACGCCCGCGCCGCCTGAATCGCCGGCGCCAGGCTGAACATCAGTCCCGCGAAAATCGACAGCAAGAAAGTGAACACCAGCAGCCGCCCGTCGAGCGCGGGAGCCGCCGTCGCCGCCAGCCCACGAGGTACCAATCGCCCCAGCACCTTCATCCCGGCGGGTGCCAGCGCCAGTCCCATTAAACCGCCCGACAGCGACAACACCAGCCCCTCCGTTACCATCTGCCGGATCAATCTTCCCCGCCCCGCTCCCAGCGCCGCGCGAACCGCCATTTCCCGTTGCCGCGACACCGCCCGCGCCAGTAACAAACTGGCCAGATTCGCGCACGCAATCAGCAGCACGCAACCCGCCGCGCCCATCAACACCAGCAGCGCGACCCGCGTATTTCCCAGCACGTCTTCTTTCATCGGCACGACTGCGGCGCCCAGCCGGCGATTGTCATTCGGATACTCGGTCTGCAACTGCCGCGCAATCGCGTTCATGTCCTCCCGCGCCTGCCCCATCGTCACTCCCGGCTTCAGCCGCGCGACGACGTTAAGATAATGCGATCCCCGCTCCGCCAGTTGCGCCGGCGAAAAATGCGCGCAGCCCCAATAATCCACTTCATGATTGCGAAACACGAACTCCCGCGGCATCACGCCGATGATGGTGAACTTCGCCCCGTCCATCAGCATCGCTTTTCCGATCACCGCCGGATCGCCGTTGAACCGGTTCTGCCAAAGCCGGTAGCTGATCAACACCACCTGAGCCCCGTCCCGGTCTTCCTGTTCGCTGAACATTCGCCCGATCAGCGGAGTCACGCCCAAAACGGATAGAAAATTCGCGGTCACATTCCGCCCATACACCTGCTCCGGCGGACCATCCGCCGTCAAATTCGCCGACGCCCCGCGCGTCGCCGCCATGTCCGTGAAAACATGATTGCGCGCCTTCCAGTCGGCGTAATTTGCCGGCGCCGGTGTATTCTTGGGAAAACTGGCGAAACTCGCGTCCTCCCAGACCATCGCCACGCGGTCCGGATCCTGATACGGCAGCGCCCGTAGCACCACCGAATCCACCGTCGAGAAGATCGCCGTATTCGCGCCAATCCCCAATGCCAGGGCCCCGATCGCGATCGCGCTGAATCCCGGCGCCTGCCGCAGCAGCCGCAATCCGTATCGCAGGTCGCCCCAGAAGATTTGCATGTTATTAACGCTGTCCTTTGTTATGAAACGCGTAGTCCAGGCAACGGTTTGTACCCTAACTGTAAGGAAAGGTTACCAGCCGTGACCATTCTCCCGTTCCCACGTCCAATTTCAGAGTCAGCCGTCCAATTCAACTGGTTAGAATAGAAATCGCACGCCAAATCAGGGAGAAACTCAAATGAAATTTCACGCCGCGTTCCTCGCCGCCGCTTGTGCCGCCGGCGCATTACACGCCCAGGATAATCCGCTCAGCGCCGGAAACAAATTTCTCTACACCATGATCAAGGGCAACCTCGTCAAAGCCGCGCAGAAAATGCCCGAGGAAAATTACTCCTTCAAGCCCACACCCGATGTCCGCAGCTTCGCCCAGATCGTCGGCCATGTCGCTGACGCTCAATACCTCTTCTGCTCCGCCGTCAAGGGCGAGAAGAAGTCGCCTGACAACGAGAAAACCAAGACCTCCAAAGCGGACCTGGTCGCCGCCCTCCAGGAAGCCTTCACCTATTGCGACGCAGTCTACAACGCGATGACCGACGCTGTGGCCCCGGACAGAATCAAGTTCTTCGGCAACGACGCGACCAAATTGGGCGTTCTCAGCTTCAACGTCGCCCATGACAACGAGCATTATGGGAACATTGTGACGTACATGCGCTTAAAGGGCTTGGTACCGCCCTCCAGCGAATCCAACAGCCAGTAGAATCCCAAACGATAAGGAGAAACTTCCCACGTGAATCGTCATTCCATGCTGATGCTCGCCGCGTTTGCCAACGTGTTTGCGGGATCGGCAGTCTACGCCCAGGCGCCCGCCGCCGAGTTGAAAGCCTTCTACGCCAGCATCAAGAACAATGTGACCAAGGCCGCCGAAAAGATGCCGGAGGAGGACTACAGCTTCAAAGCCAGTCCTGACATCCGCACCTTCGGCGCGCTGATCGCCCACATTGCCGACGCCCAGGGCCGCACCTGCGCCGCCGTCGGCGGTGGAACCGCTCCACCCAGCGCCGGCGCCAAGACCGCCAAGGCCGACCTGGTGGCGGCGCTGAAAGCATCGTTCGATGTTTGCGACGGCGTCGTCAACTCGCTTACCGATGAGGAAGCCGCCAAGACCGTTTCCATGGGACGCGGCGGCCAGCGCACCAAGCTCGGCGCGCTCTGGGGCATCATGGCGCACAGCGATGAAGAATACGGCTATCTGGCCGTTTACATGCGCCTGAAGAACGTCGTTCCGCCTTCCAGCGAGCGATAAAGCGTATAATCCGAGCGATAAAGCGTATAATCAAGGTGTGGCGCGCGGGTGGGAAAGCAAGTCGGTAGAAGAGCAAATCCAATCCGCGCGCGACCGTAAAGGCCACACGCAAAATCTACTCACGCCCGAACAGCTCGAAGTTGAGCGCAAAAAAGACAGCCTGCTCCTCCAGCGCACCCGCATGCTGCTGCAAATAGAGAAATGCCAGGACGTCCGTTACCGCTCCACGCTCGAATCCGGCCTAGCCTACCTCGAAACCCAACTGACCGGCTTGGGCTGGCAGCGTTAACCCACTCCTCAACCTCCCGCATTCCCTCAGCGTGGCCACCGAACCGCGCACGCCAGTAAGCGGGAACCCCAAAAAATCAGGCCTCCGATACCTGCGCCGTAACCCTTCTTCGCGAACTCCGCCGCCGCATCGCCTCCCAACGCAGCCGCATCCGATCCAGATACAAATACACCACCGGCGTCGTGTACAGCGTCAGCGCCTGGCTGAATACCAGCCCTCCGACGATCGCCATACCCAGCGGACGCCGCATCTCCGCCCCTTCGCCCTGTCCCAGCGCCAGCGGTAATCCGCCCAGCAGCGCCGCCATCGTCGTCATGGTGATCGGCCGGAACCGCAGCACCGCGGCCTTGAAGATCGCCTGCTCCGACGTCAGCCCCTCGGTCCGCTCCGCCGCAATCGCGAAATCGATCATCATGATCGCGTTCTTCTTCACAATTCCGATCAGCAAGATAATCCCGATCAACGACACGACGTTCAGCTCGTTGTGCGTCAGCATCAGCGCCAGCAGCGCGCCCACGCCCGCCGATGGCAGCGTCGAAAGAATCGTCAGCGGATGAATCAGGCTTTCATACAGCACGCCCAGCACGATATACACCGTCACCAGCGCGGCCGCGATCAGAATCGGCTCGCTCGAGAGCGCATCCTGAAACGCCTGCGCCGTTCCCTGGAAGCTGCCGTGCACCGACGACGGCAGACCCATATCCCGCTGCGCCTCTTCGATCACCGGCACCGCGTCGCTCAGCGAAACCCCCAGCGGCAGATTGAACGAAATGGTCACCGACGGGAACTGCCCCTGGTGATTCACCGACAACGCCGTATTGCTGGGAACGTATTTGCTGAAGGCGCTCAGTGGAACCTGCGAGCCGTTGTTCCCCCGAACGTACAGGAACTTCAATCCGTCCGGATTCTGCCAGAACTGCGGCGAAACTTCCATCACCACGTGATACTGATTCAACTGCGTGTACATCACCGACACCTGCCGCTGCCCGAACGCATCGTACAGCGTGTTGTCGATCGCCTGCGCCGATATCCCCATTCGCCCCGCGGTCACCCGGTCGATATTCAGCGTCGCCGCCAGGCCGCGATCCTGCTGATCGCTATTCACGTCCGCGAGCTGTGGCAAGGAGCGTAGCTTCCGGAAAACCTGCGGAGCCCACTCGTTCAGCTCCTTCACACTATCGCTTTGCAGCGTGTACTGATACTGCGCCCCGCTCGGCCGCCCTCCGATGCGCAGATCCTGAACGGCCTGCAAATATAGGCTCGCGCCCGCCACTCTCGCCAGCCTCGGCCGCAGCCGCGCAATCACCGCGTCCGTGCTCATCTTGCGTTCGCCGAGCGGTTTGAGAATGACGTTCACGCGCCCGTTGTTCAGCGCCGCCCCGCCACCCATTCCGCCGCCGACCGAAACATTCAGACCCTCCACCGCCGGATCTTCCATCACGATCCGGTCGATCTCGATCAGCTTCTGCCGCATCGCCTGAAATGAAATCGACTGGTCCGCGATCAGGCTCCCCGCCATGCGCCCCACATCCTGCTGCGGGAAAAATCCCTTCTGCACGATGATGTACAGGTACACCGAAAGCGCCACCGTCGCCACCGTCACCAGCAGCATCAGCGGTTGCCGCCGCAGCACCCAGCCCAGCGATTTCTCGTATCCGGCCCGCAGCAGTTCCACGCTCGCGCCGCTCAACCGGTACAGGAAATTGTGTTTCTTTTCGTCCTCGCGCCCGGGCAGCCGCGCGCACATCATCGGCGTCATGGTCAGCGAAATGACCAGCGAAAAAATAATCGCCACCGACAGCGTAATCGCGAATTCGCGGAACAGGCGCCCCACGATCCCCGGCATCAGCAGAATCGGAATAAACACGGCGATCAGCGAAATACTGATCGATAAAACCGTGAACCCGATCTCCTCGGCTCCATACAGCGCCGCCTGCATGGGCGACATCCCGTTTTCAGTATGGCGCGTGATGTTTTCGATCACCACGATCGCGTCGTCTACTACGAATCCGGTCGCGATCGTCAGCGCCATCAGCGAAAGATTGTCGATGCTGTATCCCAGCATGTACAGCACCGTGCAGGTGCCCACCAGGGATATCGGGACAGAAATGCTCGGAATCAGAGTGGTGCGAAAACTTCGCAGGAATATAAAAACCACCAGGATCACCAGCCCGATCGAGATCGCCATGGTCCGCTGCACATCCCGCACCGACGCGCGAATCGTCGTGGTCCGGTCGTTCAGGATCAGCATGTCGATCGACGCCGGCATGGAAGCCTTCAACTGCGGCAGCACGGCGCGGATGCGATCCACGGTCTCGACGATATTCGCCCCCGGCTGCCGGTTGATAAACACAATCACCGCGGGCTTCGAATTCACGAACCCGACATTGCGCAGGTCCTCCACCGAATCGACGCACTCCGCCACATCTCCCAGCTTCACCGCCGCGCCGTTGCGGTATGCGACCACCAGATCCGCGTAGTCCTTCGCCTTCAGCAATTGATCGGTGGTCGAGATGGTCCAGGTCTGGTTATTGTCGGAAAACTGCCCCTTGGGATAGTTCACATTGGCGGCTTGCAACACCGTGCGAACATCCTCCAGCCCCAGCCCGAGATTATTCAGCAATGACGGATTCACCTCGACGCGCACGCCCGGCAGCGCGCTTCCGCCCACGAAAACCTGTCCCACGCCGGGCACCTGTGAAATCCGCTGCTGCAGAATGGTCGACGCCGCGTCGTACATCTGCCCCGGCGTAAGCGTGGTCGACGTCAGCCCCAACTGGATCACCGGTGTATCCGCCGGATTCACCTTGCGCCAGTAAGGATTTCTGGGAAGATTCGCCGGAAGCTGTCCGCGCGCCGCATTGATTGCCGCCTGCACATCGCGCGCCGCCGCATCGATATTCCGGTTCAGATCGAATTGCAGCGTGATGCTCGTCGCGCCCAGATTGCTCGACGACGTCATCTCATTGATGCCGGCGATCCGTCCGAACTGCCGTTCGAGCGGCGTCGCCACCGACGATGCCATGGTCTCCGGACTCGCGCCCGGAAGCCCCGTCGAGATGGAAATCGATGGAAAATCCACCTGCGGCAGCGGCGCCTGCGGCAGAAAATTGTACGCGACGATACCCGCCGCTCCAAGCGCGATCGTCAGCAGCGTAGTCGCAACCGGCCGTTCAATAAATGGCTGAGAAATACTCATCGAAACGCTAATAATGAAGCGCTAGCAGTAAGCGTATCACTCGCCAACGTCGATCGGATGTGCCATTTGGCGTACCGCGTCCCCTGCCATACGTTCATCCCGCGAGAGCCATCGAGCGGTCTCATCGCAAATACCGCTCAAACCACGCAATCGTCCGCTCAATCACATCCCGCTTATGATCCGCGTTCCGGAACATATGCCCCTCGCCCGGATAAACCACCAGTTCCGTCGGCACCGCCAGCGTCCGCAGCGCATGCCAAAACTCATAGGATTGCGGCGTCGGACACTCGCCATCCCGTTCCCCGACCACTACCAGCGTCGGCGTCTTCACATTCTTGATGAACGTGATGGGCGAACTCTTCGCATACACTGCCGGATCGTCGTACACCGACGCTCCGAAATATGGAATCATCCACTGATCGATCGAATTCTGCCCGTAATAACTCAGCCAGTTCGCGATCCCCGCGCCTGCCACCGCCGCCTTGAACCGGTTCGTCTGCGTCACGGTCCACATGGTCATGTAGCCGCCGTAACTCCATCCCGCGACGCCCATCCGATTCGCATCCACGGGAACCTGGGCCAGCACCGCATCGACGCCCGCCATCACGTCTTTCAAATCGCCATAGCCAAAATCCTTGACGTTGCCGCGTGTAAACGCCTCGCCCTGCCCGTAACTGCCGCGCGGATTCGGGAAAAACACAAAATATCCGAACGCCGACAGCACGCTCAAATCGAAATTCGCCCCCGGCCAGTGCGGATAATTCGAATTCGCCGGCCCTCCGTGAATCGACACGATCATCGGATAGCGTTTGGAAGCGTCGTAATCGCTCGGGTACAGCAGCCAGCCCTGCACTGCGGACCCATCGGTCGACCACTGAATGTCTTTCACCTGTCCCCACTTCGGATGCAGCGCATTGTTCGCCGCTGTGACTTTTTTCCAGTCGCCAATGGCCCCCGCCCACACCTCCGGCGGATGTTGCCAGTCGCTGCGAATCGCCGCCGCCGTCTTCCCATCCTTCGACGCGGAAAAATTCCCGAAATTCCCGCCGCCATGCAGGTTCTCATCCCCTCGCCACAACCGCTCGCTCTCACCCGTTGAAACATCCAGCGTCCCAATCACACTCGACCCGCCCACGAACTCCGTCATCAAGATCTTGCCGGGCGTTATCCACTGAATCGAGCTCACCGACGTCTTCCGCCCCGGCGTCTTATTCACGGCTTTCCCTCCTTTTGAAGGAACCGTAAACACATCCCCGCCCGTGAACCCTTCATCGCTCATCAGCCCTTCGATGAACCCGACGGTCGATCCATCCGGCGAGAATCGCGGCATCGCGATCTGCGTCTCCGGCTTATAAATCTCCGTCATCTTTCCCAACTCAGCCCCGCCCGTATCCGCCGCCAGCGTGTACAGCTTCGCCACCCACCAGTTGTTATCCGCCGGCCCAGGCGCCGCGCTCGCCGCGAACATCCGCCCGTCCGGCGACCAGTCATATTCATGAATGTTCAGATCCGCCGGCGAAACCTGTTTCGTTGCGCCCGAATTTGCCTCCACGATCGTCAATCGCTGATTGTAATTCTCCCCGCCGATGACACCCGTCTCCGCCGGCTCCGCCTCCAGCGGCCCGCCGCCTCCCGGCGCATTCTCCGCAAACAAAATCGCGATCCGGGTTCCATCCGGCGACCATCGCGGATCGGTCACAAATCCCGTAACGCTCGTCAGCTTCTTCACCCGCCCGCCCGTCGCGGCCACCGTATAAAGCTGCTTCTGCCCGGTCTTCTCACGATCGGAAAGGAACGCGATGCGTGTCGAATCCGGCGCCCAAGCGATCCCACCCCCTTCCCCAACCTTCACCCGCGGGCCAATAAAGATCTCTGCCTTCCCCGAATCCTTCCCGTTCTCGAAAACCTCCTCCGCCCAAGCCAGTTTCTTGCCGTCCGGCGACACCGCAACATCCGAAAACGCATGCGTGGACACCAACTCGCTCAGCATCGCGCCTACGCGGGAATCGGCCTTCGGCTGACCCATTCCAACCGCGCAAATCACAGCGCCAACCAAAATCAATCGAAGCATTTGCGATAGCCCCTTACGTCTTATTTGCGTTCATTCGCGTGCATTCGCGGCCAATACAGTCTTTTCCGGCCCTCACCAATTTCTGCCGCCCACGTCAATACCGAGATGAGACTAGCCTCTATTCTCGCAATCGCCTCGGCGCAAATCTTCGCCCAGTCGCAGCCCGCCACCGGCGCCGCCCGCCTCGCGGGCCACTTCACCGATGTCAATCGCCGCATCCTCGAAATGGCCAAGGATTTCCCGGATGACAAGTACAACTTCAAGCTGAAGCCCGAAATGCGCTCTTTCGGAGAAGTGATCGTCCACGTCGCTTCCGGCAATGTCTTCGCCTCCAAAGCCGGCCGCGGCGAGAATGTGAAATGGGACGAGACCGACGCCAAGAACTACCCCAATAAAGCCGCCGTCGTCGCCTTCCTCGAAAAAACCATCGCCGACGCCAACGCCGCGCTAAAGGAGAATCCCGAAGGCCCAAAGAAAAACATGGAGCCGTTCCTCTCGGTCATGGAACATTCCGCCGAGCACTACGGGCTCCTGGTCGCCTATTACCGCGCCAACGGCATCGTCCCCCCGGAATCGCGCCCCAAGAAATAGCTTCGGTTACATCAGCGCCGTCGGACGCCGCGTCCAATCCTTGCCGTTCTCCTTGGCGATCCCCTCGACATCCTTCACGTAGGCCGTCGCCTGCGTCAGGATGTGGTGCAGATCATTTCCAACACTAATGAACGTGAAGTCTTTCTTCAGGAACTCCGCCACGCGTGAAGTTCCGAACAGGAACAGCCCCAGAATAACCCCGTTCTTCTTCGCAGCCGCCCGCAATTTGTCGGTCGCCGCCTGCAGTTCCGGCGACGTATACATGTCCGGAAACACATACTTCTCGTACAGCCCCATCGACATGCATAGATCGTTCTGCCCCAGGAATAAAAGGTCGACGCCCGGCACCGCCGCGATCTCGTCGATATTCTTGATGCAATCCGCCGTTTCTACCTGCAGCGCCACGATGACATTATCGTTCGCCGCGCCCGCGTACCCCAGCAGCCCCGCCTTGTTCATGCTGCGCTGCGGAAAATAGACCGATCGAGTCCCCGCCATCGGATACCGGCAGCAGCTCACCGCCTGTCGAGCCTCTTCCGCCGTATTGATATACGGAATCAGCACCCCATCCGCCCCCGTATCGAGCGACTGCTGAATCCCGCCACGATCGTGATACCCCGCCACGCGCACCATCGACTTCGCGCCGCCCTGCGAGATCCCCGCCAGCATTGCCGACAACGTCTCAAACCCCATCGGCCCATGCTGTGTATCGACCAGCAGCCAATCATACCCGCTATGCGCCAGTTGCTCCGCGACGGTTGGACTATGCGAATTCACAAACAGCCCCAACTTCGGCTTCCCCGCCCGCATTTCTTTCTTAAACTCAGCCCCGCTGACCACGTCACTCATCTGTAAAATTTCTCCTGGATTTGGCTACAGCCTCAAGCGAGTATACCCCGGCAGCCGTTTCCACCGAGAATCGATATTGTCATATGCCGCACCCTCACCGATTAACCAATCGTGCGATCTCGGCTGCAACCCGGTGGCGAACTTCCGGTGTCTCGATTTCTTTAAATTTATCAATGGCAAAACTCCCACGGTCCGCGTCAGTCAGGTCGTACAATCTGGCTAGCGCGACGCGGCGATCATCCTCTCGAGGTGGCAGCCCCTCAACAGCGGTCACAAGTACCTGCCGTACTCGATCTTCAATTTGCTCGAAATTTTGACGCAGCCAGGCCCGGCCTCTGTCACCGATCCTGCTGCCGTGGGTTATTCGGGAGCGAATCTCGTAGAACGTTTTCATAAATCGCACCAAGGACTCGGCCTCCACGGAATCGTCAGGCGCGATCAGTGCGGCGGCGCGATTGCTTATGCGCCGTTTATTCGAGTACTTTTCCGGAACGAGCGTCGATTCGAGCGCCGTCACATAGTCCACAATGCGATCCACGTCATCCCGTCCCAGATCGACTTGCTTCGCTCCCCCGCTTAGAAAAAAGCGCCTTGCCGCCGTGAACCAGTCCGAACTCCACGACTGACTCGCTCGGATCCGATCGGCAAAGATTGTCCATGGTTCACAATCCCCGGACTCAATCTTAAAAGTTAGCTTAGAGTAACTGTTCAAATCATTCATCGCTCGATATGGGGCTTGAATGCTCTTAGAACCGCTCGGTAAAACGATCACCGGTCTGATGAACGCTATGTCGCCAACTCTGTAGAGACGGAGCAAAAACAAGATATCTTCGATGTCCTCCGGAATCCCGTCAACCGGTGACCTGGGAAGAGCTGACGGTAACCGGAGATAGGATTTCTCGAAAATCCAGTCAACGTTGTCCACATCGAAAGACGAGAAAACCTCCCTAAACTCTTCGAACCGAGTTCCCACTCGGCTGATTTTGAATTCACCGAAGTCGAGGAGCCCGGCTCGTGATTCGAGATTGCGAACCAGGACGAACGCTTTGAACATAGCGAGAACCGGCTCCTTAGGGAGAGACAGCGTCGTTTAGTTCGCTACTTGAATCAGGCGAACACGCCTCGCGAGCAGAACGGCGTCATGCTCGCCGCAAACCGCGCTAACATTCCGAGACCGTCAATAACAGTCCTGTTGTAGCGCCGTTAACGCGTCTTCGACGTTTTCATAATTGCCCGTCCAATCGGCCGGTGTGTTGTCTGCATAGATCCGCATCACACGCCAGTCGTCCCGATTCGGCCCCCCGAAGTTGGCGATTCTTGCGGTCCCCCCGTGCGGCAGTCCGCCGACCCTGTAGCCGATGACCTGCCTGTCCGCGTGGTCAGCGCCGTTGCGGAACCAAGCATCTTCGTGAAGCGTGAAGGTGTACTGCATACATCCTCTTTTACCAATCTTAACGGAAGACAGAAGGGGAAAACCGAGTTTACTCAAACGCTCCTACTGGACCGATCCCACTCCCGCCTTCGCCGCCGTCGACAAAACTCTTCTCTCCGGCAGCCCCGCGATGTCGATCGCCTTCCCTTCCTTCATCACCGCCCGCACTTTCCGGATATTATGAATATCCGCCAGCGGATCCCCATCCAGAATCACAATATCCGCCAATTTCCCCGCCTCAATCGTTCCGAAATCCTTCAGCCTCTTGCACGCGATCGCGCCATTCTTCGTCCCCGAAACAATAGCCTGCCCCGGAGTCATCCCCAGCTCCACCAGTCCCTCGATCGCGAGAATCGTCCCCATCCCGTGATCCTGCGTTTCCGGCTTCGGCTCGCGCGCCAGCTCCGGCGCGGATCCCCAATAAGAATCCGTCCCCACCGTCAGCACGCATCCCGCCCGAATCAATTTCTGCGCATTCCGGCGGCGCCGCTCCATGTCCTCGCCCAGATCCGCGGCTTTCCTGCGCCCTTCCGCGAATGTCTCCTCGTGCAGCAGCGGTTTCTCGTATTTTTTCTGAGCATCCGCCTTCGCCTTCACATGTTTGGCCCACGCGTCGCCCGTGATCGTGCTCACCAGCATCGATCCGATCACCTTCCGGTCCCGCATCATCGCGACCAGATCGTCCGGCATCTCGCGCGGCGTCAGCACCTCGGGATGCTGCACCAGATCCACGCCCGCCAGTAGCGATAGTCGCAGCCCTTCGATCGTCGTCGAATGCGTCTCCGCCGATTTCCCGCGCTTGTGCGTCTCGTCCACCATCACCTTCTGCGCTTCCAGCGAAAACCCGATAAACGTCGGCTCCGAAAAGTGCGACGTCCCGCCGAACTTCAAAAAGTCCGGTCCCTTGTCCAGATACTTGTTGATCGCCACGCGCAGCTCCTCGGGCGTCATGTCGAAAAGCTCCTCGCCCGCCCCCTGTGCGACGTAATCGTTCATCTGCTCCTGAAACAGGGTCAGGTCCCGCGACGGAGTCAGGCTGAACGTCATCGAATACGGCCCGCCCCACCCGACAATATTCCCTGCGGCGAGAATCCTTGCGCCCACCGCGTCTCCATGCCCGATCTTGTCGCGCACCGCCGTGAGCGGGATCAGCATCCCGTAACTGTCGCGAACCGTCGTGATTCCATGCGCCAGATCGATCTGCGCGCCTTCCAGTACAATCTCGTTCTGCCGGGGCTGATACCGCACCAGCGATTCATACCGGTCCCGCGCCCCGCCATACAGCGACAAGTGCACGTTCGTATCGATGAACCCCGGCGTGATAAAACGCCCCTTCGCATCCACGATCGTCGCGCCCGAGGGAACCTTCACCGCGCCCCGCGGACCGGCCGCCGCAATCCGCGCCCCATCCACAATCACGACGGCATCGGCAATCGGAGCCCCGCCATTCCCATCGATCAGCGTCCCGCCCTCAATCGCGACGACCTGTCCCCAAGCCGCCACCCCTAGCAATCCAACGAATATTTTTGTGCCCATAAAATCAAACAACCGCCCCCAGCGATCGCTTGCCCGACACCGAGCCGCGACCGCCAGGAAGCGGTTCCTTCAAACTCCCGATCGATTCTTCTAGTTGCTAGCCGTTCCCAGGAACGACTTCATCTGCCGAACCGCGTAATCGACCTTCATATCGAAAATCTTCTTCCCCAGTTCAGGCGTCGACGGCCGCGCATCCCCCGTGATCCCGTTGTGGATCGGCTTGTAATTCGGATCCCGCGGCTCTCCGCGCTGCCGCACCGGATCGCCCAGCGCGGTCGGAATCAGCTCTTTCTTGGTCCAGCCCTTGTCCCCGCCGTCGCGCGTGCTCAGATACAGCATTTCCGACGTGTCCATGATGCTCGCGTGTCCATACGACGGGTACTTGTTCTCCGCCAGCCACTTCCAGTAATCGTTCTGGGCCTTCTCATACATCTGATCGCACCAGTACACATGAATCCCCTGCGACGAATACTTCGCGTCCAGCTTCTTCGCCACTTCGCCCATTTCCTTCTGCCCGCCGCCATGATCGCCCATCAGGAACACGTTCTTAAAACCATCCTTGATCAGCTGCTCGGCAATCCGCTCGTTGACCGCTGCGAAAAGCTCCGGCGTCAGCCCAATCGTCCCCGGCAGATCGCCGTCCGCCTCGTTCGGTGAATAGGCCAGTATGGGCGCCACCAGCGTGTGCCCCACCTTCAGCGCAATCTCCCGCGCCGTCTCCTGAGCCATCAGGTTGTGCCCGCCGCTCACGTTCTGCGGCCCGCGATGCTCGGTCCCGCCGTTGTAAATGATTACATTGATAAAGCCCTGCTCATGAATGGCTTTCTTGATCTCAGCCCACGTCATCATCCCAAACTCGACGTTGGGAGTCCGGACACTTTGCGCGCTCAAAACCGCGGCGGTAGCCGTCAACAGGAGAATTGGAAATCTCATAATGCGTACAATCATAACAGCAAATTAAGGGGCAATCGACCGCTTTCGCGCCACCGTGAAGATGTCGACGCCCACCCGTTTGATCCGCAGCGTATCGAACCCCGCCAGCGCCAAGAAGAGCCGCAGCTCATCCGGCGTAAACGCCCGCAGCACGCTCCTGTCGCGAAACTTTTGTTTCTTTCCGCCCTCGACCACATAGGTAGCGTCCCAGTTCCAGGTCCACCCCGTCGCGAGATTTCGCGACAATTCCGACACCCGTACGAACCTCTGCTCTCCGCGCCGGACCTCCTGCCTGATCCGTTCTTTGAAATCCGTAAAGATCCGCGACGCCTCGAAGTTGTCAAAGACCAGAATCCCCTCCGGTTTCAACGCCCGGTGAATCGACCCGAGCGCGCCCATCACGTCCTGGTTCGTAGTCATGTAGCTGAAGCTCCGGCCGCCAATCAGAACCGCATCGACTTTCTTCCGCACCGAAAACCGCCGCATGTCCCCTTGTATGAATCGCGCCTGCGGATTCTCTTCCCGGGCAATCGCGAGCATCGCCTCCGCCGCGTCCAGCCCCAGGTACTGATACCCCGCCGAAAGAAACAACGGCGCCAGGTTCCCGCTCCCACACCCAGCCTCCAGCACACTCTTGCACCCGTATTTTTCCAGAATCTTATGAAACCGGCGAAAGTATTTCGGGTAGTCAAAGATGGACTGGTACATCTCGTGATATACCCGCGCCCATCTCGAATAGAGAGTCGTCATTCACGTTCATTAACGGCCAAGCGGTTTAACAGCCAATCGGTTAACAAGCAATCGGTTAACAGCCAAGCGGTTAACAAATGATACCTAACCGTCTCCGCAGGCCGTCGTCGAAAGAGAGCTCATGATTGATTCCGTCGCCCGCCTTCGTGACGGCCTTCTTCAGGACCTCCGCTATACCCTTCGAACCTTGCGCCGCGACGCCGGGTTCACCCTCTTCGCCACCCTGATCGCCGGCCTCGGCATCGGCGCCGCATCCACCGTCTTCAGCGTCGTCAACACGCTGCTCCTTCGCCCGCTTCCCTTCCTCGATCCCGATCGCATCGCGTGGGTCAGTAACCATGAAGGCGGCGGCCTTTCCGATCAGACCACGCAAGTTGGACACCTCCTCGATCTCCGCGCGCAAGATCGATCCTTCTCCGATCTCGCCGCCTACTTCGCGTTCTTCGGCGTCGGCGACAATCAGCTCACCGGCCAGGGCGAGCCCGAGCGCCTCACCGGCGTCCAGGTATCGCAAAATTTCTTCCCGCTTCTCGGCGTCCAGCCCATGCTCGGCCGCGGCTTCCGCGATGAAGAATGCAAGTGGCACGGCCCCAGAGCCGTTCTGCTCACCCACGCTCTATGGGAACGCCGTTTCGCTTCAGACCCGTCCATAGTCGGCCGGCCCCTCACGCTCGATGCGCAGCCCGTCACCGTCGTCGGCGTTCTCCCGCCGTCTTTCGATTTCGCCTCTGTCTTCTCCCCCGGAAGCCACGTCGATCTCTTCTCTCCCTTCCCGCTCACCGAGGAAACCAATCGTTGGGGAAATACTCTCGCCATCATCGGCCGTCTGAAGCCCGGCGTCACAGCCGGCAGCGCGGACGCTGAACTTAAGGTTCTCGCGGCCCAACTCACCCGCACCCACCCCGAGCGGAACGGATTCGACGGCAACGTCTCGCTCCTCCAGGACCACGTGCGCGGACGCATCCGCCCCGCCCTGCTCGTCCTCGCCTGCGCCGTCGGCGTGGTGATGCTGATTGTCTGCGCGAATCTCTCGAATCTTCTGCTCGCCCGCAGCGCCGCCCGCCAGCGTGAAATCGCCATCCGTACGGCTCTCGGCGCCGGAAGAGCCCGCCTCATCCGTCAGGCGTTAACCGAAAGCGTAGTGCTCGCCGGTGCCGGCGCCGCGCTCGGCCTCGTCCTCGCCGCTCTTGGGACTTTTGCCATCTCCCATCTCCAGGCGATCAGCATCCCCCTGCTCTCCAGCGTCCGTCTGGACGCGACCGTCGTCGCCTTCACCGCTCTGATGGCCATGGCCTCCGGATTGATCTTCGGCCTCGCCCCCGCTCTCTACGTTCCCGCATCCGGCGTCCACGATGCTCTGAAGGACTCGACCCGCGGCGCCAGCGACAATTCAAAACGTGGCTGGATTCGCAGTACGCTCGTCGTCTCCGAAATCGCTTTCGCCTGCGTGCTTCTCGTAGCCGCCGCCCTGTTGATGCGCAGCTTCCTCCGCGTCCTCGATGTCAACCTCGGATTCAACCCCGAACACACCGCCTCCGTGCGCGTGGATCCCAGCCGCCGGTTCAATTCCCAAGCCGAAAGCAACGCCTACTACGATGAAGTCCTTCGCCGCGTGCGCAGCGTGCCCGGCATCCAGACCGCCGGCCTCACCGATGCTCTCCCGCTCGGCCGCAACCGTAGTTGGGGAGCCGGCGCCAAAGGCGTCGTCTATCCGCCCGGCCATTATCCCGACGCATTCGTCCGGATCGTGAGTGACGGCTACACCCGCGCCATGGGCATTCCCCTGCGCGCCGGCCGCGACATCTCCGAACAGGACGGGCCTTCCGCCGATCCCGTCATCGTGGTCAACGAAACCATGGCGCGAACCCTCTGGCCCGGCCAGAATGCCCTCGGGCAGTTGGTCCGCGGCGGCCGCAGCGACCTCCGGGTGATCGGAATCGTCGGCGACGTGCGTCACCTCGCGCTGGAACGGGGCGCGGGCCTCGAAATGTACATCCCGATGCGACAGACCGGCGATTTTCAATCGGTCGACCTGGTCGTCCGAACCTCGCTCGCCCCCGCCGACCTCGCCTCCGCCATCCGCGCCGCGCTCACGCCCATCGAGCCCAACGTAGCCGGCAACGAATTCCGGACCATTCAGCAGTTGGTCGACAAAGCCGTATCGCCTCGCCGTTTCGTGTCCCTGTTACTGAGCGGCTTCGCGGTTTTCGCCGTGATTCTCGCATTGCTCGGAATCTTCGGCCTGATCTCGTATTCCGTGAATCAACGCACTCAGGAAATCGGAATCCGCATGGCCCTGGGCGAATCCGCCGGCCGCCTGCAAACCCGCATCCTCCGGGAAACTCTCTCCCTGGCCGGCATCGGCATGCTGATCGGGTCCGCCGCCTCCTGGGCCGTCGCCCGAACCCTGGGCGGATTCCTCTTCGGCATCACCGCCTCCGACCCCGCAACCTTCCTCGGCATGCTCGCGACCCTCACCCTGGCCGCCCTGATCGGCGGCTACCTCCCCGCCCGCCGGGCATCCAGAATCGACCCAATGATCGCCCTCCGCTCAAATTAACGTTCATTCCCGTTCATTAACGGCCAATCACTTCGCCCTCCGCGCCCGAATCACCACCCGGTACTGATTCTCCGCGTTCAAATTAATCAGAGCCACAAACGCCCGCCCCTCATACATCCCGATCGTCCCCGACTGCGACACCGCCGAAACTTCCCAACCCTGCGGCAACAACACCGTATTCCGCAGCCCATGCAGCTCTCGATCGAACACCATCTCCCCGCCGGCGCTCTTATATTCGGAGTCCTTCAGGAACCCGGTGATCTTGATATGCGCGCTCTGTTTGTCATCCACAATCGGAACATCCAGCTTGATAACTCCCTTCGCCGGAGTAAACGCCTTCGCCGTATCCAGATCCATCACCTTCAAATCCTGCAGCGCCAGATACCCCAGCGAATCCAGCTTCTCCGTCGCCCCCTTGCGGTAATCGCTATAAGTCTGCTCGACCCGCATCAGGTGTGTATCCGGCGCGCCGAGATCGTACAACGTCTTGATATCGTCAAAAAACATGTCCGTGTATTTCGTAGCCGCAAATTCCGCGCCCGTCTTCCGGGCATGAATCGTAACCGGATTACTCTGCCCACTGGGATTCGCAAACGCAATCTTCAGCCGCCCATCCGCGACGGTGGATAACTGCGCCGCCACATTCGACGAAATAAATGCAAACCCCGGCGGCAGCAGGACGCCCAGCCGATACCCCGCCAGGCTCCTCACCCACACGATGTCATCTCCATGCATCATGTACGTCCGCGAATCTTTATAAGTCTTATAAATCAGCACCCGCCCAACGCCGCCCTCCGGCACCGGAATCGGCAGCGTTGCATGAATGGCATGCGTTTCCGGATCGTTCGGCTCATGCTCGTAAGTAAACTTCAGCGGCTTCCCGGTCCGCGGATCGAATACTTCAACATCCGATCCTTCGCTCCCCCCGCGAGTCGCATTCACCAATTCCGTCGCCCCCACGCGCGTCTCTTCCGGCAGAAACTTGATCCGGAACTGCTCCGACCCCGGCGCCAGAATCGCATACTCCGTATACGCATCCTGCGTAAACAGCCGAGTCACCGGCGGCGTCGGCTTCAGCGACCCATCCGGATTCGTCCCACCCGGAAACGGACTGTTCCCTCCACGCCTCCCCTGCGCCAGCAGAGCTGCAGGAATCATCAGCCACGCAATCGTCTTCATGTCATCCTCTCTTACCGTCGAATCACTCTTACTGCGTCATCCTCGAATAGCGCTCGACGTTCATCCGCGCATTCTCGAAATCCGGCTTCAAGCGCAGCGCTTCTGAGAACTCCGCAGCCGCTTCTCGATACCTCTTCAAGTCCGCCAGGGCGATCCCAGCATTGTAATGCGCGTTCACATGATCCGGCCGCAGCCGGGCCGCCGTTTGAAACTCCGTCAGCGCTTCTTCAGTCCGCCCCTTCGCCGCCATCGCCGTGCCCAAATTGAAATGCGCGTCCGCGTTCCCCGGCTCCAGCCGGATCGTCTCCGCAAGTTGCGCCATCGCCTCCTCCGGCCGATCGAGCATGATCAGCGCCCTCCCCGCGTTAAAGTGCGCCAGAGCATCCTGCGGATTCAGCCGGACCGCTTCCATCAACTCCGGCAGCGCGTCTTGCACCCGCCCCGCCGTCACCAACGCGACGCCGATTCCTTCGCGGGCACTGGCTAATGAGGGATCCAGCCGCAGCGCCTCACGATATTGAGCCTCGGCGCCCGCCGCTTGCCCGCTCATGTTCAGCGCCGTCCCCAGATTCAGGTGCGCATACTGGGATTCCGGCTCCAGCCGAACCGCCTCCTGCAGATGCGGCAAAGCCTCCGCCGGTCGCCCGCGCGTCATGAGAGCCTCGCCCAGATTCAAACGCGCTTCCCCGAAAAGCGGCCGGATGCGGACCGCCTGCTCGAAATCCGAGATGGCCTCGTCGATCTGCCCACTCTTCCGTAACTCAGCGCCCAGATTGTTGTAGGCGACGTAATTCCCGTCCGTCACTTCCAGTGCCCGCCGAAATAGCGTGACGCTGTCCTGCCAGTATCCGATATCGACAAACGTCAGCATGAACCAGGCCGCGCACACCGCCGATGCGAGGCCAGTCAGTGCCGCGCGACTCCATCCCCGGCCCTCGAACACCTCCCGCATTCCCCACGCAAGCATGATAGGAATTCCGATCATTGGAAGATAAGTGAACCGGTCCGCGCGAGCCTGGTCGCCGACTTGAACCAGCCCGATCACCGGAACCAACGTGCCCAGGTACCATAACCACCCAGTGACGAGATAGGGGCTATCGCGCCAGCGCACTACCGCAAGTGTGATCAGCGCCAGCACAATGCCCGCCCCCGCGATCTCCCACGCGGGATATTGTACGTACGGATAAAACACCGCCAGATTCGCCGGCCACACAAAACTCGCCAGATAAGCTACGTAGGAGATCAGCGCGTTCCCGATCCGCATCGCCAGGGACATCTGCTCGATCGTCTGGACCGCCCCTCCCTGCCTCTGGGCAAGGAACGTCACGGCGGATGCCGCAATCGAAAGCGCGAGCAGCGGCAGCTTTTCGATGATCAGAGCGCTCTTCCTCGCCTCCCGCCGCAGCGGCCAGAAGTCGAACAGAAGCAGCGCGAACGGCAGCGTCACCACCATCGCCTTCGACATCAGCCCACAGCAAAACAGCAGCGCCACGCCCGCATAACGCAACGCCGACGGCTTTTCCGCATACCTCACATACGCCCACATCGTTGCGATCCAGAAGAATCCGCTCAATACATCCTTCCGTTCCGCCGCCCATGCGACCGATTCGACATGCAACGGATGTAGCGCAAACGCGAACGCGACAAACGCACTCGGCCAGCGAGCTCCCGTCGCGCGCTTGAACACAAAGAACAACAGCACGCTGCTCAACAGGTGAATCCCGGCGCTCATCAGGTGATGCAGCCCGCTCCGGTCGCCGAACAGTTGGCGATCGAGCATGTGCGACAGCAGCGTGAGCGGAAACCAGAAGCCCGGCGATTGCGCCGGCTTCAGCGCCCACGCGAATCCCTCGCCCGTCAGCCCATGAATCACGTGCGGATTGCTCACGTAATACAAATCATCGAAGTTGACGAAGTCGTGCGACCCAACCTGCCAGTACGCCGCCGCGATCGCGATCGCCAGCCCGAGCGCAATCCACAAATCGAGATTCTGGTCGGGTCGCGTTCTTTCAGGCGATGGTCTCATTCAATCTGCCCAAAAACACAACCGGCCAGGACGCTTCGCATCGCGCCCTGGCCGGCAATAACACGCTTCCGTCACGACACCAGCTCACCGAACCGCGAACGCCAGTGAGCGGGTCCCGACCT
>Ga0070731_10001838_pt1 | contig 21272 bp, 20 predicted proteins | sample Coa_R1_2_FD_66448 | JGI IMG/M metagenome (GOLD analysis project Ga0070731, IMG submission 66448) | Surface soil microbial communities from Centralia Pennsylvania, which are recovering from an underground coalmine fire - Coalmine... | ecosystem: Environmental > Terrestrial > Soil > Unclassified ... | reverse complement strand
CTGCTCAGGATCCGGCCAGTAGTAGCCGCCGACATCGACCGAGGAGCCCTGGACGGCGTTCAGCTCCTCGACGATCTCGGCTTCAGCCTCACCGAGCTTCTCGGCCAGCTCGGAGAACCGCTCCGAAAGTTCACCGTCCTCGTCCTGTTCGGCCAGCTCCTGCGCCCAATACAGCGCCATGTAGAAGTGGCTGCCACGGTTGTCGAGCTCGCCCGTCTTGCGGGACGGCGCGCGGTCCTCCTCGAGCCAGCGGCCGACCGCCCGGTCCAGTGTCTCGGCCAACAGCCGAGCCCGCGGGTTCTCGTCCTGGTCGGCGAGCAGCTCGAACGAGGGCCCCATGGCCAGGAACTCCCCGAGCGAGTCCCAGCGCAGGTGGTTCTCCTTGAGGAACTGCTGAACGTGGCGGGGGGCTGAGCCGCCGGCGCCGGTTTCAAAGAGGCCGCCGCCGGCCATCAGCGGCACGATCGACTGCATCTTGGCGCTCGTTCCCAGCTCGAGGATCGGGAAGAGGTCGGTCAGATAGTCGCGCAGCACGTTGCCCGTGACCGAGATCGTGTTCTCCCCGGCCCGAGCCCGGTCAAGCGTGAAGCGAGCCGCCCGATCGACATCCATGACCTCGATCTCGAGCCCGTCGCTGTCATGCTCAGCGAGCGCCGCTCTCACCTTCTGGAGGACCTCGGCATCGTGAGGGCGGCTCTCGTCCAGCCAGAACACAGCCGGCCATCCGGTCTCCCGAGCCCGCTCGACCGCGAGCCGGACCCAATCCCGCACGGCGGCATCCTTGGTTTGGCACATCCGCCAGATGTCGCCGGCCTGCACCTCGTGCTCCAGGAGCGCGTTGCCGTCGGCGTCGATCACGCGCACCGTGCCCGGTGCGTCGATCTCAAACGTCTTGTCATGCGAGCCGTATTCCTCGGCCGCCTGCGCCATCAGTCCCACGTTCGGCGTCGTGCCCATCGTCGCGGGGTCGAAGGCGCCGTGCTCACGGCAGTGCTCGACGGCCGCGGCGTAGAGGGGGGCGTAGGAATGGTCGGGGATGACGAACTTGGCGTCCTGCTGCTCCCCATCCGCGTTCCACATCTGTCCCGAGGAACGGATCGCCGCCGGCATCGAGGCGTCGATGATCACGTCACTCGGGACATGAAGGTTCGTGATGCGGCGGTCGGAGTCCACCATGGCCAGGGGCGGCCCCTCGCGGTAAGCCGCCTCGATGGCAGCCACGATGGCGGAGCGATCCTCGTCACCCAGCTTCTCGATCGCCTTGAGCAGCGCTCCGAGGCCGTCATTGGCGTCAACCCCGACCGACCGCAGGGCCTCACCGTGTTCCTCGAACACGGTCTTGAAGTAGGCGCGAACCGCATGGCCAAAGATGATCGGGTCAGACACCCTCATCATCGTCGCCTTGAGGTGAACCGAGAACAGAACTCCCCGCTCCTTGGCGTCCTCGAGCTGCTCTGAGAAAAAGTCCCGGAGCGCTTGGCGTCGCATCACCGCGGCGTCGAGGATCTCGCCGGCCAGAACCGGAATCTCGTCACGGAGCAGGTTGACCCCCCCGTCCTCACGCACGTGCTCGATCCTCACGCTGCCCTCGTGATCGAGCGTCACCGAGCGCTCGGTGGAACGAAAGTCTCCTTCCGTCATCGTCGCCACGTGCGAGCGTGAGTCGTTCGACCACTCTCCCATCGAATGGGGATGCTTGCGCGCGTACTCCTTAACCGACGTCGAGGCGCGCCGGTCGGAATTGCCCTGGCGAAGCACCGGGTTGACCGCGCTCCCCTTGACCCGGTCATAGCGGGCGCGCACCTCGCGCTCCTCATCGTCGCTCGGTTCCTCGGGATAGTCCGGGATCGGATAGCCGTGCTCCTGGAGCTCGGAGATCGCCGCCTTGAGCTGGGGCACCGAGGCGCTGATGTTGGGGAGCTTGATCACGTTCGCCTCGGGCTGCTCGACCAGCTCGCCCAGTTCGCCGAGCGCGTCGGGCACCTGCTGCTCGGAGGACAGGCGATCGGGAAACTGCGCCAGGATCCGCCCGGCCAGGGAGATGTCGCGCAGTTCGATCTCGATTCCCGCCGCGCCCGCGTAGGCCCGCAGGATCGGCAACCAGGAGCGGGTGGCCAGGGCGGGCGCCTCGTCGGTATGCGTGTAGATGATCTTCATGCTCCCCGGCACCCTACCCGCGGACGATCATCCACAGGCGCGGGCGATGAGACGGGTATACATAGCTCGACCTGCCCCCGACCCCCGGAGATGATCAGTGCCTGATTCGCCTGTACGAGTAGCCGTGACCGGAGCCGCCGGACAGATCGGCTATCAGCTCCTGTTCCGGATCGCCAGCGGCCAGCTGCTGGGTCCCGACACCCGCGTTCACCTCTACCTGCTCGAGATTCCCGATGCGGTCAAGGCGGCCGAGGGCACGGCGATGGAGCTCGTCGACTGCGCGTTCCCTCTGCTGGCCGGGATCGACATCTCAGACGACCCGCGGGAGTCGTTCGACGGTGTGAACATCGCGCTTCTGGTCGGCGCCCGGCCGCGCTCCAAGGGGATGGAGCGGAGTGACCTGCTCGAGGCCAATGGCGGGATCTTCAAGCCCCAGGGCGAGGCGCTGAACGCAGGGGCGGCTGACGACGTGCGCGTGCTCGTGGTGGGCAACCCGGCGAACACGAACTGCCTCATCGCTCAGTCCAACGCGCCCGACATTCCTCGTGAGCGTTTCACCGCGATGACGCGGCTGGACCACAACCGGGCTCTGGCTCAGCTGGCCAACAAGACCCAGACGCCGGTGGGGGAGATCACGAACCTCGCGGTTTGGGGCAACCACTCGACGACCATGTACCCCGACATCTTCCACGCCAAGGTGAGTGGCAGGAACGCGGTGGAGGCGGTCGACGATATGGATTGGCTCGAGAACGATTTCATCCCCACGGTTCAGAAGCGCGGGGCGGCAATCATCGAGGCGCGCGGAGCCTCCAGTGCCGCGTCAGCGGCCAACGCCGCGATCGATCACGTGCACGACTGGGCGCTCGGCACCAAGCCCGATGATTGGGTGTCGATGGCGATTCCGTCCGACGGTTCATACGGCGTTGAAGAAGGTCTCATCTCCAGCTTCCCCGTGACGTGCTCAGGCGGTGCCTACGAAGTCGTCCAGGGCTTGGAGATCGATGATTTCTCGCGTCAGCGAATCGAGGTAACGGTTAATGAGCTCAAGGAGGAGCGTGACGCCGTGAAACAGCTCGACCTGATCTGACCTACCTCAAACGGACGGGCGCGGCGTGACCCGCCGCGCTTGGTCATGGGCGCGTGGCGCTGCTTATGAAGCAGCTTCGTCGGTTATGAACCCGCTTCGTCGCTTATGAAGCAGCTTCGTCGGTTATGAACCCGTGGCGGTCCAACCCTGCCCGTCGCGCTTGATCTGCCCCTCCTGCTGGAGGCGGGGCAGCACGCGGTACAGGTAGTTGGGAGCAATCCCCATCGACTTCGCGATTTGCGGAATCGTGATGCCGGGTGTGCTGCGGACCAGCTCAAGGGCCTGGTTGGCGCGGGTCCCGCCGCTGCGCCGCCCGCGGGAGCGACGCGTCCGACGGCCGTTGCTGCTTCGTCGCGTCGTGCTGCGGGATCGCCCCGCGCTCCCGCGCGGACGTCCTGGACCGCGCCGGCCGCCGACGAGAGCCGCGCGCGCCGCCTCGAGCTTTGTCACTTCCTCCTTGAGCTCGCTCAGGCGAGCGTCAATCTCCTTGACGGTGGTGTCGACGAACTCGGCCAAGTGAAATCTCCTTCGATGGATTCCCAGTAGGTCCCTGTGTCAGGGCGCGCCCCGCAGCGATTCGCGCTGCATAACATACAGGTTAGGTACCTAGTTTTCACTTCGCTCGACTAGTGCCTTCAGCCGTTCAAGTGATCGTTCGGCCTCACGTTCCGAAACACCGCCGACGATTACCCGGCTCGCCGCCGACCCCAGGCGACCGCCCGGAGGGTGAAATTCGTTGACGTACTCAAAGTCGGTCGCATCATTTCCGTCGGCTCGTAGCTCGTAGCGGATTCGCGCCCGCGAGTGGGCGGGACCAAGTCCCTCCCACTCCGCGTGATTGGGCGCGTGTACATCCACGAGCTTCCAATCGACATGGAAGGAAACGCCGCGCAGGTGAAGACACTGGGTCATGGTCGAGCCCTCACGCAGAGGGTGCGCCGACACGTCTCTGACCCAGCGGTGAATGGTGACCCAGTCCTTGAGACGTGATGGGTCCATCACGATTTCCCACACGCGCTCCATGGGTGCGTTGATTCGTGTCGTGACGTGAACGGTGCTCATAGCTCAGGTGCGGACCCTAACGGGCCGGGGGAGGTCGGGTGGCGGACGACCCTAAAGGTCCGCGACGCGTCGGGTGGCGGACGACCCTAACGGGCCGCGAGGGGTTCCGTGGCCTCCCACTCACCGAGGGCGTGCTCGATGGCCGCGTCGAGTGAGTGCAGGCGGACTCCCAGCAGCTCGGCGGCGCGGGTCCCGCCGGCCAGCAGGTCGGTGGCCAGGCTTTCCATCAGCGGGCCGATCAGCTCGTAGTCCTCGTGGGCGACGACGGCTGCGACGCGGCTGGCGATCGGCGTCGCGGTCAGGCGCCCCAGGCCGACCGTCGGCCGTCCTATCAGCAGAGCGTCGCGAATGCGTTCGATGAGCTCACGGTAGGTCACCTCCTCGGGACCTCCAACGTCGAGCGCGAGCCCGGAGATCTGCTGGTTGCGCGCGGCGCGGACGAGCATCTCGATCATGTCCCGTTCATCGACGGGAGTCGTGCGCTTGGTTCGCCACGACGGCATCGGGAGCACGGGCAGGCGCTCGACCAGCCGGACCAGGAAGCGAAACGGCCGGGAGCGAGCGCCGATGACGATCGAGGCCCGGAAGGCCACCGAGGCCGGGGTGGCGGCGAGCAGCGTCTGCTCGACGTCCAGCCGGCTGGCCAGGTGGGCCGAGAGCGGCCCGTCCACCGGCAGGAGGCCACCGAGGTAGACGATCCGCCAGACGCCGGCTGCCTGCGCCGCGCGCGCGAAGTTCTCCGCGGCTGCGTGGTCCCGAGCGGCGAATGACCCCGTCGGCGATGCCTCCATCGAGTGGATCAGGAAGTAGGCGACGTCGACGCCCTCGAGTGCCGCCTCGAGGCCGGCGCCGCTGACCGCGTCTCCCGGCAGGACCGGGAAGTCGAACTGAGCGGCCTCGGGGTTCCGGCTCAGGCCGCGCACGGAGTGACCCTCGGCGAGTAGGCGCGGCGCCAGACGCGAACCAACGTAACCAGTTACCCCGGTGAGGAGAACGTTCATCCCAGGGGGCCTACCCAGCCGTGACGGAAAGCCATGGAAAATGCGGGCGCTTCTGGCGAGCACGCCGGAAATACCTGCAATTTCGCATTTTTATAGTGAGGCACTTTTTTCTGCGTTTTCCGGGAAGGGCTGTTGCGGGTCCGGGGCGGTTGCGCTTTGATGTCCGCCTCGTCGGTGGTGGCAAGCATGAAGGATGAAGGGGGGCGGAGACCTCGATGGCGAATGGGCGGACGTCGGGCAACGTGAGCTGTAAGGACTGCTTCTTCCACAAGAACCAGCTCTGTGCGGTGTCGGAGAGCGGTCCCTGTGCGACCTTCCGCCCGGGCCGCCCGGAGGGGCTGCGCCCGCCGACCCAGATGCGGTTCGTCTTCCGCCAGGACCGGCGGCTCCAGGTGGCGTGGGCCTTCCCGTCGGCCAACGAGCAGGTTGGGCTGCACGCCTAACCGGCCGGCGGAGCTATAAGGTTCGCGCCGTGTTCTGGCCGTTGATAGGTGGGTTCATCGCCATCTTGCTGCTCACGATCCTGATCGGCTGGATTCTCGACCCGGCTCGGCGCCGTGACGGCGGCCCTCCCACGGGCGGTCACTGAGCCGCTCACATCACGTCCGCCGACCCGCGCGAAAGGCCGCTGAGACCCAGCCTCGCTCACGCAGGCGGTGATCCGAGCCGATCCTCCCATTAGAGTTCTCGCCGAGACGAGAGGAGTGGGTTGGAGATCACGGTGCTCGGGAAGTCGCCGTCGTGGCAGGACGCCGACGGGGCCTGTAGCGGATACCTGGTACAGGAAGACGGATACGCGCTGGTGCTCGACTGCGGCAACGGCGTGTTCTCAAAGCTCCGTGAGCACCGCGACTACGTCGACGTCGACGCGGTCCTGATCAGCCACCTGCACGCCGATCATTTCCTCGACCTGGTGCCCTACAGCTACGCGCTGACCTACGCGCCGCGCCAGCAACCGGTCCCGGTTGCGGGCTGGCCGGGGACCGACCACCGGGCTCGCCCCGACCTCTACGCGCCCGTGGGGGCGACCGAGATGTTCCGGCACATCGCAACCTGCTGGGGAAACCCGGAGCTGATCGAGGACGCGTTCGGCCTCCAGGAGTACTCGGGTGGCGACGAACTCCAGGCTGGCCCGTTTCAGATCCGCTTCTGTGAGGTCCCGCACTACACGCAGACCTTCGCGGTCGAGATCTCCGACACGAGCGGGACGCGCTTCACCTATAGCGCCGACTGCAGTCCCAACGACCAGCTGGTCAGGTTCGCGGCGGACACCGATCTGCTGCTGATCGAAGGCACGCTGCCGCGTCCCGAGCGCACGGGCCAGCGCGGCCATCTGACACCACTCGAGGCGGGTGAACATGGACGTCGGGCGGCCGCTAAGCGCCTCGTCGTCACCCACTTCTCGGACGAGCTCGACCGCGAGTGGATCGCTGCCCAGGCCAGTGAGGGCTTCGGGCGGGAGGTCGAGCTGGCCGCCGACAGCGCCTCGTACACCGTGTAGGCCCACAGGTGCAGGGGAAGAACGACTAGGTTCACCGCCCCGCATTGCGTATGCTCCGCAGTGACGAGGGTACCCGCGCACCTAGGAGACATATGGCATTTAGAAATAGGCGATCCCGGGCGATGCCGTTCAACGCCGCGGAGATCGCCAACATCGCAAAGTCGAACCCTTACATTCAGCGGCTGCTCGAAGATCCGAAGCTCCGCAAGAACGTTTCGACCGCGGTCAACGCGAGCAAGAGCGCCTACGGACGCGTCAACAACGGCAAGCTTCAGGCTCAGACGCTGCTCGAGGATCGCAAGCTGCACTCGGATCTGGGGCGGGCGCTGGGTGCCGCCCGTGACGCGACGATCACGCTGACCCAGAGCAAGCGTCGCCGCCGTAAGGGCCTCACCTTCGGCCGGGTGCTGGTCCTGGCCGGCATCGGCGGCGGTGTGGCGATCGCCGCCTCGGAGCAGCTTCGCTCCAAGGCCCTGGACCTCCTGTTCGGCGCGGAGGAGGAGTTCCAGTACACGCCCCCGGCGCCCCCGGCGCCGTCAACGCCTTCGACGACCAGCAGCGTCGGCGCGGCCTGAGGCGCGCGCCAGGCGCTGCTCGTCACGAGCAGCGCCTGGCGGAGCGCCAGCTGAGGTAGCTGACCCCGGTGCGCAGGATCGGCTTCTTCACGGCGGGCATCGTGCTGGTCGTGCTGGTCGTACTTGTGATCCCCCAACTCGTTCTGCCGGGGATCGCGGCCGGGCGCCTGCGTCACCAGCTCGAGCGTTCCGGAAGAGTCCTGAGCGTCGAGGTCGACGCGTTCCCGGCCATCGAGTTGCTCTGGCACCACGCCGACCGGGTCGTGATCCGGATGGCGAGCTATCGCTCGAGCGCCCGGACCCTGGCGCGGACGCTCGGCCAGCTCACCGACACCGGCAGCCTTGTCGCCACCGCCACTCGGCTCGTGGATGGGCTGCTGACGCTTCACGACGCGAGGCTCAACAAACGCGGCCGGCAGCTCACCGCCAGCGGGGCGGTCACCGAGGCCGACCTGCGCTCCGCGTTTCCCGTGCTCGACGGCGTCGAGCCCGTCGACTCCTCAGGCGGAAGCGTCACGCTCCAGGGAACGGCGACCGTGTTCGGCGTGACGGCGACGGTCGACGCGACGGTTCGCGCCGTTAACGGCGCGCTCGTCGTCGCCCCCGATGTTCCGTTTGGCGGCCTGGCCACGATCACCCTGTTCTCAAGCCCCAAGATCGCCGTCCAGGCAGTCGGCGCGCGGTCGGCGCCGGGGGGCTTTGTTGTGAGCGCGCAGGGCCGGGTGCGCTGAGCGAAACCTTCTCGGCCGACGACGGTTTGTACCGGCGTGGGCACGCGGAGGCCGGCCACGCTCCAGACGCGCCACGTCACCCGCCGGAGACTTCTGAGTGGAGCGGCGGTGGCGGGCGCCGCCACGCTCGTCCAGCCCAGCGCCGGGCTGGCCGCCGCCCTCGGCGGCAACTCGGTGTTTTCGCAAACCCTGGGGACCCTTTCCGGGTTATCGGCGAGCGTTCGCGCCAAGCGCCCCTTCGTCCTGGTCGGGATCGCGTGGAGCGCACCGGCCGAGGCCCAGATCGAGTTGCGTGCCCAGGCGCCGAGCGGCCACTGGAGCCCGTGGGTCAGCGCCTCGGCTCTCGGACACGACGGCGACGGCCAACCCAGCGTGGGCACGCGGTTCGGCGAGCCCGTCTGGACGGGCACCGCGACGGCGGTTCAGCTTCGAAGCGACCGCCTGGTCAAAGACGTGCGGCTGCATTTCGTCGCCGGGGTGAGCGCTCCGGCCACGGCGCGGGGCGCGGCGGCGCTGCCGCTCGCCCAACCCGTGCTCGAGGCCGGGCCTGGGCAGCCGCCGATCATCTCCCGGTCGGCGTGGGGCCGGGGCGCGCGTCCCCGTCACCTGCCGACCTACGGCTCGGTCAAGCTGGCCTTCGTTCACCACACCGTGAATCCCAACGGTTACAGCGCCGCCCAGGTGCCGGGGATGCTCCGGGCGATCTTCGACTACCACGTCCACGTCCGGGGCTGGTGGGACATCGGCTACAACTTCGTGGTCGACGCCTTCGGGCGGATCTGGGAGGCCCGGGCCGGGGGAATCGACATGGCGGTGGTCGGTGCTCAGGCGGGCGCCTACAACACCGGGTCGACCGGGGTGGCGATGCTCGGCGACTTCATGAACACCGTCCCCTCGCCCGCGGCCGGGCAGGCGCTCAGCGAGCTGATCGCCTGGAAGCTGTCGCTGCACGGCGTCCCGGCCACGGGCCGAGTCACGGTTGTGGTCGATCCCCCGGATGCGTTCTACACGCGCTTCAGGCCGGGCGCGCACGTCTCGCTGCCGCGCGTTGCCGGTCACCGTGATGGCGATCTCACCGACTGTCCCGGCAATGCTCTGTACGCGCGGCTGCCCGCGCTGCGCTCGCGTATCAGCGCGCTGGCGGGAACGCCGGCCCACCTCACCGCAGCGCCGGCATCGACGCTCATCGTCGCGGGAGCCACGGCGACGCTCTCAGGGACACTGATCCTCCTCTCCGGCCAGCCACTGCCCGGAGAGCCGATCGAGTTGCAGGAGCTCGGACGCACCGGACCGCCGGCGAGCACCTTCGCCACCGTCACGACGGATGGAAACGGCTTCTGGAGCCAGACCGTCGGCTTCACCCAGACGACCCTGGTGCGCTCGCTGCACCGACCCGCGCCCGCGAGTGTGTCCGACTGGGTCGAGGTCGCGGTGGCGCCGGCGATCACGGTGAACGTCCAAGCCGGCTCGCCGTTGCTGATCACCGGCACCGTGTTCCCGGCCAAGCCCTCGGTCACCCTCGCGCTCTATCCGGCAGGCACGAGCACGGGCAAGCCGATCGCCAAGACCCGCGTTAGCGCGAGCACCGGCTCGTTCACGGCTCAGCTGAACGTTCCGTGGCCTGGCGATTACACCGTGCTCGCCCGGACCGCGGCCGACAGCACGAATGCGGCAGGGGCCTCAGCGCCGGTGCCGGTGACCGTCAGTTAGCGCACGACCTCCAGCGAGGCGATGCCGGGGATCTCGCCGAGCGTCCGCATCCGCGTCAGAGCGCCACGCGTTCCCTTGAGGTAGGCGTTGAAGAAGGCGATCGTCACCCGCTCGACGACGCGGAGCTGCGGTTCCTCGTCCGTGTAGGGCCCGAGGTGCGACGCCCCCGGAAGCGTGAGCAGGTATTTGGGCGGCGGGGCGAGGTTGAAGAACGCGTAGGTGGCCGGTGGGGGATTGATCGTGTCCGCCAGCCCCTGCACGGCTAGGAGCGGTGGGCTCGGGGCCGGGAAGTCGTAGCCGCCCACGCCCGGTATCTCCATGCCGGAGAGGATCGCCGCCGCGCCGATCCGGGGGTCTCGGAACTGCGAGTTGTAGGCCGCGCTGAGCGCCGTGTCGCCGCCGTCTGACTGGCCGGACACCGCGATGTGCGCCGGATCGATGCGGCCCGCGAGCGGGCTGTGAGGATCGCTACCCAGCGCGAGCGTGCGCGTGATCACAAAGCTCATGTCCCGCGGCTGGTTGACGAGGTCGTTCTCGTTCGGGCCGCCCGGAGCGTTGGCGTTTCCCAGTGGGAACACGGGCGCGGCGACGACAAAGCCCGCCCGCGCCCAGGCGTCGAGCAGGCGGGCGTAGATCCCGGGTGTCACGGCGAAGCCGTGGCCGAAGACGATCAGCGGAAACCGGCGGTGAACGAGCGGATAGCGAATGAGCGTCACGAGCCGGCGGGGCTGCGGACCCTGCCCGGGAAAGGCCAGGGTGCGGCTCGGGTCGACGAGGGTGAAGACGCGCTCGGCGATCCGGAACGGAGGCCCGGGAGGCGGCACTGGCGTAGGTGCGCTCCCGGTCGCGGTTGAGCTCGTACTCGGTGGCTGGGTCGTCGAGGTGGCCGCGGCGGCGTGGCTGGTCGCGGCCGGCTTTGAGCCGCTGCCACACCCGCTCAGGGCGAGCGCGAGCGCGAGCGACAGTGCAGCTGTCGCCCTAGCGCAGATAGACGGCGAAGAAGTCGCGGTCGTCCGGCGTGAGATAGCGCTCAGGCGAGCGGTCCATGCTGGCGAGCAGATTCGCGGGCGACCCGGCCCCGGGGTAGCGATAGCTGATGAAGCTCGTCCAGTAGGTGTTGATGTCGAGCTCCATCGCCCTGACCGCGCCGGCGTGAATCATCGTGGTGGCAAGCGAGTACAGCCCCTGGTCGGGCCCGGCGGCGTAGATCAGGTTGCCGTGACGGTCGATGCCGACCGCCGAGCGCCACACGAGCGCAGCGTTGCCAAGGGTCGCGCCCCACTGCGGGCCGTCGTTGAGGTTCGGGTTGGGCCGGCCGTTGTCGACGATCAGGGGCAGGTTCTGACGAGCAAAGACGACGTTCGGCGGAGCGTCCGGACCGCCGCTCCACCTGATTACGTTGACGCTGCCGTCGCTGTAGCGAACGATCGTCGCCATCCCGTTCTGAAGCGGCGCGTACGTGTGTCCATGAAACGCGAACCCGCCGCCGGAATCCGACAGCTTGAAGCCGCTGTTGAACGTGGCCACGAGCTTTGAGCGCAGCGCCATCGGCACCTCAGAGGGTCCCCGGCTCGGCAGTGTGACCGCGGGCTCCTGCATCCCCGGGTAGAGCTGCACCGAGGTCCGCGTGTGGTCAAGCCAGGCCACCCCGACGACCACCTGCGGATAGATGTGCGGCTCCGGGCGGAAGCTCGTGATCAGCACCGGCGGTCGTGAGCCGCCGCCCGCGAACGTCGCGTGCCACACCCCCTCGCCGGGGAGTCCCGTCGTCAGCGGCTTGATCGCCTGGGGCAGGTAGTAATGAACGTGGTGGGCGGCGGCCGCGGCGGTGAGCGCGCCGCGCTGCCCAGGCAGCTTCTTCAGCGCGGGCCCCCCCTTCGACGGCGCTGTGAGCGAGTAGTAGTAGTTCTCGACGCGGTTGACGAGGCCGCGGGCGCCGTTGGAACGCAACCATTCGACCGCGTTGATGAAGAAGCTTGAGTTAGATGGCTGGGTCATCGTGCTCGCGAACGAGACCAGCGCTGGGATCAGCGCCACGAGGGCGGCGAGAAGCGCGACCCGTCTGACCCGGCGCCAGCCCTCAGGCGCGGAGGCCGCGGCCAGGCCCCGCCGCTCGGTTCGGTACAGGGTGTAGGGCGCAGGTGAGCGACTCGGTGCAAGCATCGAAAGCTTCAGGTTCAAGGGTCAGGGGGAGAAACGTCTAAAGACACCCTGAGAGGTCCCTCATAAGGGCCAGAAGACAGATTGAGAGAATCACAATACGGTCATCCCGATATCCGACGCTGAAGCGACAGTTCCGCCCCTGACCGTGATTCAAACCAAACCCGCAGCCCAATCGGGCCAGACCGCGATCGCGCCGGAGCCGCTGGCCGACGCAAACCCGGCCCCCCGGGCGCGCCGTGACGCGCCTCAGATCACGCGACGGCGCCGCGGCAAGCTGCGGGCGGCGGTCGTGACCCTCCGCCCCCGTCAGTGGATCAAGAACGCGCTCGTGATCGCCGCCGCCGGGGCGGCCGGCGCGCTCGGCCACGATGACGTGCCGGTGCGGGTCGGCCTGGCCTTTGTCGCCTTCTGCATGCTCGCCTCGGGGATCTACGCGATCAACGACGTCCGTGATGCCGAGGAGGACCGGCTTCATCCGCGCAAGCGCTTCCGGCCCGTGGCCGCCCACGAGCTCGACGCGCGGGCGGCGGTCGCTCTCGGCCTCGGCTTGATCGTGGCCGGGCTTCTCCTCTGCGGTCTCATACGGCCGCTGCTGGCCGTGGTGGGCGCCGGCTACGTGGCCCTCACCCTGAGCTACACGCTGGTCTGGCGACACCTGCTGCTGCTCGACATCGTCGCCATCGGCGGCGGCTTCGTGCTCCGAGCGGTGGCCGGCGGCGTCGCCTCGCCGGTGCCGCTCTCCCGGTGGTTCATCCTGGTCGTCAGCTGCGCAGCGGTCTTCGTTGCCGCCGGCAAGCGCCATGCCGAACTTCGGCGCACCACGCTGGCAGCGTTCACGACCGGACGCCGTCGGGTGCTCGAGGGCTATACAGAGACGCGCCTGCAGCTCATCCTGGCCGCGAGCGCCGCGGTGGCGATCTTCGCCTACGCGATGTGGGCATTCGAGTTGCCGGACGTCGACGGGATCCCCTGGCGGCTTCTCACGGTTCTCCCGTTCGCCGCCTGTATCGGCCGCTACGGGATGCTGATCGCTCGCGGAAAGGGAGAATCGCCCGAGGATCTGCTGCTCACCGACCGCGTGCTTCAGGCGGCCGGCGCTGCCTGGCTCGTGCTCTTCGCGCTCAGTGTCCACGCCGCAGGTTGACCCGGCCCGGTTCGGCCACCCATGTCCATACCGCAGGCTCACCGGTCGCTAGAAGCAGTCCCTGAGACCGCCTCACCGTCGTTCGGCACCTCCTGGTTGGCCGGCTGGGGCGGTGGACCCCCGGCGCAGGCGCGAGTCACGAGCCCCCGCAGCGTCGAGGAGCTTGCCCGCGCTCTGACGCGATCACGCGCTCTGCCCGACGCCCGGCGCGGGGTGATCGCGCGCGGGAAGGGCCGGAGCTATGGCGACGCCGCCCAGCTCGATGGCGGAGCGGTCATCTCCACGGCTCGGCTGACGCACTGGCAGCTCGATCCCGAGCGGGGCACGGTCACCGCCGACGCCGGGGTCACGCTCGGCGAGCTCCTCGACGGCGTCGTCCCGGCCGGGTGGATGGTCCCCGTCCTGCCCGGCACCCAGCACGTGTCCGTCGGCGGTGCCATCGCCAGCGACATCCACGGCAAGAACCACGGGCGCAGTGGCACGTTCGGCAGCCATGTGGAGGCGCTCGGTCTGCTGAGCGCCGATGGCCGGGTGAGGGAGCTGACGCCGGCCGGCGGGAATCCGCTGTTCGGGGCCACCGTCGGTGGGATGGGCCTCACAGGGGTGATCCTGTGGGCGCGAATCAAGTTGCGCCAGATCTCGAGCGCCCTGCTCTCCGTCGACAGCGATCGTGTCGACTCGCTCGACGCCGCGCTCGAGTCGCTGCTCGCTCCGGGCGGGCCACACCGCGTGGCCTGGCTCGACCTCCTGGGCGCCGCGCCGGCGCGCGGGATCGTCACGCGCGCCGAGCATCTCGCCGCCTCGGATGCGAGCGGCGCGAGCGGCCGCCCGACCGTCCCTGCGCGCGCGGAGGTTCCCGCGTTCTGGCCGGGCGGCGTACTTCGCCCCGGCACGGTGCGCGCGTTCAACGCACTGAGGTTCCGGTCCGTGCCCCGAACCCGGCGAGGCGAAGTCGAGCAGCTCGGGCGGCACATGTTTCCCCTCGACTCCCTCGACCGCTGGCCCCGGCTCTATGGAAGGCAGGGCCTGGTCCAGTACCAGCTGGTCGTTCCCTACGGAGCCGATCACGTGCTCCATCAGGTGATCGAGCACCTCAGCCGCGTCGGGGTCCCGTGCTACCTGGCGGTCCTCAAGGACTTCGGCGAGGCGAATGCGTTTCCGCTGTCCTTCCCGATCGCCGGCTGGACGCTGGCCCTTGACCTGCCGCGGGCAGCGCCTGGTTTGGAGGCGGCCCTCGACCGGCTCGACGAGCTCGTCGTGTCCGCGGGCGGGCGGGTCTACCTGACCAAGGACGCCCGCATGCGGCCGGAGACGCTGGCCGCGATGTACCCGCGCCTCGAGGAATGGCGTGAGATTCGCGACCAGGCCGATCCCGAGGGCGTCTGGCGCTCGGACCTCGCCGATCGAACGGGGCTCGTCGGTCCGGCGCCGGGCAGCGTCGAACCGGTGCCTCAAGCGGCGGCGCCCGAGCGGGAAGCGACCCCGGCGCTGTCCAAGCGCGTCCTCGTCCTCGGGGGCACGTCCGAGATCGGGCTCGCGATCGTCAAGCGGTTGATGGCAGAGGGGCCGGTCCGGCCGTACCTGATCGGCCGTGACCGCGATCGCCTCGGTGAGGCGCTGGCCGAGCTCGAGCGGGCAGGGGGGATGAGAGGCGAGGCCCAGGTGCTCGACGCGGATGACCTGGACCGTCACGAGCCCGCAGTCGCCCGTGCGTTTGAGTGGGCCGGCGGGTTCGACATCGTGATCCTCGCCGTGGGTGTGCTCGGCGGCCAGGCCGGTATCGAGGCTGGCCGGGCCGAGACGCTCGAGGTGATGCGCGTCAACTTCCTCGGGGCGGGATCGCTGCTCCTCGAGTGCCTGCGGCGGCTCCGCGATCAGGGCAGCGGCACCGTCGTCGTGCTCTCGAGCGTGGCGGTCGAGCGGCCCCGTGCCAGCAACGCCATCTACGGCGCCGCCAAGGCCGGCCTCGATGCGCTGGCCCAGGCGTTGGCCGATGCCACGGCGGGAACCGGTGTCCGGCTGCTCACCGTGCGCCCCGGATTCGTCGCCACCAAGATGACCCGGGGCCTGGAGGCCGCGCCAATGGCGACCACGCCCGAGGCGGTCGCCGAGGCGACCGTGGCCGCGCTGGCCGCCGGGGCGCACACCGTCTGGGTGCCGGGCCGACTGCGGCCAGTGTTCGCCATCCTGCGCCACCTCCCGCGCGGTGTGTTCCGGAGGCTGCCGCTGTGAGGCGCAACACGCTGCTGGTCGATGCCGGCATCGCGCTCGTGCTCGCGATCCTGGTCATCGTGATCTCTCCGGGGCTCGCCGTCGTCGGGCTGCTCGCGCTCCTCGTCCTGCTCGTGTGCGGGCTCAGCCTCGCGATCGGTCGCCTGCGCAAGCGGCGGCGGGAGAACCCGGTCAACGAACTGCGGCGCTCCCGCGCCGCCGAGGCGCGGGCGTCCCGGCAGCGGCCCCGCCACGACCGGCGCCAGAACGCCGGCGCGCGCCGGCGGACGTCCCGGCGCTAAGGCGTTTCTCACTGCAGGTTCGCTGACCGCAGCAGGAGCCGCCGGCGGTGTCTGGAAGGGGGAAGGGCGCCCGCCGCCATGGCGCGGCGCTGCCCCAAGCCATGTCACGCCGTCACGCCGCCGCCCGCTTCGATGACCCGCTCGAGCGCGCCCTCGACGACTGGCCCCGCGTCGGCCGCGCCGCTCCCCAACGCCCGCCTCCGCATCCGCGCCGCGTCCAGGGCCGCCGAGTCGAGAGCCGCCGACCCCAGGGCCGCGGAGCCCACCGGCGCCGAGCTCCGTCGCTTCGCGTTCGCCTGCGCCGCATCTTCGCGTTCACGCTCTTGATTCTGGTCAGCGTCGTCACGATCTCCTTCACCTCGGCGATGAACGCGCCCTCGAACAGCCCGTTCGGTGTCCGGGCGGTCGAGTGGTTGCGCGACAACGGCGCGGCCTGGCTCGTCTCCGACGTCGAGGCCTTCTACTACAGCTGGAACGCTCCGAGCGCCGGTGGCCCGGGGCTCCGGGCGCTCCCGCATGTCGGAGCAGGCGCTGTGGTCACCGGCAGCAGCTACGCCCCGCCCCCGATCGCCCCCGTGATCGCCCCGGCGCTGCCCGGGGAGGGCCAGTGGCACGGCACCGGGCCGCTCGTGGCCGGCGCGCCACCCGTGCTGGTGACGACGTTCCGTCCTGACCCCAATTACCCGCAGATGGTGGCGGGCGTCGCCTGGATCGACTCCTCACGCGCCTGGCTGCAGCTGTATCCCGGGCGCTACGAGCCGCCGGAGGCCTCGGGAGCCGCCGCCGAGGTGCCGCCGCAACTTCGCAGCGGCCTGCTGGCGGCGTTCAACAGCGGCTTCAAGCTCGAGGACGACGGCGGCGGGTTCGTCGCCTTCGGCCGGGTTTATGCGCCGCTCCGGGACGGGCAGGCGACGTTGCTGCGGTATCGCGACGGGCGGGCCGACGTGGTCACATGGACGGGCGGGCCGAGACCCGGGGCGAACGTGGAGTTCGCCCGCCAGAACCTGCCGCTGATCGTCAGTGGCGGTCGGCTGAACCCGAATCTCGCCGACGGCCCGCAGTGGGGCGCGACCCTGGGGAACGCGGTTCGCGTCTGGCGATCGGGCGTCGGCGTCGACGCCCGCGGCAACATTCTCTATGCGGCCGCCGACAACCAGACCGCCCAGAGTCTGGCCGAGATCCTCCAGCGCGCCGGCGCGGTTCGGGCGATGGAGCTCGACATCAACTCCGAGTGGGTGACGTTCAACTTCTTCGGCGGTTGGGGTGCGGCCCTGCCCCAGAAGCTTCTGCCGGACATGACGCGTGATGCGACGCGCTACCTGACCCCGGATGACCGCGACTTCTTTGCCGTGTACGCGCGTCGCGGCTAGGAGCTTTCTCACCCGCGGCTAGGAGCTTTCTCACCCGCGGGCTGGCGTGGCCCCTACACCCGGCTGGGAGACTGTGAGCGTGGCCAAAGCGCTCCTCGGCTGCGCCCTCGCGCTCGCGCTCGTCGCCTGCGGAGCCAGCACCGGGCACGTGCATCGAGCCAAGCACGGGGCGCGAGCGGGCAAGGCCGACCCGGGTTCGAGTGACCCCATCCTGGCCCGGCTCGGGCTCCCGGCACTCCATGGCAGCTCGCCATTGCCCGGCTATCTGATGGTCGCCGACCGGGACAACAACCGGATCATCATCCTCAGCCCGGCCAAGCGAATCGTGTGGCGGTTCCCTGCCCACGGCGGCTCCGGATTCGAGGGGCCCGATGACGCCTTCGTCTCGCCCGACGGGCGCTACATCAGCGTCAACCAGGAATTCAACGAGACGATCGCGCTGGTCTCGCTGACCCGCCATCCGCGCGTCGTCTGGAGCTACGGCCATGCCACCGCTCAGGGCAGCGCTTACGGCTACCTGGCCCACCCCGACGACGCCTACCTGCTGCCCAACGGCCAGATTCACGTCGCCGACATCATCAACTGCCGCGTGCTCTGGATCACGCGCGCCAAGCGGATCGCTCGCTCGATCGGCAGCGCCGCCGACTGCACGCACGATCCGCCGCGGGCGCTGAGCGACCCCAACGGCGACACGCCGCTGCCCGACGGCGGCGTCCTGGTCACCGAGATCGGCGGCTGGGTGGATCGCTTCGATCGCGCCGGCCGGCTCGTGTGGTCGATTCGCACGCCCACCGACTATCCCTCGGACGCGCAGCTTCTCCCCAATGGCAATGTGCTCGTCGCGGCCTACAACACGCCGGGTCGGATCGACATCCTCACCCCGCACGGCCGCATCGTCTGGACCTATGAGCGGCTCGCGGGGCCGGGCGCACTCCACCAGCCCTCGCTGGTCGTGATGCTCCCGAACGGGATGATCGCGGCGACCGACGACTGGAACGATCGCGTCGTGGTGATCGATCCGCGGAGCGAGCGGATCGTCTGGCAGTACGGCCACGACGGGGTGCCCGGGAGTAGCCCGGGCTACCTCGACAAACCCGATGGGCTGGATCTCCTCCCCTGATCGACCGCTCAGCGGGCCACGAGGGTGAAGAAGTCCCGGCTCCACGGGGACAGGAAGGCGCCGGGAATGCCATGTTGGTCGGGGAGCGCCGCGACGGGCGTCACCGGTCCCTTCCCACCCCGGTGCCCGTACAGGTAGCCGGCCACCCACTCCGGGTTGATGTCGAGCTCGGCGGCGCGTACGGCGTGCGCAGCCAGGAGCGCATGCGCGAGACCGGCCACGGTCAGGTTCTTCCCGCCCACCCAGACCAACCGGTGATCGGCCGTGATCCCGAGCGCCGAGCGAGCCGGGTCGACCACGCCGCCGAGGGTGGCGCCCCAGCATGAGAGGCACCCGAGATCGGCGGCGGCGGTTCCGTGGTCGATCAGAAGGGTGAGGTTCTGGCGCACCGAGACCACGCGCTGGCCGCGGGCGGGCACGTCGCGCTTCCAGATTCCGATGTCGGTCGATCCGTCGGCGTAGGTAACGATCGAGGCCAGGCCGCCGCGAAGCGGAACCGCGACGCGCCCGTAGGCGGCAAATCCCCCCGCGCCGGTGGAGAGGCGAAACCCCCCGTTGAAGGCGCTCACCAGACGTGACTTCTCAAAGCCGCCCACGGACGCGCCGTAGCGCCACCCGAGCGCTCCGGCGTCGATCGCGCCGGAGTGCAGATGCAGCGCGAGCGCGCGCTGATCGAAGGTCAGCGTCGTGAGGCCAGGCCGGCGGGTGATCCAGGCCACGGTCTGGCCGCGCCAGCGGACGGCGGGCGCGAACGTCACCGCCCCGCTGCCGAGCGCGGCGGGCAGGAGCTGCGGGAACGCCGGCGGCCTGGGGGCCGCCTGAGCCGCGTGTGTCGTGGCCGTCGTGGTGGCCGTTGTGGTGGCCGGCGCGGTCGCGGTGCTCGAACCACTCGAACCCGAGTGCGTCGCCGCGACACTCGCAGGCTGGCTCGCGCCACCTCCGCCGCAGGCGACCAGCAGCGTGGCCGCCGCCACGGCGCCGGCGGCTCCGACGACTTCCCGCCGCAGACGCATCAGGACGTGATCAGTTACGCCGCGCAGCTTATGGCGTGGCGCTGACCGTCCCGGTGGCGGAACCGCCGTCGGTGTTGATCTGGAGCCGGGCCAGGAGCGTCAGGCTGTGGCCGGCGCCGTCGCTCACCTGCGCCTGGATGTTCGTCCCCTCGAGCGCGGTGACTCGGCCGCTGTACTGCCGCGGCTGCGAGCTCGGGCCGAGCGTCACCTCGCTCGAGGTCATCTCCAGGCCGCCGCCATCGAGCGCCTGGCCACGCAGGATGATGGCCAATGTGTTCAGCCGCTGCCCGGCGAGCGAGAGCGACAGGTTGACCTGACTGAGGCCATCGCCGGTCGAGCTCTGACTCACCGTGCCGCTCACGTTGGCGGTGAAGGCGCCGGTGCTCGTCGACGTCGATCCACTCGAGCGAGACCCACCGCTGGTCGTTCCCGAAGACGGGGCAGCGCTCGCATGCAGAAGCGAGGCCGGCGTCCCCGCCTTCCTCGCCCAGCCCGCGGCCAGCGGGCCGCTCGGCAGCCATACGAGGAGGCCGAGCGGCACGAGCGCCGAGGCGGTCAGGGCGGAGAGCCGAGCCCCCGGGTGCTCGGGCCAGCCGGCGGTCGCCCGTGAGACCAGGGCGACGATCATCACGATCACGCAGCCGCCGGCGAGCACGAGCATCCATCCCGTCTTGGTGTCGCTGCCCGTGCCCAGCCCGTGCAGAAGGGCAACCGGCCACGAGGCGTATGCGGCCCAGTGGGTGATTCGCCAGGTCCGGTAGCCGAAGCGCCGCCGCAGCAGGCTCGTCACCACGATGGCCACCATCAGGTCGAACGCGACCGCCCCGAAGCCGAGCCACAGCGGCCGGTACGCGGATATGAAAGGAATGACCACGTCGACGATGCGGATCGGCGCGAAGCCGTCGAGCAGCGAGGTCAGGATGTGGATGAGCAGGAAGCTCATCGCGAGGAGCGAGACGTTGCGGTGCACGGCGTCGAGCACGAACCGCGGTATGCGGTCGGTGCGCAGGCGCCGGACGTTGGCCACCCCGAGCGCGACGCTCAGGGTGAGCAGGACCAGCGCGACGGTTCCCGTCCCCCGGGTCAGGTACCAGTACGCGGTGGGGCTGCTCGTCACCGCCGTCGTCAGCATCGGCAGACGCCCCTGGTCAGGAGCCGCCGGAGACGACGGGAGCCGGCGCGGGGGACGCTGCCGATGGGGCCTGCGCCGGCTGCTCCAGGCCGCCCCCGCTGGACGTGCTCGAGCTGCCCGAACTGGTCGAGGAGCTCCCCGCCGACGGTGTGGCCGCCGAGGCGGAGCTGTGGCCGTGGAACGAGCGCGCGGCCGCGACGGACACGGCGCCGGTCAGGACGACAGCCCCGGCGACGAACCAGCGGTTGATGCGCGCGATCAGGTCGAGACCGGCGTCCCTGGCGTTGACGGCGTTTCTTCTCACCTCAGCGATATTCGGCGCCGGCCGCAAGAAAACGCTAAATCAGGTGTGAGAAAGCCCTAACTCATCCCCAGGCCCGGACACTCATCCAGACCGCGATCGTGCACAGCAGGAGGCCAGCCGGCGCGGTCAGCAGGCCCAGCCGGGTGGCAGGTTGTTGACCAGGTTGGCCAGGAGCGCGCTCACCGCGGCGATCGCCAACAGGTCGGGGAGGGAGCCGCCGCCGGGCAGCAGCGAGGTGACCGCCCCACGCAGCCCGTGGCCTCCCGCGGCGGCGACGATCACGCCGAGGCCGAGGACGAAGAGCAGAAACCCCGGCTCGGCGGCGCGCACGAGCCCCGGGATGAGATGGGCGCGGGAACTTTGGCGATCTAGTTGACCATAGGTCAACTCCGGGGACAAAGTTCGCCCTCGACGCATCAGCTCTGGCAACGTGATCGCGGTTGCCCCGCGAAGCGGGTGAACGAGAGGCGGCTGGCGTGGAAGGCGAGCAGATTGGTCAGGTTGGAGACGACGAGCAGGAGCGAGGCCGAGTTGGCGAGGTGCGTGCACGCGTAGGCGTGCGGCTTGGGCGCCGCGCGCAGCCGCGCCGCGGTGACGAACACCACCGGCGTGAGCAGGACCACGGTGGCGTCGAGGCCCAGGAGCGCGGTGACGAGCGAGCGTCGAGGCCAGCGCGAGCAGTGCGAGAG
>Ga0070731_10001836_pt1 | contig 21279 bp, 18 predicted proteins | sample Coa_R1_2_FD_66448 | JGI IMG/M metagenome (GOLD analysis project Ga0070731, IMG submission 66448) | Surface soil microbial communities from Centralia Pennsylvania, which are recovering from an underground coalmine fire - Coalmine... | ecosystem: Environmental > Terrestrial > Soil > Unclassified ... | reverse complement strand
AACGATCCCGCGAAATATTTCAATAAAAGGGAATTGTCTTTTTTGACGCCATTTTCAACCGGGTTCCCTTCTGCATCGGTTTCGGTAAAGCTTACATTCAGTACATTGTCTTCTCCGCCGACCGATTCCGGTTCGGTCATTTTTCCGTGACGGACCTGCAATCGCTCCAGTTCTGCATCGATCATTTCGTCAGTCACTTTGACCTTGTAGCGTTTGAGTTTGGCTACGGTCAGGTCAGCAATCGAAAATGCAGGCTTTAGACCCACCTCAAAATCGAAAGCATAATCGGAAGGATTGCTCATGTCAAGATTGCGAAAATCGGAAGCTAACGGCAAGGGTTGGGCGAAAATATCCAGCTTTTGGCTTTCCATATAGGAGCTGAGTTCTTTTTCGACAGACCGCAGAACTTCGTCATTAAATACGTTGGTTCCATACATTTTTTTCACGAGGCTGGCAGGGACCATGCCTTTGCGGAAACCAGGTATGTTGGCTTGTTTGCTATACTGCTTTAACGCTTTTTCAAATGAAGGCAGGTAATCGCTTTTTTCCAACTTCACCGTAATCTTGTCATTGAGCACGCCGATATTCTCTCTCGTAACTGTTGCCATGTGTCTTTTTTTTTGCTCAGGAAACCTGGATTTCCAGAGGGCTGCAAAGGTAGGAGAAATTTGCGAAAACAAGGATGGGTCGGGGCTGAAAGGGCCCGCTTGCAGTCTCGATATTTGGCTTTTTGGCGACCTTAACATCAGCTAAGCGATCCTGGGTGATAGACATTTTTACCCGGCCGATTAGCACATGGTCTTATTAATTGAAATTGAAAAATTGATTATTTTTTTCGCGGGTCAGGCACTCTGCCGCAAAACCAGCAACGGAACTTTGGTCTCAAATGCCACTTCCCTGGTGTAATTTTTTCCAAACAGTTTCTCGAAGAAATTGTGCTTGTGCAAGGTCATCACGAGTAGCTGTATGGGATTGGACTGGGTAAACTCGTTTATGCCCTGCATGATTGATTCCGCCTCCTGGATGATGAAGTCGTGCTGGGTATCTTTGAAAATCGCGTCAAGTGTCGCTGCAGCTTCGGCATCATGAGGCCCGTGTTCCTTGCCGATGTTTTTGACATGCATCAGATGAAGCTTAGCGCCAAAACTCCGGATGATTTCCATTAAAGTATCGAGTTGGGCGGTATTTGCAGGAGAAGAATAATCAGTCGCATAGGCGATTTCATGAATTTCGTCAAAGGAAGCAGGCCACGGCACAACCAACACCGGTTTTTTTGAACGTTGGATTGTATTTACGGTCGTGCTGCCGATAAACTTGTTGGAAGCTCCTTCGCCCCGGATGGCCATCACGACCAGGTCGGCATTTTTTTCATCGGCCAGGATTTTGATTTCTTCTGAAGGTATACCAATGCGGACCAGCCATTCCACCTCCACGCCGAAGCTTGCAAATATCCTGTCGGCATCTTTTTTAATTCTTTCTTCATTCTCTTTTTGAATTTCTTCCACGGATACCATCATGTAGGCAATATCAGTCACCGCTGTGGGAAGGTTGTACGCGTGAAACAGGACCAGTCGTGCTCCCAACGCAGAGGCGAGATGAGCGGCAAATACGGTTGCATTACGGGAGACAGCCGAAAAATCTGTGCCTACCAGTATCGTCTTCATTTGTTTGCATTTTCAAATAAGAGAACATGAAAATCGGACAACGACAACAGAGCAACGAGCCGGTTTTCGCGGTAAAGATAAGAATCAATGAGTTGTGCGGGTGATAGGAGTCGAACCTACATGCCTTGCGGCGCCAGATCCTAAGTCTGGTACGTCTGCCAATTTCGTCACACCCGCAATTGGGGCAGCAAAACTAGTGTTTTTTGACCGAAGATGAGTCGCTGGACGCCTCCCGTCTCGCGTTATTTTCGTAAATTCGTCCGAATGGAAACGGTAGAGGCAATACCACAATACAATCTTACCCAGGACCAGGAAAAGAAGCTGATTCTCCGTGAATATCGATCCCTTTTACGCTCGCTGAAGCCCAAGCTCAAATCAGGCGATAAAGATAAGCCGGACGATAAGGAGCTGGTTCGCCGGGCCTTCGAAATTGCGGCTGAGGCGCATAAAACTATGCGCAGGAAAAGCGGCGAGCCCTACATTTTACATCCGTTGGCTGTTGCCCGCATCTGCGTTGAGGAAATCGGGCTGGGCGTTCGTTCTACCATTTGCGCGCTGCTTCACGACACGGTCGAGGACACCGACGTCACCCTCGACGACGTGGAAAAGACTTTTGGCGTCGAGATCGCGAGAATTGTTGACGGTTTGACCAAGATATCCAACGTCATCGATGTCAACGCATCCCAACAGGCCGAAAATTTCAAAAAAATTCTGCTGACGCTGACTGACGACCCGCGGGTCATCCTGATCAAACTCGCAGACCGTCTGCATAACATGCGTACGCTGGATAGCATGAAGCGCGAAAAGCAATTAAAAATTTCTTCTGAAACAGTTTACGTTTATGCGCCGCTGGCGCACAGGATGGGATTGTACAACATAAAAACGGAACTCGAAGACCTGGCGATGAAATATCTCGAGCCGGAAGAATACAAGGAACTTGCACGCAAGCTCTCGGAGACCAAACGAGAACGATCACGCTATATCAACGAATTCATCAAGCCGCTTAAGGATAAGCTGGACAAGGGGGATTTTGATTTTGAAATTTACGGGCGACCCAAAAGCATTCATTCGATCTGGAACAAAATGCGTAAAAAGGGCGTGACGTTTGAAGAAGTCTACGACTTGTTTGCCATTCGCGTGATCCTGAATTCTTCCCCGGAAAAAGAGAAAGAAGACTGCTGGAAGGTGTATTCAATGATTACCGATGAATATACGCCTTCACCCGAAAGGCTTCGCGACTGGCTAAGCAACCCGAAATCGAACGGGTACGAAGCCCTGCATACGACCGTGATGGGCCCCCAGGGAAAATGGGTGGAAGTGCAGATCCGGACGAAACGCATGAATGAAATTGCGGAAAAAGGGCTTGCCGCTCACTGGAAATACAAGGAAGGGGCTAACGACGAAAGCCGCTTTGACAAGTGGTTCCAGCAGATTCGCGAAGTATTGCATACCCAGGATAATGATTCCGTCGACTTCCTCCAGGACTTCAAGACCAGCTTCCTGACGGAAGAGATTTATGTGTACACGCCCAAAGGCGACGTCAAAATGCTGCCTGTAGGCTCCTCTGCGCTGGACTTCGCATTCTCTATCCACAGTGCTGTCGGCGTTCAATGTATTGGCGCCAAGGTCAATCATAAACTCGTCCCCCTTGGTCACAAGCTCCATAGCGGGGACCAGATTGAAATCATCACGTCGAGCAAGCAAAGACCAACCGAAGACTGGCTCAATTTCGTTGTCACGGCCAAAGCCAAAAGCAAGATCAAGGATGCGCTCAAGGAAGAAAAGCGCCGGATCGCTGACGAAGGAAAATATTTGGTTCAGCGAAAACTCGAAAATTTCGGCGCCGTCTACAACCAACATAACATCGATATCCTGACTGGTTATTATAAGCTCGGGTCTTCCCTGGACCTTTTTTACCAGGTGGCAGTAAAGAACATTGACCTGCATGAACTCAAAGAGTTTCACCTGCTTGGCGACCGTCTTGAGCCTCCCAAGCCGATGAAGCCCGCGACAGAGGTAAGGATTGACTTCTCATCGCCTGTGGGAAAAAAGGATGCCGAACTTATCATATTCGGCGAGAGCAGCGACAAGATCGTCTATACGCTGGCCAATTGTTGCAAACCGATTCCGGGTGATGATGTCTTTGGCTTTGTCACCACAGGGAAAGGCCTTACGATTCACCGGACCAATTGTCCAAATGCTGCCAAATTGCTGTCGAACTTTGGCCACCGGGTCGTCAAAACCAAGTGGGCGAAAAACAAGGAGATCTCATTTCTTACCGGTGTGCAAATTGTTGGCATGGATGACGTAGGCGTCGTCAATAAGATTACTAATCTGATATCCGGGGAAATGCGGCTGAATATAAACGCGATTACCATCGAAGCAAAGGAAGGCGTATTCGAAGGAAACATTAAGATTTATGTTCATGACAAGGAAGAACTGGACGAGCTGGTGCACCGCCTCAAACAACTTAGCGGGATACAAACTGTCGACCGTTTCGATACTGAAAATGTTTAAACGATCTTGACAAATCAATTGGTTGGCCAAGGTCAATTCTCCTATTTTTGCTGCGTTTCAAAATCTTTTACATGGTTGACGTCATTTTGGGTCTGCAGTGGGGTGATGAAGGCAAAGGGAAAATCGTAGACTATTTTGCTCCAAAGTACGATATGATCGCCCGCTTCCAGGGCGGCCCAAACGCGGGGCACACGCTGTATGTTAATGATAAGAAAATCGTGCTGCACCAGATACCTTCGGGAGTATTTCACGAAAATACCATCAACCTGATCGGCAATGGCGTCGTCCTTGACCCGATCACGCTGAGAAAGGAATGCGAAGCGGTAGCATCCTTTGGCGTCGACTTTCGCAAAAATCTTTACATCGCGCAGCGCGCTCACCTCATCATTCCGACCCATCGCGCGCTGGACAGGGCTTCAGAGACTTCGAAAGGCAACGAAAAGATTGGTTCGACATTGAAAGGAATCGGTCCGGCCTATATGGATAAGACAGGCAGGAACGGGCTGCGCGTTGGCGATCTTCTCGACAAAAGTTTTACGACCCAGTATATCAGGCTCCGGTTGAAGCACCAGAAATTGCTTGACGGGTTTAATTATCACGAAGACATTTCGCAGGACGAGGAGGAATTTTTCGACGCGCTGGACTTCATGCGTTCATTCAAGATCGTCAATGGCGAGTATTTTATTAATGACAACCTGCAAAAGCAAAAGAAAGTATTGGCCGAAGGCGCCCAGGGGAGCATGCTCGACGTCGATTTCGGAACTTTTCCTTTTGTGACCTCGTCGAACACGATTTCTGCAGCTGTATGCACAGGCCTCGGCGTTGCGCCACAGCGAATCAGGGATGTGATCGGCGTAAGCAAAGCCTATTGCACGCGTGTCGGGAGCGGACCATTCCCTTCCGAATTGCTTGATGGCATTGGTGAAGAACTCCGCAGGATTGGCAGCGAATTTGGAGCGACGACTGGCAGACCGAGACGCTGCGGCTGGATTGACCTCGTTGCGCTGCGCTATGCTTCGATGATCAATGGCGTGACCAAGATCGTCATGACAAAAGCCGACGTTTTGGACGCATTTGAAGAACTCAGGGTTTGCACGGCCTACAATGTGAATGGCGCAAAGTCGGAGGAAATACCGTTCCAAATGACACGAATGCACCTTGAACCTGTCTGGCAGTCATTTCCCGGGTGGAAGATCGACACCAGCAAAATCAACAGTTGCGGCAATTTGCCTTCTGCAATGAAAGAATATATTCGGTTCATAGAAGGATTTCTTCATGTGCCGATCTCGCACATTTCTAACGGCCCCGGTAGAGATCAACTAGTTGTGAACGGGTAAAATTTTTCAGGAAAAAATTTGGCGGATTAAAAACTTCGCTGAAATTTTACATAAATCTTATTTAGAAATATGGCATCTAAATCTGATAAGGATAAAAAAAGTATAAAAAAATCTGCACCTCCGGCTTCGAAAGAAAACGACAAAAAAGCTTTGTCCAAACCCAAAGGGAAGGAAGAAGAAGATGACGATGACGAAGAGGAGGTTGGAGATGTGAAATCTGCGAAGAAAACAGTTGCACCTGCGAAGGGTAAGAAAAGCGACGAAGTTGACGACAAAGTTGATGATGATGAGTTGGGAGAGGTAGCAAAAAAACCGGCAAAAAAAGGCGCCACCCTCAAAAGTAAGAAGAGCGAGGATGACGAGGATGATGAAGAGTTTGCGGAAGAAGAGGAAGTTGATGATTGGGATAAGGTAGAAGAGGAGGAGGAGTGGGATCCGGACTTCGACGAATTTGACGTACCGAAATCAAAGTATAAAAAAAGCACCGGCGGAACCGGGAAAAAGGCCGGTAAGGAAGAGGAACTGGAATTTGATGAAGATTTCAAAGATCTTGACCTTTTCAGCGACGAGCGCTATGATGACGAAGAAGACGATGATTTTTAACCGATCGAGGTGAACAGAACTTTCGTTTCTTTTCCGGTTTCGGATTTCTCCATAACAAAACTGAAATTGTTGAACTGGATCAAAGCGTTCAACATTTTTTGTTTCCTGGATAATCAACAATATTCTTCCAGGCATCATTCTGTGGAATGCCTGGCCGGTGCGGGGAAAATTGACCAGCTGATCATGCCATCAGGAAAAGCATTTGACAGCGTGAAGGCATTCTCAGATCAAAACCCGGACTGGCTGTTCGGACATTTCGGCTACGGACTGGCAGGCGAAACTGAGGCATTGCCAGTCACCGGGGCGGTCGGGCCAGCAGGTTTTCCCGACCTGCATTTTTTTGTTCCTGAAATTCTCATACGCGTTGCCAATACCCATATCGAGATTGGGTCGCCCATGGGCAACCATCGTGAAATCTACGAGGAGATTGTTTCGACACCCATTTCAGCCGAGTTGAGGCAACCCGTTAGCCATGCTGCGATCCGGTCACGGTTTTCGCGGAAGGAATATCTGCAAACCATCCGTCGCATAAAAAGCCACATTTTGCGAGGAGACTGCTACGAGCTGAATTTTTGCCAGGAGTTTTATATGGAAGACTGCGTGATCGATCCCCTTTCCATGTACCTGCAACTCACCGAAGCCTCACCGAATCCTTTCAGTGGGTTTTACCGGCTTGATGATAGCTACCTTTTCTGCGCCAGCCCGGAGCGCTACCTGAAAAAAACTGGCAGCAGGCTGCTCTCGCAACCCATAAAAGGCACCTGGCAACTGGATCCTGCCGCCAGGAATTCAGACGAAGAGAACCGTTTAAAGTTGCTGCGGAACGCCAAGGAACGGTCGGAAAACGTCATGGTGGTTGACCTGGTACGCAACGATCTTGCGAAAGTGTGCAAAGAAGGGACGGTCGCCGTAGATGAATTGTTTGGCATTTACAGTTTTCCCAATCTTCATCACATGATATCGTCGGTCACTGGTGAACTCGACGACGGTTTGCATTGGGTCGATGCCGTCAAGGCCACGTTCCCCATGGGATCGATGACCGGTGCACCCAAACGCCGCGTGCTCGAACTCATCGAACGATATGAACGTCGTGGTCGCGGTATATTCTCCGGCGCGCTGGGTTATGTAACGCCCACCAGGGATTTTGATTTCAACGTGGTGATCAGAAGTATGATTTATGAGAAGGGGCGAAATTATCTTTCGTTCCCGGTTGGCTCGGGAATTACGTTTTATTGTGATCCGGAGAAAGAATATGAAGAATGCCTGCTCAAAATTTCAGCCATAAAAAAAGTAGTGGCCCGTTCTGAACCACTACTTTTTAAATAACCTATAACTTTCAATATTTTATTTGGGTGATGAAGCCAGCGCCAGATTCGGCTGCGCTGCGCTGTCCTGAGACGTCGCGGCGTTCACCATCTGTTGCACGGATTCTGTCAGGATCTGGTACTTTCCAGATTGGAACAGGTCCATTTTATCGGAAGGCAGCTTGAGATCATAGGTGTTGTTGGCACCGGCCATGATCTTGTCGAATTCAGGATTGTACCGGTTGAATTCGGCTGAATCCATCAGGATGGTCCGGGCAATAACGGAAGAGCAATATTTCCCTGAGATCGCCATGGTCTTTAAATTCCTGATTTCCTCTTTGCTCAGGTTGCGATGAAAAACATACATTGAAGACCCCGAGAGCTGTTCGATCGCTTCCTTCTTGGTCAGCGTGGTAACGCCACCCTGGCCTTCAAAAATATAATGAGTCGCAATGAACTTTTTTACGTGATTCCTCGATTCTGTCGGAAGGTAATATTGAAGCCTCCAGAAATCCTGGCTTCCGCTGCGCTTAATGGCATTCAGCACGTTCCCATCGCCGCCATTATAGGCTGCAATAACGAGGAGCCAGTCGCCAAATTCACTGTACAGGCTGCGCAAGTATTTGGCAGCGGCCACCGTGCTCTTGTCATAATTCTTCCTTTCGTCGTATCTCCGCGTAACGGTCAGGCCCAGGAGGCGGGCTGTGCCGGGCATCAGCTGCCAGGGTCCTACCGCACCGGCCCAAGATGTGGCTGTCGGCTTCAGTTCAGACTCGATTACAGCGAGATATTTCAACTCGCAGGGTAGCCCGTATTTGGTTAAAATCACGTCGATCATGCTGAAATAGGGCTTGCCCCATTTTTTCATGCTTTCCAGGTCCCTGGTGTTCTGCTCCATATATTCCTGGACGAAGCTGATCGCCTTGGGATTGAGCTTTGCGCCTGATTCGCCAACCATAAAGTTGGAAACGAAGAGATTAGAAAATCCGTTTTCAAGTCCTTTTAAAGAATCTACCTGGGTGTGAGTAAGCAGAGACGAATGTTTGCGGGCTGTGTGTGTGGGAGCAGTTGCCTTGCTCCGTTTGATGCCATCCCTTGCGTTTACAAAGGACACAATGCACAAGCTGACGCTTAACAATAAAATCCTGTTAATCTTCATTTTCAATTTTTTAATGATACAATGACCAACTTATTGGGTAGTATCATTCTTCATAGTAGGATTAAAAAACTTACCTAAAAGGTAGTAACTGAGTCCTCAGTGTTCGTTCTCATAAAGTAGGATTTTCGTAGGACTTATATTGTTGCATCAGTTGATGCGAGAACTGGAACAAAGGTAACTCTTTAAATCGGCTAGTCATAGCCTGTATACCAAAAGGCATGCCATTTGAGTGGCTAAAAAGGGGAAGCGAGACGGCGGGAATACCGGTAAGATTTGCGTAAACTGTATAAATATCAGCGAGATACATTGAAATTGGGTCCTCTGTCTTTTCGCCGATTCGGAAGGCGGTAGAGGGGGAAACAGGGAGGATGATTAGGTCTAACTGCTTGAACATCAGATCAGTCCGTTCGATCAACAACTTTCTCACCTGCTGCGCCTTTGTAAAATAAGCGTCATAATAGCCTGCACTTAACACAAAGGTTCCCAATAAGATACGTCGCTTCACTTCTTTGCCAAAACCCATCGAACGGTTCTTTTTATAGAAGTCCCGAAGGCCCAAGTCCCTGTCTTGGACACGAATTCCATACCTGGTTCCATCATACCGGGAGAGGTTAGAAGAAGCTTCGGCAGTGGTCAGGATGTAATAGGCGGGTACTATGTAATCAATGTATTCAAAATCAATTGGTTTGACCTCATGTCCTGACTCGGAAAGGGAAGTCACCATGTTATTGAGTCGACTTTTTATCTCGCGATCGAGGCTTGGGTGCTCGAAAGCGTCTTTGAAATAGCCAATCCGGAGCTTCTGGAACTGCCTGGTGAAAGCCTGCCGGTAGTCTGGCTGGGCCGCCCTGGCAGTCGTGCCGTCGAGAGGATCAGGGCCGCCAATGGCCTGCAAAATAAGGGAAGCATCGGCCAGCGAATGGGCAAATACGCCTATCTGGTCAAACGATGAGCCATAGGCGATCAATCCATACCTGGAAACCCGTCCGTAGGTTGGTTTTAGGCCCACTACGCCACAGAAATCCGCGGGCTGGCGCACCGATCCCCCTGTATCGCTACCGAGACTGACCATGCAGAGGCCCGCTGCGACGGCGACTGCCGAGCCTCCCGAAGATCCTCCGGGCACTCTCTCCTTGTCGATGGGGTTCAGTACTTTGCCAAAAGCCGAATTTTCGTTGGTCGAACCCATTGCAAACTCGTCGCAGTTATTACGGCCGATGATAATGGCATCTTCGGCCAGCAGCCGGTCAATGGCGGTCGCGCTGAAAATGGAGGTATATCCTTCCAATATCCTGGAGGCGGCGGTCATCCTGTGGCCTTTATAAGCAATGATATCCTTTATCGCGACGACAACCCCGTGGAGGCTGCCCAGCGGCTTGCCTGCCTGTCTTTTTTCGTCGAGCGTTTTCGCTCTTGCCAGGGACTCGTCTTCAAAGACCTCGAGAAATGCATTCAGGTCTTTATGGCGAGATATCTCGGCGAGATAATGTCTTACTGCGAGACTGCAACCCGCCGGGGTGTCCGCGAGGAATTGGTGATAGTCTTTTATGGTCGTAAATGAAAACAAAGCGTTGATGATTTAAGACTGGAGACCTAGTTCCACTCAGCTTCCTTTTGCTTTTCCTGTTTCTCGACCCTGACGCAAAGCCACACACTGACTTCATAAAGAAGCATGAGCGGGATCGTACAAACGATCTGGCTAAGCATGTCAGGCGGCGTAATGATGCCTGCTACGATGAGCATGACCAGGATCGCATATTTACGCACCCTGCGCAAATAGGAAGCGCTGACCACGCCGACCTTGGCCAGGAAATACATCACAAGCGGGAGCTGGAATGCAAGACCCGCGCCCAGGATCAGCGGCACAATGGTATTGAAATAGCTGCCGATCGTCCAGTCATTCGTGATATTGTCGTCAATCTTAAACCTGGAAAAGAAATTGATGGTATAGGGCGCAATAACGAAGTACCCAAAAAAAACACCGGTGAAAAAAAGGAGGGACACCCAGAATATGACGCCGCGCGTGTTTTTTAATTCTTTGGGTGTGAGTGCAGGCTTGGCGAATTTCCAGAACTGCCAAAACACGTACGGAAACGCAATAATAAATCCACCGATAAGCAGGATATTGAAATAGACATCAAATTGTCCTGCCACCGATGTACTCTGCATTTTGACATCGATCTTGTTCATGCAAAGCCTGCTGCCCAGCCCCAGCCTTTGACTGAACCTGCAGAGGATTCCATATGTGGGGAAATCGGCATGGGTAGGTCCCATCAGGATTTTCTTAACGATAAAGCTGTTGTAGATTGCCATGACAATGGCACCCAAAACAACGGCTAGCGCCGACTTGAAAAGATGTCCCCTCAATACATCGAGGTGTTCAACAAAAGACATCTCAGCCCTCGGGCCGCCCTTATCGCTGCGCTTAAAAAGCTTCATGGAAAATCAGATCGTAGAATATAAAAGTATGGCAAATAAAAAGAAAACCTCGCACAAATCGTCGGCGAGGCTTACTCATTCTATGAATGAAAAATTTGTTTTTGGCCTACCTTAGGAAGAAACTTGTTTGTTGGAGGAATTTGTATTACTGTTGTTCGAATTGTTGTCCTGCATATGATCTTCGATTTCCTTCCGGACATTATCCTTCGCGTCTTTGAATTCGCGAATTCCCCTGCCCAGTCCACGCATCAATTCAGGTATCTTTTTGCCGCCAAAAAGCAGCAACACAACCAGCGCAATTAGCAATATATGCGGACCGCTGAATAAATCTCCCATAACGACAATTTAGAAGTGAATAATAAAGGTATAAAAGAAAATCAATACCCGCTATACATTTAACAGTTGAAGCGTCCAACTGTTTGCCCTAAAAACGTTTTTCCCGGATGCGTGCAGTCTTGCCGCTGCGTTCACGCTGGAAATAAAGCTTGGCCCTGCGCACACGGCCCGCCTTACTCAATTCAATCGATTCAATATTCGGCGACAGCAGCGGGAAAGTTCTTTCGACGCCAATGCCATCGGAAATTTTTCGAACAGTAAAGGTCGCTGTAAAGCCGGCTCCCTGGCGTTTGATGACTACGCCCTTGAAGCCCTGAATCCTTTCCTTGTTGCCTTCTATAATTTTGTAATTCACAGTGATGTTGTCACCTGCCTTGAATTTGGGAAACTCTTTCTTGCCGGTTAGCTGTTCGTGTACAAAGTTCACTGCCGAATTCATATACAATTTTTAAGGATTGCAAAAGTAATGGATTACTAAGAAAATTAAAATTAATTCGGCCTGAATCGCAGCTAGCGCGCGACCGTCACCGTCCTCTTTTCCCTGATCACGGTCACTTTAATCTGTCCCGGATAGGTCATTTCGGTTTGGATCTTTTGCGCTATTTCAAAACTCAACTTGGCGCTGTCTGCATCGCTAACCTTTTCAGCTTCAGCAATTACCCTCAATTCCCGCCCAGCCTGGATGGCGTAAGCCTTCTCGACTCCCGGATAGGACATGGCAAGGTTTTCCAGGTCTTTGATTCGCTGCAGGTATTGCTGCATAATTTCACGACGCGCCCCGGGGCGGGCGCCGCTGATGGCATCACAGGCCTGTACGATGGGCGAAATGACGTATTGCATCTCGATTTCGTCGTGATGCGCACCAATAGCATTGACGATTGCGGGGTTCTCCCCAAATTTTTCAGCCAGTTTCATGCCCAGCAAAGCGTGGCTCAGCTCAGTCTCTTCATCGGGCACCTTGCCGATATCATGCAGCAGGCCAGCTCTTTTAGCAAGTTTTGGGTTAAGTCCGAGTTCGGTAGCCATAATGCCGCAGAGATTGGCGACTTCCCGGCTGTGCATCAGGAGATTCTGGCCATAGGAGGACCGGAACCTCATTTTGCCGACGATACGCACGAGCGATTTATGCAGCCCATGAATTCCCAACTCGATCACCGTGCGTTCACCGATCTCAACGATCTGTTCTTCAATCTGTTTCTTGGTTTTTTCAACCACCTCCTCTATTCGCGCGGGGTGAATTCGGCCGTCTGCGACAAGGCGCTGGAGGGAGAGCCTGGCGATTTCGCGGCGAAGCGGGTCGAACGATGAAAGCACAATGGCTTCGGGTGTGTCGTCCACGATCAGGTCGACGCCCGTTGCAGCTTCAATCGCACGAATATTACGTCCTTCACGGCCAATGATCTGGCCTTTAATTTCATCGCTTTCCAGGTTGAATACGGTAATGGAGTTTTCAATGGCCTGTTCTGCCGCGGTCCGCTGGATCGTCTGGATAATGATCTTGCGGGCCTCCTTGTTGGCCTTCTGTTTTGTTTCGTCAATGATTTCCTGCTGAATGGTCAGCGCCTGTGTCTGCGCCTCCTGCCTCAGGCTTTCTACAAGCTGGGCCCTTGCTTCGTCCGCACTTAAGGCGGCAATCTTTTCCAAGCGGCGGATATGCTCTTCCTGGTGTTTTTCCAGTTCAGTCCTCTTTTGACTGACAACCTCAATCTGGCGATTCAGGTTTTCTTTAATCGCTTCATTTTCTTTGAGTTGACGATCAATGTTTTCGTTCTTCTGATTTAGGCCCTGTTCTTTTTGCCGAATCCGGATTTCGGATTCGTTCAGTTTCCTGTTGCGGTCCAGGACTTCCTTGTCATACTCGGACTTAAGCTGGACGAATTTTTCTTTGGCTTCTAGGATTCGTTCCTTTTTTGTGTTTTCTGCTGTCGCCTGTGCTTCCGAAATGATCTTTTTACTTTGTAAATCTGCCTCCTCAAGTTGCTTTTTGGTGTTCTTCGCGAAGATGAATTTACCCGCTACAATACCTATAATCAGAGCAATAAGCCCAACTATAATGGGAGCTATATCTGAATTCATTCAAATTTAGATTTAAGGCGTTTATAATCATATGCTTGACAATCATGTTCATGAATGCATGAAAATGTGATAGTTGACGAAGTTACGACATTTAAATCAGCGAAGATTAACCTTACAGTGCTTTTTCGAGCTGTCCTTCAATCTTACGGATGATGTCGTCAAGTGCGGCTGAATTGGCTGATTCTTCCTGGGACTCAAGCTGGGTGGAATACCAAAGCAGGACCATCGCTATATAATCCTGCATGTCCTTCCCGGAGTAATTTGTTTTGAACTCAAGGATTTTGTCATTAATCGCCTTAAGGTTTTTCCTTACGCCCTCTTCATCCCCGTGTTCAATCTTAATGCGATAGGTGCGATCCCCGATCAAAACATTTATTGGAATAAGTTCTTGCATAGGTAAAATACTTGTTTTAAATTTATTCACAGTTTATTAACAGCTGTGAACGCGGCTATACGAAGTTAGTCAACTGCCTCCATAGTCAATCCCTATGAAAAAAAATATTTGCACATATAACCCCACTAAGCCATGTTAGTAAAAAGCAGATCATCGGTCTTTATTGACCGGCTAACTTTTCAGGTTGACAACCCCCAAAAATGTTTGTTGAAGGCGGTTCTCAAAGATGACACTGGAAGCGTATGCGGTGCTCTGGAGACTGAAGCCGAAAACGAACAGCAGATTTTCAGTTGGAATGGTCTTAACGATCTTCCTTATGGGGTCTACACCCTGGAAGTGTCCAAAGGAACTGATGAAGGAAAAATGCTGCTCGTCAAGCGAATCTGAATTATTCGTTGAGCAGCGCGATGCATCGGTCAATCTCTTTAATGTAATTGTGAAGGCGTTTTTCAAACGCCTTTTTTTCTTCCCCGGACATTTCGGTCTTGGCGGACTGCAGGATCTGCGTCCGTTGGCGAAGCCGGTCGAGTTCTTCTGCATGATGATCATGATGAGTCTTGAATTCTTTGATCTCATCTTTTAACTTCGAATTTTCTTTCTGAAGGGACTGATATTGTTTAAGCAGCTGCTGTAATTTTTCGTGAATTTGTTTCAACTGTTTTTCCTGCTGGGTCATGGTTCAGTTTTTTATTGCCTTCTTATCTCAGCATTTAGTTTGTTTTTTAAAGATAGCATTATTTTGTTCATCATTCGATCGATTTCTTCATCGGTCATGGTTTTTTCCTGATCCGCAAAACTGAGAGCAAGTGCCAGCGATTTTTTGCCCGCGCCAATCTTCTCGCTTTCGAAAATATCGAAGAGCCTGATGCTTTCCAGCCTCTCGAGATCGAGTGCGTTGATTATTTCTTCCACTGATTCGTACGCAACGGTGCTGTCGACGACAAGCGCAAGATCCCTGTGAACGGGCAGCTGCCTGGGCAGCTCGCTGAATTCTATTTTCCGGCTTGACGCTTCGCCAGCCAGCGCATTCCAATTCATGTCAGCCACGTATACCGGCTGCTTGATGCCGAACGTCCGGAGGACCGCCGGAGCAACCCGGCCCAGTTCCACCAGCGTCGGGCCTTTCTTCACTGAGAGTTGGTAATCATATTTTTCATTTTGCGTTTTTGTGAAGACGGGGCTTTCGACATTCATCAGGGCGAATATTTTTTCACAAATGCCTTTCATGAAGTAAATATCTGCCTGCGTCGATTTGTTCCTCCATCCCAGTTCTCCTGATGCGCCGGTCGAATAGAGAAAAAGATGATCGTCTTCCCGATAGCGCCCGACCGATTCTGTTCCGTAAGTTTTCCCAAATTCAAACAGGCAAAGGTTTGAAGCTTTCCGGTTGAGATTGTACGCGACCGCTTCAAGTCCCGTCTCCAGCATGGAAGGGCGCATGACGTTCAGTTCCGCGCTAAGGTTATTGATCATTTTGACCGAGTGAACGAGCTCCGACGATGATAAAAAGGCGCTGTTGGTTATGGAATTGGTCAGAATTTCGTTAAAGCCGCTGGCTGCCAGATAATCGCTGACTTTATCCCGCAGTGCGGCGACGTATTGATTTTTTTCCGTCGACGGCGTAATGTAAATGGAAGACGGTATTTCGATATTGTCGAGGCCGTCAATCCGCATGATCTCTTCCACAACGTCTGCCGGCAAAATAATATCCGGCTTATGAAATGGCGCCGCCACCATGATACCCGATGCATCTTCGCCAGTGACTTCAAAGCCAAGACTGAGCAGGATTTTTTTTATCGCAGTCAAGGGATAGCTTTTCCCGCTGAGTTTTTTCAGGTAGTCGTAATCAAGCCTGACTTCCTGCTTTTGCCTTTTGCCAGGGTAAACATCAACAGCGTCGGATGCGATTTCTCCGCCCCCGAGTTCGACGATCAGGGCGGCGGCTCGCCGAAGCACGTTTACGGTATTTGATATATCCGTTCCTTTTTCAAATCGCCCCGCTGCGTCTGTTCTCAGGCCATGCCGGACAGATGTCTTCCTGACATCTGCAGCGTTGATACAGGCGCTTTCCAGGAAGATATTTTTCGTCGTGGATCTGATGCCGCTGCCCAGGCCGCCGAATACACCTGCAATGCAAATAGGTTCGTCCTGGCTGCAGATCATGACATCTTCTGCACTGAGTTTTCTTTCCTTTCCGTCAAGCGTGACAAACGGAGTGCCCTCGCGCAGATTCTTTACAATGATTTTGCCCCCATGAATCTCATCGGCGTCAAAAGCATGCAGCGGCTGCCCGGTTTCATGCAACACAAAATTTGTGATATCAACAATGTTGCTGATTGGTCTTACGCCAACTGCCGAAAGGCGTTCCCGAAGCCATTGGGGCGATTCCGCCACCTTAATATTCCGGATGCTGATTCCTGAGTAGCGCGGACATCCCTCGCTGTTCTCAACAATAACGGCGATGGGCAAACTATTATCGCCACCGGGCAGGATTTTCGGATAAGGGTAGTTGGGCCGGACATCGCGATTCCCATGATGCGACAGGTATGCGCAAACGTCACGCACAACGCCGATATGGCTCATGGCATCCATATGATTAGGTGTAAGCCCTATCTCGAATATGTAATCCTTGTAGGGTTTGAAGTAGTTGGCCACCGGCGCCCCCGTCCGTGCGTTAGGATCGAGTATGAGGATTCCAGCGTGATCGGTGCCCAGCCCGATTTCGTCCGGGGCGCAAATCATTCCGTGGCTTTCCACGCCGCGAATCTTTGCCACCTGAAGTGTAAATGGTTCACCGCTTGTCGGGTAAATGGTCACACCCGGCTTTGCCACGATCACTTTCTGGCCGGCGGCAACATTCGGTGCGCCACAGACGATTTGCAGGGGTTGCGATCCGCTGTCGTCCACTTTTACTGTCGTCAGCTTGAGCTTATCCGCATTGGGGTGCTTTTCGCATGTGAGTACTTCGCCCACGACCAAATCTTCCAGGCTTCCTTTGATGGATTCATAGGTTTCGAGACTCTCCACCTCAAGGCCGATTCCGGTAAGAATTCCCGACAGCTTTTCCGGGCTGACTTTTTCCGGGAGGTATTCGCAGAGCCAGTTGTAACTGATTGTCATCGCATTTTTTTCTGGGGGGTAAAGATAGTTTTTTGTGTCATGCATAACTGGCTGGAGCGGCGATTGAAATGTGAATTTTTTTAGGATAAAAGAAAGTTAAAGCGGAATTGGTCAATTGACTTGGAGTCGAGCGCGAAGTCTCAATATTGGTTTTTACCCATCAACTTAAAAATTGAATTATGAAAAAAATTATACTCTTTACGATGATTGCGGCAAGCCTTCAGCTGGCTGCGTGCAGCACCTACAGCCAGGCGACTGCCGGCGACGAATACCAGTCGCCTTATGATGACGCAGGGTATACGCCAACGGATGAAATTTCACAACAGACATTCTATGATGACCTGAGTCCGTATGGGCAGTGGATCAATTATCCGCAATATGGCTCCGTTTGGCAGCCTAATGTGGGTTCTGATTTCAGGCCATACGAAACCAATGGCCACTGGGACTATACGGACATGGGTTGGACCTGGGTGTCGGACTATCCATGGGGTTGGGCCGCCTTTCATTATGGAAGATGGTTTTTTGACAACAATGATGGATGGCTCTGGGTACCGGGGTATGACTGGGCTCCGGCCTGGGTGAGCTGGAGATCAAGCAGTGACTTTTATGGTTGGGCTCCACTCATGCCCGGGATCGATTTCGGCGTATCCGTCGGGTACTATAACCCACCGGTCAATTACTGGTGTTTCGTGCCTCACGAATATATTGCCAGTCCGTACATTAACAACTATTGTGTCGGCGCAGGCAGGAACCTGACGATATTTAACAATACCACGGTGATCAATAACCGAATCATTGTCAATAATAACCGGTTCTATGCCGCAGGTCCTAACGTGCGCGAAGTTGAACAGTTTACGCACAGCAATATCCGGCCGCTGGCCATTCGCGACAACTTTCGTCCTGGTCGAGTCCAGGTCAGCAATAATGAACTCAGGATGTTCAGGCCAAGAGTCAACAATTCGCCGGCTGCACGCCCGGGATTGTCAGCTACTACATTCTTGCGACCTTCCAGCGGTTTCCAGTCCAGGGGATCCCAGGTGATTCCTGCTAACCCTGCCGACAGATCCTTCCCGACAAGCAGGCAACCGGCATTTCAACAGCATCGCGAGACCGCAACCCAGCCATACAGGCAACCGGCGTTCGCTTCACCGCAGGGCGCGTTTGTAGCTGCAAACAGGTTTCAGGCGCAGCGGGCTGCACCCGTCATGAATAGCCCAAGGCCCGCATTCCAGCCTCCTGCACGGAATGTGCCTTCCAATTCCTACGCAGCGAATGCCTTCCACCAGTCCCAGCCTTCGGGGCAAAGGGCAATGCCACAGCGTTCGGCTCCTGCTGCACCCAGTTTTTCACGGGCGCAGGCTCCGGTTAGCCGTTCGTCCGGAGGAGGCAGATCGTTCGGCAGAAGATAACAGCTTAATTTATTAATAACCAGGTATCGAAATTGCATGGGTACCTGGTTTTTTCTCATAATTTTTAATCGCTTTTTGAGTTATAGAGGGAGCTAATTATCCCCGATCATCAAAGTTCACTTGGACATTTACTAATTTTGGACACAACTTAAAATCTATGATGAAACACTTATTTTTTACCTCCGTGGTGCTCGCGATCGTCCTGCTAAGTTGCGGCCCCACTTATGTGGTTCAGAGCCCACCGCCTCCGCCGCCGGCCCAGCCTGTCGCCGAGGAACCACCACCAGTTACCTATCAAACTTTTTACGACGATCTCAGCCCTTACGGGCAATGGATTGACTATCCTGAATACGGCTATGTGTGGTCGCCAAGCGTGGGACCCGATTTCAAACCGTACGCCTCCAATGGCCAGTGGGTTTATACGGAGGATGGCTGGACATGGTCTTCCGGTTATAGTTGGGGATGGGCGCCTTTTCACTACGGAAGGTGGTTTTTTGATCCGAACTACGGATGGATGTGGATTCCAGGTTACCAGTGGGCTCCTGCCTGGGTCAGCTGGAGGCAAAGCCCCGACTATTATGGATGGGCTCCCCTCGGACCGCGTGTTGGCGTGGATGTCGCCGTTTCGAGCTACAGTCCGCCGGCCAACTACTGGTGCTTCGTGCCCCATCAATATGTGGCGAGTCCTTCGGTCAGCACCTACTATGTGAACGAGACGAGGAACACGACGATCATCAACAACACGACGGTGATCAATAACTATACGGTGAATAATGTCACCAATAACAACATCACCAACAACCGGATCAACAATACGACGGTCAATAATAATGTCCGGAATAATTTCATCACGGGACCGGATCCGAGGGAAGTGTCCCGATACACCGGTAGCACGATCAGACCGGCCGCCGTGCGCACGTCTTCATCCCCCGGTGAACATTTGTCTAATGGGCAGTTGAGTATCTATCGCCCACGTGTAAACGAAGCATCAGCGCCAGCGTCAAACAATGCGCCGGCAAACAATAATGCGCCCCGTCCGGCGCCGGCACGGTCCGTTCCGCTCACCAATTTCAGACCGGTATATACAAGGAATCCGAATGCCGCGCAGGCCCAGCCTGCAAATAACCAGCAAAACCAGGCCAGCCCGCTTAATCGCACCAATGAGAACAACGGAAACGAACGGCTCAATAACAACGCGAACCAGCAAAATCAGGTCAACCCGCTGACTCACCAAAGCGAAAACAACCCACCGGCCAACCGATCGAACAATAACCAAAATCAGCCTGCAAATAACCCGCCGGCAAATAACAATTTCAACAGGCCTTCGCAGCCGGCAAACCCAGCATCTAGCCAGCCTGCAAGTAATACCCAGCCGGCAAATAACTCCAATCGTACCAGGAATAATTCAGGACAGCAGCCCGCGGGAAACAACCCGAATAATGCCCAGAATGCGGCCCCGAATAACCGCGGAAATGCGCAGCAACAGGGCAATAATGGACAAGGCGCCAACCCTAACGCCAACCAGATTCAGAAACAGCAGCAGATGAAGAACCGGCAGCAGCAGAACAATAATCAACAGCAGCCTAAGCAACGTCCAAAGCCGCCAAAAGATAAACAACCCAAGGACCAGGATAAGAATGGGAATCACCCGTAGTATCAATTAAATCGAAAATAACAACGCCCGCCTCCAATGGCGGGTTTTTTTGTCATAAAAATCGACTTCATGTGCAAACGACACGGTTGGTTTTATATTCACCTGGCAAAATTTTCGACGATTTTATTTATGCACAATTATGTGTTTATTTTATTCGCATTGTTGGGCAAAACTTTTTTAAATTGTGGATAGGTTAATTGTTGCGGTGAATAAGCACTGCTGACGTATGGATAACTATGTAGATTCTTTAGGCAGAAATATAAAATCAAAAAAAATTGGCCGAACGAACAATCGAGTTTTATATTCGCCCTCTTGACTCAAGGGTAACATTTCGTTCATAGTGCCGTAACATTTTCTTAATCTAGAGCTGAACACTAACCCCAACGAGCCTGGTTAAAATTGATGACGAATTAACCAAGTCGGAAAGTCGTCTTCAGAAGCGATGGAACAGATTTTGGCTAAAAAATGTTAAAAAAATGAAAAGAGGGGATAAAAACAGCGAAGATTCGGACCGACGGGAGACCCGGAAGCCCTGGCTTGAGCACCAGGAGCCGGACGGGCCACCGAATTAAAACAGCATTGTTAACTTCTTTGACGGACATACATAGATGCAAATTACTAACCTTTCGGACCGGAAACAGCGTCTTCGCCAGACTGTTGACCTCAATACCATGGTTTATGGAAAACTTCCTCCCCAGGCCAAAGAACTGGAGGAAGCGGTGCTCGGGGCAATCATGCTTGAGCAAAGTGCATTTGATAACGTTGCCGAAATCCTTAAACCGGAACATTTTTACGTCGAAAGCCACCAGCTGATTTTCAGGGCCATGCAGGCCCTGACGCAAAAAAGCCAGCCAATCGATATCCTGACCGTTACAGAAGAACTTCGGTTCTCGGGTTCCCTTGAAAAAATCGGCGGCGCCTATTTTGTAACCCGGCTGACCAACGCGGTCGTGTCAGCAGCCAATATCGAAGCGCATTCCAGAATTGTACTCCAGAAATTTATTCAGCGCGAGCTCATACGGATTAGTGGGGAAATTATTGGTGATGCTTACGAGGACAGTACAGACGTATTCGACCTCCTGGACGATGCTGAAAGCAAATTATTTGAGATAACCAATAACCACCTTCGCAAAAACTTCGACAGCATCGACACGGTCCTGGTCAAAACCGTTCAGCGTATCGAGGACCTGCGCAACAAAAATGAAGATGTAACGGGTGTGCCTACGGGCTTCGCGTCGCTTGACCATGTCACTTACGGGTGGCAGCC
>Ga0070731_10001835_pt1 | contig 21294 bp, 16 predicted proteins | sample Coa_R1_2_FD_66448 | JGI IMG/M metagenome (GOLD analysis project Ga0070731, IMG submission 66448) | Surface soil microbial communities from Centralia Pennsylvania, which are recovering from an underground coalmine fire - Coalmine... | ecosystem: Environmental > Terrestrial > Soil > Unclassified ... | reverse complement strand
TTTTGACGATGACGCAGGCATTGTGACCGCCGAACCCAAAGGTATTACTTAGTGCGGCACGAACCGTGCGTTTGGCCGATTTATTAAATGTAAAATTCAACCCCGGATCAAGTTCCGGGTCATCAGTAAAGTGGTTTATCGTCGGTGGAACCTGGTCTTCTCGAACACTCATGATGCTGGCAATCGCTTCAAGCGCTCCCGCCGCACCGAGGCAGTGACCTGTCATGGACTTGGTCGAAGAAATGTTCAGTTTGTATGAGTGTTCGCCGAACACGTCCATGATGGCCTTTACTTCGGCAATATCGCCGAGCGGCGTCGACGTTCCATGCGTATTGATATAATCAATGTCCCCGGGAGTCATACCCGCATCTTTCAGGGCTGCGCGCATGACGATCTTCGCGCCGAGGCCTTCGGGGTGGGGCGCGGTAATATGGTAGGCATCGGCAGTTGCTCCGCAGCCTGCGATCTCACAGTAAATTTTTGCGCCGCGGGCCAGGGCATGTTCCAGATCTTCGAGAATGAGAACACCCGCACCTTCGCCCATGACAAAACCATCACGGTCCTTATCATATGGGCGACTTGCGGATTTCGGATCGTCGTTTCTTTCGCTCAGCGCCTTCATCGCGTTAAATCCCCCGACGCCGGCTTCACTGATCACGCTCTCCGTACCGCCAGTAAGCATGACATCGGCAATACCCAGGCGAATGAGGTTATAGGCTTCCATGAGCGCATTCGTTGACGATGCGCAGGCGCTTACGACCGCAAAGTTTGGTCCACGAAATTCATGTCGCATGGATATATGACCCGAGGCGATATCAAGGATCATCTTTGGAATGAAAAAGGGATTGAAGCGAGGGGTGCCTTCACCTCTGGCAAAGTTTGTGACCTCTTCCTGGAAAGTGATCAGGCCGCCAATGCCACTTGCAATGACAACGCCTGCCCGCTCGCTGCTGATATTGTTTTTTGTAATTGCCGCATCTGCGATAGCCTGGTCGCTCGCCGCAATGGCCGTTTGGGAAAAACGATCCAGCTTGCGCGCTTCCTTTTTGTCAAGGTATTCGAGCGGATCAAAGTTTTTCAGCTCGCACGCGAACCTCGTTTTGAATTTTGAAGCGTCGAACAGGGTAATATTGTCCGCACCGGGAAGACCGGCAAGCAGGTTATTCCAGTAATCATGCAAATTATTTCCGAGTGGTGTCAACGCGCCAATACCGGTTACAACGACTCTTTTTAATTGCATATTGATTTTCGGAAATTTATTAAGTGATAAATCCGCCTTCTGAGCAAAATTGCTTTTGAAAGGCGGATTTTGATAATATAACGAACTAGTTGTTTTTACTTAGCATGTTCTTCCAGGTAGGCAATAGCCTGGCCCACTGTAGTAATCGTTTCTGCCTGTTCGTCAGGGATGGATATATTGAATTCCTTTTCGAATTCCATAATGAGTTCTACGGTGTCCAGCGAATCAGCCCCCAGATCATTTGTAAAAGAAGCTTCATTAGTAACTTCTGCCTCCTCGACGCCCAGCTTGTCCACTATTATTTTTTTAACTCTTGTAGCGATGTCTGACATATTGTAAAGTTTAGTTACGGCTGCAAAAATAGAATATTTGGGCTAATCCGAACAAAGAGGGGTTTTTTATTTTAAGACCCATAAAAAGCAGTTAAATTCTGAACATCGTAGCCCGTTTTTTGTTCCTTTTTAAGTCTGTCGGATGCCCCGTGATAACCTGTACACTTTTCCAATATTCCCTTTATTGTTAATTGAAATTTAATTGATTTTAGCGCAACGATTGGAGCTCCCCGTCTTGAAAATTTGAATAACTTCGGGTCTGCTTCACTCATAAATATATAGCATGGCGCTTAAGATGATCGACCACGGAACTCGGGAGTACCAGCAAATGATTCAACTTCGCAACGATATGCTGCGTAAACCGCTGGGTTTATCCTTTAGCGTCGAAGAGCTGGAAAGGGAAAAAGAAGATGTATTGATTGGAGCTTTTGAGGACGACAAAATGCTTGGGTGCTGCCTGCTCACCCGCATTGACAACCAGACTGTGAGATTACGCCAAATGGCTGTGCCAAACAACCTGCAGGGGAAGGGCGTCGGGCGGGCACTTATGGTATTTGCGGAAAATATTGCGCGAGACATGGGTTACAAGAAGCTTATCATGCATGCCCGAAAAACCTCCCTCGGTTTTTATGGCAAACTGGGCTATAGCATTTCGGGTGACGAATTTACTGAGGTCACCATTCCCCATTTTATCATGGAAAAAAAGCTCGTCGATTGCTAGCGAGCCGACACAGGAGCTAAGTTTCTCTCTTTTATAAACCGATCGACCTGCTGGAGAAAGGCAAGCAAAGGCCGCATGCCACTGATCTCATCGACCTGGAGCAGGAATAGCTTTCCTGCCTGGCGCAGTTTTACTTTGTTGGTTCGCTGCTGGATGAATTCCATAATTCCCTTGAAAATCTCGGATTCAAAATATGGCGAGTCGGGCCGGTTGATAAAATAGCATTTGACCGACTCATTTTTGACGATAATCTTTTCAAAACCAAATTCGACAGCAACTTTTCGGATACGCACGGTATCAAAAAGGTCAAGCACCTGTTGAGGAATCGCGCCAAATCTATCCGTGAGCTCATCCTGGAATGCCTGGAGCTCTTCTTCGTTTTCGCAGTTGTCAAGTCGTGTATATAAGGACAGCCTTTCGGTGATGCTTTCGACGTATTCGTCGGGAATCAGTATTTCGAGATCGGTATCGATCGTGCAGTCCTGCACATAATCGTCCTGTTTCTTTATCTCTTCCTCGAAAACTTCTTTGAAATCGCTCCGCTTCAATTCCCTGATTGCTTCGTCGAGGATCTTTTGGTACATGTCAAAACCGATTTCCGCCATAAAGCCGCTTTGTTCACCGCCGAGGAGATTTCCCGCGCCCCGGATGTCAAGGTCGCGCATGGCGATCTGAAAGCCGCTGCCCAGGTCGCTGTGTTGTTCCAGTGTCTGCAAACGCTTGCGTGAATCAGCGGGAAGTGTCGCCAGCGACGGCGCGAGCAGGTAACAAAACGCCTTGCGGTTGCTTCGTCCTGCCCTTCCCCTGAGCTGGTGAAGGTCGCTCAGTCCGAACTGGTGCGCGTTGTTGACGATAATCGTATTGACATTCGGAATATCAACGCCACTTTCCACAATATTGGTGCACACAAGTACGTCGTATTTTTTGGCGATAAAGTCAAGAATGTGTTTTTCCAGTTGATGCCCTTCCATCTGACCGTGCGCATAACCAATGCTCAGATCAGGACAAAGTCCCTGGATGATGCCAGCCATCTCAACCAAGCCAAGGACGCGGTTGAATATAAAAAATACCTGGCCGTCTCTTTCGGTCTCGTAATAAATCGCATCGCGTATAAAGTCTTCGTCATAACCACGCAGTTCAGTCTGGATCGGCTGGCGGTTAGGCGGCGGCGTATTGATGATGCTGAGGTCCCGGGCCCCCATCAAGCTGAACTGCAAGGTGCGCGGAATTGGCGTTGCCGTCAGGGTTAGGCAATCTACCGTGGATCTGAGTGTCTTAATTTTTTCCTTATGCGCGACCCCGAACTTTTGCTCCTCGTCCACGACGAGCAGACCGAGGTCTTTGTATTTCACGTCCTTCCCAAGAAGCGCATGCGTGCCGATGACGATATCGATCTTGCCTTCGGCGAGTTTTTTTAGAACTTCCTTTTTTTCAGCTGAAGATTTGAACCGGTTAAGATAGTCGATAGTTACCGGGAAATTGGCGAGTCGCTCACCGAACGTCTGGTAATGCTGAAATGCCAGGATGGTTGTCGGTACGAGGATGGCGGCCTGCTTCCCGTCGAGACAGGTTTTGAATGCCGCACGGATCGCCACTTCGGTCTTGCCAAAGCCGACATCCCCGCACACAAGGCGGTCCATCGGCGTGGGTGATTCCATATCTTTTTTGACATCGGCCGTTGCCTTGCTCTGGTCGGGGGTGTCTTCATATATAAAGGATGCCTCAAGCTCCGTCTGCATATAGTTGTCGGGCGAGTGCGCGAATCCCCTTTGCGCTTTGCGCTGGGCATAAAGCTTGATCAAGTCAAAAGCGATCTCTTTCACTCTTGTCTTGGTCTTATCCTTGAGTTTTTGCCACACATCACTTCCCAGCTTGTTGATCTTGGGAACGCTGCCTTCCTTGCCGCTGTACTTGGCGATCTTGTGCAGTGAATTAATATTGACGTAGAGGATATCGCCGTCCTTATATATAATCCGAACCGCTTCCTGCAGCTTTCCATTGACCTCGATCTTCTGCAGCCCGCTGTAGACGCCGACTCCGTGATCGATATGCGTGACATAGTCGCCGGGTTGGAGTTCGCGTAGCGTCCTTAGTGTTAGCGCTTTGTTTTTGTTATAAGCCTGCTTGACCTTGTACTTGTGATAGCGCTGGAAGATCTCGTGATCAGTATAGCAAACGGTTTTCAAGTCGTCGTCGATAAATCCTTCATGGATCGATTTAACAACGGGCGTGAACTGGATCGCCGAATGGAGATCCTGGAATATGGTATACAGTCTTTCGAGCTGGCGAGGGTTTTCAGCAAAAAGGTAAATCGTATAATGTCTGGATTCCAGCTCCCGCAGGTTTTTAATGAGCAGGTCGAACTGCCGGTTGAACGCAGGCTGCTGGCGGGTATTGAACGAAATCTGGACATCGGCATGCGCGTCACCGTTATAGTGTCCGAATTCGACGCGAATAAACTTTTTCGTTTCGTTCTCCAGTGCTGAAGAGTGCAGGAAATCGTTTTTCGAAAGATCTACCTTTTGAAAAGCTTCGACGTCTTCGTCCTCCGTTTTTGGAACTGCCGCTTTCTTTCTCAGGAACTCATCGAGCTCGGACTGTTCGATCTCGATTCTTCTTTTGGTAAAATCAATATCCTGGAACCAGATAATGGTATTTTCGGGAATAAAGTCAAAGAGCGAGACTTTATCGTTTTCACCAAATTGGGTTTCAACATTCGGGATAATATGAACCTGGAGCAGTTTTCGTTCACTGAGCTGAGTTTGGGGGTCAAATATCCGGATCGAGTCTATATCGTTACCGAAAAGTTCGATACGGTAAGGCTTTTCGTTGCCGTATGAATATATATCGAGGATTCCGCCCCTTAGCGCAAATTGTCCCGGTTCGTAAACAAAATCAGTGCGCTCAAATCCGTAATTAACCAGGTTCTCCATGAGGCGGTTCAAGTCCAGTTCATCACCCGTCTTAATAAAAATCATATTCCCCGAAAGGGTCTCGGGCAATACGACCTTTTCAAAAACAGCTTCAGGGTAGGTGACGAGGATCTTCTTATTGCCACCAGCGCTCCATCGCGTCAGCGTCTCAGTTCGCAACATCACGTGGCTGCTATTGAGTAACGCATAATTTTTCTTATTCCTGAATGAAGATGGAAAATAGAATATGTCGAGACCTCCCGTGAGACTTTCAATGGTGTTGTGAAAATAAGCTGCCGACTCGGCGTCTTCGCAAATCACGATGTGATTGAGCTGGCTCGTAATGCTATGGGTGAATATGGCGCTAATGACAAAGGCGGAAGAGCTGCCATGCAGGCCAGAGAGCGATACCTGCTGAGGTGCGGACATGGTAACCCTGTTCGCCAGCTGAAAAAGGCGGGGAGATTTTTGCCATAAATCTAATAAAACCTCACTGCTCATCCAACTGCAAATATACGACAGATTTGGCGTTTTTGTGATGCTCTTCCTTCGACACTTTAAGCAACCGCCGAAAATAAAAAGTCGTATATACCATGGAGTGGACTGGTGAGATTATCAGTTTCTAATAGGTAGCATCGTAATCAATCGTGAACCTGACATTGGTCATTTTGCCGGGATGCACTTCGACGGGTGATATGTTATTGTAGTTGTCAAAAATGCCGGAATAGAAAAGTGCTTCCTTTTTTGTAAAGAGGGAATAGTGCCCCGGATCCAGCTGAACTTTAAAATAGCCGCTGCTGTCTGACGGAACAGTTGTAATCAGTTTTGTATTAACATTTGAGTAAAAAACAGATTGCCCTTGTCGTTTAACTTGGTTTATATTTGTAAGCCCATAGATGTACAAGGTTGTTTTTATTCCTTTGGGCGGCGGCAGTTTCCTGCCTGGCGACGGCATCTGGTTCCCGGATATATAGTAGATATGCCCTTCGATACCCTGGGTGACGGACGGCTGAGTTCTTTTAAGTGTGGCCGACGCGCAGGAAAGGACTATAAATAAAACCCAGAATAGGTAGAAAATAAATTTATTCATTTACAGTTTATCCGTTGATTATTTCTAATTTAATCTAAAAATGGCTTAATTCCCGCAATATTGATACACCAAATTTTGATTGAGCTCTTGGAAGATAGCGGGTTGATTTGAGAAAACTTTCAGATCGTAAAATCTTCCATAGTTGCCTTGCGGGTTGAAAGTTAATCCTGCATGTGCCAGATCGCGAATCAGTTGAAGAAACTATTTGCATACAGGTCAGAGTTAAAACTTTTCAAAAGTCTGGAACAGACTCTGAATTTCAGATGCCTCGTAGCTTGCTGCCAGGTAGTTCACTAACATTATCAGATAGATCTTAACCAATGTCTATGCCCGGAAGATTTCGCTGCCTGCTGACGATCCTTGTTACTGTTTTTACTGCGACCGCGATAAATGCCCAGACAAAGACAGACATCAATGCTTTGAACCGGATGGCCAACCAGCTCAGGGTCCGGCGACTAAATGAGTACGCACAGGCCCTCCAAATTGCCAAACAAAAAGGCTGGTTCGTTCGAAAAAACACGCTGCGTGGTGGCGTAGTTGCACTTATCGGCGTCGACAAAGGAGGCAATCCCAAATATGTAGGCACGTTCGACAATATCATTGCAGCAGCTACGACTGGCACAAATCAGCTATGGCCTGGAGGCAGCTCTGGGCTGGGTCTTTCAGGGAACTCCCCGGCGGTCAAAGGCAAAATGGCGATTTGGGACGGCGGCCATGCACTAACGACACATGTCGAGCTGGTCGGCAGGATTTCAGTAAAAGATAACGGCGCGGTAAGCGAACATGCTACACATACGACAGGAACCCTGATCGCCACCGGGATCAACCCTGTTGCCAAAGGGATGGCCTTCCAGGATCAGCAGTTGATTGCTTACGATTTTGACAACGATGAAACAACGATGGCGGCCGAAGCACCAAGCCTCGTTGTGTCTAATCACTCTTACGGATTCCTGGCTGGCTCTGGTTGGAGTTATGACGGAACGAACTGGGACTGGTACGGAGATACGACGATAAGTAAATCGCAGGCCTACGGATTCGGCTACTATGACGAGAATGCGCAGATTTATGATTCCATTGCCTACAATGCTCCTTATTACCTGATCAATGTTGCTGCTGGCAATCCCCGGGCATACAATGGACCCGCTGTAGGCGGACTCTACTTATATAACGGCAATCAGTCCATCAAGCGCAGCGCGGCATTAGCCAACAATCCGACTTATACCAGCGTATGTAATACATCGGATGCAAAGAATGTCCTGGTCGTGGGCGCAGTGAACGGAATACCTTCGGGTTATTCTTCTCCATCCGACGTTGTCATGAGTGATTTCAGCGCATGGGGACCCACCACCGATGGCCGCATTAAGCCTGATCTTGTTGCAGATGGCGTGAACGTGACTTCGACGTGGAGCACATCGAATACCGCCTACAGCACGCAAAGCGGCACCTCCATGGCCACTCCCAACGTGACCGGCTCCTTGTTCCTGCTACAGGAATATTACACCAAATTGCACCCGGGCTTTTTTATGCGTTCGGCCACACTGAAAGGCCTTGCGATACACACGGCAGACGAAGCGGGGCCCGCAGAAGGTCCCGACTATCAATTCGGATGGGGCCTCCTGGATGTTGCCAAAGGCGCAAACGTCATTACTTCGTCTTTCAAGCATCAGACCGATACGATTATCGAGGGAGTGCTGAACGGTACCACGAATACTTATAGCTTCACCGCAGTTGCTTCAGGCAAAGGCGCATTGACAGCTACACTCAGCTGGACTGACCCGGCCGGAGAGCCGGTACCGGTAACGGAAGCTTTAACGAATAAAACTCCTATGCTGGTCAATGACCTCGATATGCGGATCACCAGCGGCACAAATACTTATATGCCATGGGTGCTCGACCCAAGCAACCCCGGAAATCCGGCGACCCGTGGTGACAATAGCCTGGATAATGTAGAAAAGGTTACCATTGATAGCGTTACGCCGGGACAGGCTTATACAATAACGATTACCCATAAGGGAAATCTGGACCGGGGGCAGCAGGCTTTTTCGCTGCTGGTCAGCGGGATCGGCGGGCAGGCTTATTGTGCTTCGGGAGCGTCCAGTAGCGCAGGCACTCGCATCGACAGCGTCAATTTCAGCACCATTCAAAATTTGAATCCGCCGGGATGTACGACATATACCAATTATACCAACGTGACGGGCCAGATTCAATCAAACCAGCAAATACCGATTAGCATAACGCTGAGCAGCTGCGATGCAACAACCGCTTCCAGGGTAGTGAAGGTTTGGATTGACTATAATAACAATGGTGTATTTGATGCAAATGAACTGGCGGCAACAAGCCCTGTACTCGCTGGCGGTACAGTCACTTATAATGATATCATCCAGACGCCCGTTGGCCTGACAGTAGGCAACTACACCACGATGCGGATCGTTGCCGAAGAAACGTCTAACCCCGCTACAGTCACACCCTGCGGCGCTTATGGAAACGGGGAGACCGAAGATTTCCGAATCCAGGTTATCAGCCCGGCAAACGATGTTGGGGTTTCGGGCCTGCAATCACCAGGAGGCAGTAATGGCATCACCTGCGCAGATCCTGCGGCGCTTGTCACCGTAACGATCAAGAACTACGGTAACGTCGTGCAAACCAATGTGCCGGTGACGACAGTGGTAATGAATGGCGCCACGACTGTGGCTATTTTCTCGACGATATGCCCCGATTCTGTGCTACCGGGGAGCAGCGTCGATTACACCTTCCAGCCGACATTCCCGGCCCTGGCAGGGAACACTTACACCTTTGTCAGCTACACCTCGCTGGCCACCGACCAGCAGGCATCCAATGATACGAATACGACAGTTATCGCGATCAGCTCGACGGGTGATTCTGCAACGGGCAAGGCCGAGCTTTGTGGTGCAGACAGTGTTTTCTTTAATGCGTCGCCCGCCGACAGTAACGACCTCGCCTTCTGGTATGACAGCGCGAATGGCGTAAACCCGATCGCAGTCGGTAATCATACCTCTTCGAATGTGATCACGCAGAATCATCAATATTACGTGGGATATAATTCAGGGACACTTACGGTAGGACCAGCCAACAAAATGGTTTTCCCCAACGGTGGCTACAATGCTTTTGTCGGCAATTTCGTGACGTTCACGAACACTGTGCCGCTCACGATAGAGAGCGCCCGATTATATATCGGGCACAGCGGTACGATAACCTTTACCGTCGCCGATATTTCCAACCTGGATACGACGACGGGCTCTTTTGAGTACCTGCCTTATTCGGCGACTACGTTAAACGTATACCCCACGACGCCGGACCCGGTGGCTCCAGGCACAAGTATCAACCCTGCGGAAGATACGGGTGCCGTTTACCTGCTCAACCTGCAGGTCCCCGTGACGGGCACGCACGCCATCATCATTGATTGTGAAAATGGCGCCGACATATTCAGGAATAATATGATTAGCTCGAACCCTTACCCGCTGGGTATTCCCTATACGTTCCAGATCATCGGCAACAGTGCGTTAAGTACCAGTAATCCGTTGCTATACAGACAGTATTACTATTTCTTCTACAATATGAAACTGCAGTTGAATAATTGTCCGGGCGCAAGATCACCTGTCGTTGCTAATCCATCAGCCGCACCGACGATCACCGCTAACGGGAACATTTTGACAAGCTCACCTGCAAGTGCTTATCAATGGTACCTGAACGGCCAGCCATTGCCCAACGAGACCAACAAGACGGACACGGCCTATGTTGGAGGATCATATACGGTGGACGCGACAGACAGCATCGGTTGCACGCAGATGTCCAATGCGATAACTTATGAGGCCAAAGGCGGCGCAGGGTCAATAAACCTCACAGCGACCCCAAACCCGAACAACGGCACGTTCCAGCTGCAATTTGCCATAGGTGCGACCGCCAACGTGACGGTGGAAATGTATAATTCGATCGGTCAGCGTGTATACCAGCAGGAATACCCCAATTTCCTTGGGTTGTTCAACCAGACAATGAGCGTGGGCTACCTTGCGGGAGACATTTATTACATCAAAGTGTGGGTTGGCAGCCAGTCCTACCTGCAAAAAGTCCTGATTACCCGAAAGTAGCGAGGCTACCTGTAGGCGCGAGCGATAGAATACGCAAAATAGTTTTAATTGAAAAGAAAATAATAAGTTCGCGACTGATTGCTTGCCAGCAATGGCGAACTTAGGGGGCGGATACAAGATATCTGCCCCTTTTAATGGATCCAAGGCAGGCAGCAATTTTTTTCACTTCTTTAATTATTGGTACCTTAATTCAAATTATTAGCACTTGCCCCTGCAATGGCAAACCGGAAAGGTGATCAGGATCGAGAATGAGACGAATAACACAAGGCGCTACTGGATCGAGATTCCGGGTGTTGAATCGTTCGATTTTGAACCGGGACAGTTTGTAACACTCGACCTTCCGATTCATGAGAAGCCGACGAGACGCTGGCGTAGCTACTCTATCGCTTCCTGGCCTGACCGCACCAACGTGATTGAGCTGGTCATCGTTTTGCTGGAAGGGGGCGGAGGGACTCACTACCTTTTCAGCCAAATCGATATCGGCAGCGAGCTTAAGCTTCGCGGACCACTGGGGGTATTCACGCTGCCCGAGCCTATCGATCGCGACCTTTTCTTTATTTGCACGGGGACAGGCATTGCACCATTTCGGGCCATGGCCCATCATATACTCAATCACCAGATCGAGCACCAGGAAATCTACCTGATCTTCGGTTGCCGGAAATTCGGAGACGCCCTTTACCGCTCCGAAATGGAGCAGCTGGACAACAGGATGAACAATTTTCATTACATCCCCACTTTCTCACGCGAAACACCCGATGATATAAACAGGCTGGTGCATACGGGCTATGTTCACGCCATCTACGAAGAAATCTGCAACAACAATGCAACGTTGAAAATTGAGGAGAACATCCGTGTCGTTAAGCCCGCCAGTTTCTTTCTCTGTGGCTGGAAGGCCATGATCGATGAAGCAAAGCAAAGAATAATCTCACTGGGTTATGACAGGAAAAGCATCCACCAGGAGCTTTATGGCTAGGAACCTAGGCCTGCTTGCTGAGCAGGGTGTTGTAAACGACCGTCAAAGCTTCATTTTTTTCCGGAACCAGGTCTTTGCCAAGCAATTTTTTCCGCAGGCCAATGTCGGCAGGATTCTCGGACTTTTCCATTTTTGGCACGCTTTTGAGCTTTACCGCAGGTTCATTGGGAAGGTACATTTTAAGCTCAAGCGCGACATAATCTTTTTGCATCTCGAGAATCTCGTGATGACTTCTCCTGATCTCTTCGTCGAGCTCCTGAACCCGGGACCGCAATTTTGAAAGCTGTGCAGACCTCAGTAAGAAACCTGCGGCCGAAGCAGCAAAAACGATCCCTGAAAGCGTCATCACATTAGGAGTAATCTCCAGCACAAGCATAGTGGTACATTTTAGGCTAATTAAGAAATCCTGTCCGACTTACACATCCATTGTTTTTTGAAAGGGAGAAAAAATGCAGGCGGGTATATCCGGCATACTTCGCCTTACAAACTAAGTTAGATGATTGGCAAGCCGATCAGGAAAGAAGTTTTTCCACAATACTTTTGATACTGTGAATATGTACGCGTTCCTGTTGCATGGAATCACGATGACGAATCGTGACTGTGCTGTCCTCCTTGGTCTGGTGGTCCACTGTCACACAAAATGGCGTGCCTATCGCATCCATGCGGCGATAACGCTTGCCGATCGTATCCTTTTCCTCGTAGAAACTGCGAAAGGCATTCTTGTTTTCTTCCATGATCTGTCTCGCAATCTCTGGGAGGCCGTCCCTTTTTACCAAAGGCAGGATCGCAAGTTTGACAGGCGCAAGCTTCGGTGGGAGTTTCAGTACGACACGGTCGTCTTTTTTTTCAGTCGTGCTCAAATCTTCTTCGGTGTAGGCCTCACTGAGCACCATGAGGATCGTGCGATCGAGACCAATCGACGTTTCAATCACATAAGGTATATAATTGCCATAAGGCTTTCCGCCCGCATCTAGTTCATTGTCGAAATACTGCATCTTCTTTTTGCTGTACTCCTGGTGATTGCGCAAATCAAAGTCCGTGCGTGAGTGAATGCCTTCAACTTCTTTAAATCCGATCGGGAATTCATACTCGATATCGCATGCCGCATCGGCATAGTGGGCAAGTTTAACATGATCATGAAACCTGTATCGTTCCTTCGGGATTCCAAGACTCAAGTGCCAGCGCATGCGCTCTTCTTTCCAGAACTCATACCATTCTTTCTGGGTACCCGGGCGAATGAAAAATTGCATTTCCATTTGTTCGAACTCGCGCATCCTGAAAATAAACTGCCTCGCCACGATCTCGTTCCTGAACGCTTTCCCTATTTGCGCGATTCCAAACGGGATCTTCATTCGTCCCGTCTTCTGCACGTTCAGGAAATTCACGAATATTCCCTGCGCAGTCTCCGGGCGCAGGTAGATTTCATTAGCTTCTTCGCTGACAGAACCGAGCTGCGTCGAAAACATCAGATTAAATTGTCTTACGTCGGTCCAGTTGCTTGTGCCGCTGATCTCGCATATAATCTTGTTTTCTTCGATCAGCCTTTTGAGACCTGTGAAGTCATCTTTAGCGAGAAGCGCATCCATGCCATCGAGCAAGGACTTCGCTTCGTCGCGCCGTCCCGTCTCTGTCAATTCATCCGCATGCTTTTCGATCAGGTGATCGACGCGGTACCGCTTTTTGCTGTCCTTGTTATCGATCATCGGGTCGCTGAAATTGTCAACGTGGCCGCTGGCTTTCCAGGTTGTCGGATGCATGAAAATGGCGGCGTCAATGCCCACAATGTTTTCGTGCATTTGAGTCATGCTCTTCCACCAATAGTCTTTGATATTTTTTTTTAGTTCGCTGCCCCATTGTCCGTAGTCATAGACCGCGCTCAGGCCGTCATAGATCTCGCTTGAAGGAAAAATGAAGCCATATTCTTTGCAATGGGATATTATCGACTGGAACCTGCTTGTCTCATTTGCCATAGTGGCCGCAAAGATAGTTTTTAGCCCCTAATAAAACCAGCTCCCGCATTTGCTGATCCAAGCGAAATATAGTGGCAATTAATGTCGTGTCGGCAGTCTTATTTTGACAGCAGATTTAATGCTGAACTCATTTTGTCATCAAGACGAATTCTCAACTCGCAGTGCCGGAACCATCGATATTTGTCATATTCAGGATTATCAAGTCTTGCTTAAAATTCTCCGAATTTGGTATTGAGTTCCCTGGACGCAAAAATTAAGACATTTGCTACGTCTTGAAATTCAGTAATTTAAAAATTCGTGAGCCGAATAATAATTGAGATATGGTTTATTGCCTTTCGAAATGCAAGTCTAAGCAATATCCACTTCCAGTATTTTTGCCAAACCTTAAGCTGAGCCATGGCAGATCCTGTTGAATTCAAACAAAAAAAAGTGCCGATGATGGAGCGGTTCGGCACATATTATTTGAACGTTCTTGGTAAACGCGAATTCGGCCACCACGTTTTTGACTTTACGGACGAAGAACTCCATGAAAAAATTAAGAAAATCACGGCTAAGGGTATCTTTTTCTCGGCATTGGCAGGGCTGGTTTGTGTGTGGCCCACGATATTTGTCGACCAGCTGAAACAACATGAACGCTGGCTCGTCCATTACGCCTGGACCTATGGAACAACCTTGTTATCTGTCGCTCTCGAATTTTATCTGCTCTTTGTCATCGCAATCAAGACGGTTCATGAGGTCAGCGAGCTGATTAACATCCACGCACACAAGAAGGATATTTTTCTGGAAGGTCCGTTTAATGTGACGAATATTCTCGCCCGCGCCGCCCTGGAACTTCCTGATCCCGAAATGCGCATCCTGGGGATCGATCCCTTTGAGAAAGTTTCCAAACGGAACCTTTTGATTCTTGGATTACTGTACAAAGTCAGGATTCTTTTGACGAATCTCATTTTGAAATTCATCCTGCGTAAAACAGTCGGCGATATGATCTGGGGATTTTCAATAAACTATGTGGCCCTCCCGGTGGAATGTTTTTGGAATGGGATGGTCATTTACAGGGTAGTAAAGGAGGCAAGATTGCGTCTTTTTGGTTTCGCGCTTAGCAACCATATCGCCGAAAATTTGGTGCAGGACCATATGATCAACAAACTTTCGCCCGAGGCAAAATCAGGATGCATGCGTGCGATTGGGAATGCGGTCGTGATGGCGCGCAATTATCACCCGAACATGATCATTTTGTTGCTCCGCTTCCAGGAACTCTTAAAGATCGGCGAAAATGACCATTTTGATGATTGGGACCTGTTCCTGGAAAATTTAAAAAAGGTGAATGACATGGAAAAGAATTTCTTGCTCAATCTATTTACGATCGCCATTTCTTTTGATGGGAAAATATCGCACTTCGAAAAGTCGGCTGTCAAGGAGGCTTATGGCATGTCATACTCGGTTTACCATCCGCGCCTCACGCAATTGATCGATCACCTGCATCATGGCAGACTGCACGCGGCGGCAGCGCTATGCCACCTGGATTTTTCTCCGGATTGAATTGTTTCAAAGCTTTTTATTTTCGCGGTGCCGGTTTGAATCGCGCATATTTTTTTTCTCAAAATTTTTTTGAAGCGCTTCTGTCAGATCGGTATTCGTCTGGTTGGCAATGCAAATCAGGACCCACATCACGTCAGCTAACTCATCAGGAAGATTTTTTCCCTCATCAGATTCCTTGAAAGACTGATCGCCATAAATGCGACTCATCAGGCGCGCAACTTCGCCCACTTCCTCAGTCAGTATCGCCATATTCGTAAGTTCATTAAAATACCTGACTCCCGTGGTGCGTATCCATTCATCAACGGCTTTTTGAGCCTCGCGGATGGATATTTCTTCGGTTGACATATGCTGGATTGAAGCGTTATAGGATGATTTCGCCTTCGAGGTAGGTTATTGCATTGCCGCCAATCAACACGCGGTCGCCTGCTAAAGTGCAGTCCAGGTAGCCTCTTCGCCTCGACAATTGAATCGCCGTCATGCTGTCCTTCCCTAGTTTGCTGGCCCAGTAGGGTGTCATGGCCGTATGAGCGGAACCGGTCACTGGATCTTCGTCGATTCCTGACTGCGGGAAAAAGCAGCGCGAAACAAAATCTGCAGAATCGCCTTTCGCCGTCACAATCGTGCCCCGTGACTCCAGTTGGTTGAGAAGACCGAAATCGGGTAAAAGATTTTCTATCTCCGCCTGGTTGTTGGCAACGACCATATAGTCAAATGATGACCTGTAAACGGCAACCGGCCGGATAGAAAGGGCGTTTGCGAATTTATTGGTTTCTTTTACTTCCGTTAGCGTATCAGCGGGGAAATCCAGGAGCAGCTTGCCGTTATCGGTTTTTGTAACGTGGAGTGGACCGCTTTGCGAGTGAAAGGTGATCTTCTCTTTAGGATAAAACAAGTGGTTAAAATAAATATGGGCTGAGCCTAGCGTTGCATGGCCGCAAAGTTTTACTTCGACAGTCGGTGTCATCCAGCGAATCGAAAAGTCTTCTCCTTCCGGCACAACAAAAGCGGTCTCGGCAAGATTGTGCTGGGCCGCGATTTCCTGCAAAATCGAATCATTTAGCCAGTTTTCGAGCAAAACAATAGCCGCAGGGTTTCCACCAAACGGTGTCTCCGCAAACGCATTAACGACAAATACTGGTACATTCATGTTTTATCAGTTATTCCCTGTTTTTTGAGTCGATCATGATCGTCACCGGACCGTCATTGACCAGTTCCACCTTCATATCTGCGCCAAATTCGCCGGTATGGATTTTCTTCCCAAGCAGTTCTCCCAGCTTTTGAATCAACTTCTCATAAACCGGAACGGCGATTTCCGGTTTGCTTGCGCGCAGGTAGGAGGGCCGATTCCCTTTTTTGGTAGAAGCGTGGAGGGTAAACTGGCTGACGAGCAAAATGTCGCCGCAAATATCTTTTATGGAAAGGTTCATGACGCCCCTTTCATCATTAAAAATCCTGAGGTTGATAATTTTCCCGCTTAACCATTCGATGTCTTCATCGTCGTCAGGATCCTCGATGCCGACCAAAACCAAAAAGCCGGTTTGGATACCAGACTTTACGGTGCCGTCAATCGTAACTGAAGCCCTCCTAACACGCTGAATAACTGCCCGCATGAGCCGCTGCGAAATTTTTGAATTACTTTTAGAATATGAAGATAGACGTTTCAAAAGAGATTTCATTTAAGACCGCCCGAAGCGGCGGCAAAGGAGGCCAGAATGTAAATAAAGTGGAGACGATGGTGGAAGGAAATTTTCACTTAGCGAGTTCGATGGTCCTTTCTGACGCGCAAAAAGTACTGGTTCTCGAAAAGCTCGCAAACCGGATCAATGCGGAAGGATATCTTCAAACTCGGTCGCAAGTGCATCGGTCGCAACTTGCAAATAAAGAAGAGGTCATCGATAAAATGAATTTGATGATCGAAAATGCACTCCGGAAAAGAAAGAAACGGCTGGCGACTATGCCCACCAGAACCTCGAAAGAAAAACGAATCGAATCGAAAAAAAGGCAGGCCGAAACAAAACAATTCCGCAAAAGAATCGACAAGAGCGATTATTAGCAGCTATTTCCGCTTAGCAATCAGCGCATCGAGCGTTGACTGCTGTTTTGCCACTTCCTGTTGCCGCGTATCCTGCTCCTTCTTGTTGTCATCAAGGTCCAACTGTGTGTTACGCTGCTTTTTTTCAAGGCTGGTCTGATCATCCAGCAGCTTGGTGAGTTTCTTGTTGGCTTTTTTTGCCGCCTCCGCATCCTGGTTAACCGAATTTTGAACAATTTGCGACTGTGTGGCCTGGTCAACCTTGTTCTGGTTCAGTTCATCCTGAAGCTTGCGAAGTTTTTTTTCCAGGTCGCCCTGCTCATTTTTCAGGTTATTGTATTTTTTCTGCGCTTTCTTCAGGACCTCCTGTTGGGCGTTAATTTGCACTTCGAGATCATATGCCCCGATGAAGGGAGAGAGATTATTGAGAAATGCTTTGGCCTTATCCGGCTGCGGATTAAATGCTGAGTCCTTCACCGGAATTTCGCTGTTCAGCGGCGCGGCAAAAAGAGAAATTACGGATATATCCTTTTCCTTCTTCTTCCGCTCCACTTTGAAATAAAGGTCGCAGGCATTGGCGTCGGCACTGTCCAGTTTGGCCCCCCGATAGACGGTGAACCCCTTGGAACTCGAATTTTTTGTTCCGTGCTTTGACATATAGTCCTTGATGGCGTCCTCCGACACGTCCTGTGGGTAGGCCAATTCAATACTGGCCACCGAAATGCTGGACTTCTGATAGTCCAGTTTGCTGTCATATGCCTGCTGGGATCTGGCGCAAAGTGCAGCCGCCAACAAAAGAAAAAGCATGGTAAAATTCTGTTTCATAGCAATTAAGTTTTTATTATAACAATATAATCCTGACGATTGAGTTTTGCTGCGGACAGCAAATATATTAAGAGAAGGCTATTTTTGTCTATTAAATCCTGATTTTTGAGCAGCATAAAGAAACTGGCAGGTCAAACTGTCTGGTATGGTGCAAGCACCATTTTCTCGCGGTTTTTGAACTACCTGCTTACCCCCTACCTGACCTACAAGCTGTCGCTCTCGACTTATGGTGAGATGAACCTGGTTTATGCTGCGATTCCGTTTCTGAATACGGTTTTTCTTTATGGGATGGAGACAGCCTATTTCCGGTATATCCAGAAAGATGAGCACAAAAACCAGATCTACAATACAGCGTTTATCTCGATTTTTATTTCCACGATCCTGTTTACGACGCTGATGATCGTATTCAATCACCAGTTTGCAGCAGCCATCTCTGTCAAAGAACATTATGATTATATTACGCTGAGTGCCTTTATTATCGCGTTTGATTCTCTTTCAGCCCTGCCTTTTGCAAAGCTGCGGCAGGAAGGCCGGCCTGTGAAGTTCGCTGTAATTAGGGTGACCGGAATAGTTTTGAATATCAGTCTCTTATATTTTTTTCTTACAGTATGTCCCCAACTTGTCAAAAAGAATCCTAACAGCATCGTTCAGCTGGTTTATTACAAAAACTTCGGCCTTGGTTATGTTTTTGTCGCCAATGTCGCGCAGTCTTTTTTCCAGTTCATCGCGCTTTCTAAAGAGTTTTTTCAGTTTACCTGGAACTTCAGTTATGTGTTATGGAAGGAAATCATGGCTTACTCACTTCCGCTGACCATCGCGGGATTCGCGGGGATGATCAACGAGACTTTCGACCGCATTATGCTAGGCTGGTGGTACCCGTCCGCATCCGAGGAGGTGGTGCGCGCGCAGGTGGGAGTTTACGGCGGCTGTTATAAGTTATCGATTTTGATCTCGCTTTTCATCCAGGCCTTCCGCATGGGCGCGGAACCTTTCTTTTTTAAACAGGCGACGCAGGATAACGCCCAAAAAGTGTATGCACGGGTGATGAAGTTTTTTGTCATCACCATTACCCTGATGTTCCTGGTGGTGGCTCTCTATCTCGACATCTGGAAATATTTCCTTCGAAACCCGAAAATCTGGGTTGGACTCCGGGTTGTGCCCATCCTGTTATTTGCGAACATGTTTCTCGGAATCTATATCAATCTCTCAATCTGGTACCGTCTTTCGCGAAGAACGACTCCCGGCGCAATCATCACGCTGATCGGTGCAGCGATTACGTTGGTCATCAACTATGTCTTTATTCCGAAATACAGCTATATGGCCTGTGCCTGGGCCACGTTTCTTTGTTATGGCAGCATGATGGTGATTTCATATTTATGGGGACAAAGGGCCTACCGGATTCCTTACGCGACGAAAAAGTTGGTCGCTTATCTGGTGATCGTCTCCGTCCTTTATTTCGTTCATCACTTTGTTACGCAGTTATGGCCCAACCACTGGTTCAGCGTCGGGCTGGCCAGTCTGTTCACCGCCGCGTATGGCCTCTTTATATTACAGGTAGAGAAAAGGGAATTCAAGAAGCTTCCATACTTCGGGAGGCTGGTAGGCAGCGTAACCTAATTCAAAAACGGATTGTTCAATTTTTCAAAACCAATGGTTGTCGTGCCGCCGTGGCCGGGATAAACGGTTGTTTTGTCCGGCAGGGTAAACAGCTTTTCTCTGATACTGGCGAGCAAAGTCTCATGATCGCCGCCAGGAAGGTCTGTGCGTCCGATGCTCTGACGAAAAAGAACATCGCCGCCAATGACGAAATCCTGCGCCTGGCAGTAGAAGCAAATGCTGCCTGGCGAATGGCCGGGCGTGAAGAGGACTTCCAGGTCATTATCTCCGAGACTGACTCGATCACCCTCCCGCAGGAAAATCAGTTCGCCGCGATAGTTTTCAAATGGCATTCCCCAGCCAAGTCCCGAAGTGGGTGCGAAATCCAGGACTGCTTTTTCCTTTTCATGAATATGCAGCGTGAGATCCCACGTGTCGTGAACAAACTTGTTACCGAATACATGGTCAAGGTGGCAGTGTGTATTCAGAAGAAGCCGCGGTGCCAGTTTTTGTTCTTCGATAAATTCCTGGAGAGTATGCCTTTCATTACCAAAATAACAACCCGGATCGATGATACAACAGGCATCCTTATCGTCATAGAGGACGTATGTATTTTCCTGTACCGGATTGAATGTAAAGCTTTGAATGTTAATCATACTTCGACGTTTTCAGATCAAAATGAATTTCACCGATAAAAGGGATTTGTTTTACCTTTAAAAATTCAAAGAATGGATATGTCAGATTTCCAGCTTAAGTTACGACAAAAGCATTTTTTTTTAGTCCTCACCTCTGCGATTTGCCTCTTTTTTCAAACATCAGCCCAGGTTAACACGGTGGAATTCGGGAAAAACCGACTGCAATTCAAGAAGTTCAAGTGGAAATATTACCAAACTCAAAATTTCAATACTTACTTTTATGAAAACGGCCAGCCGATCGCGAAATTCGTGGCGCAGCTGGCAGAAAAAGAATTACCAGGGATCGAGCAGGTGGCCGAATATGGACTCCAACGCCGCGCAAACCTCGTCGTTTACAACACTTTTGATGACATGCAGCAGTCCAATATCGGACTCAACCTGGATTGGCAGACGACCGGTGGCATTACAAAGCTCGTTAACAACAAAATCGTTCTCTATTATTCCGACGATTACAACAAAATGCGGATCCAGGTCAGGGAGGGACTGGCAAGAATCCTGGTGGAGAATATTTTATTTGGCGACGACCTGGGGGAATTTGCGACCAACCAGGCGTTGCTTGACCTTCCCGAATGGCTGACAAACGGGTATATCAGTTACATCGGCGAGGCTTGGAGCACAGACCTGGATGACCAGCTAAAATCTGCGATTTTGTCAGGCCGTTACAATAACTTCTACCAGCTTGCTTTTGAAAAACCAGATCTCGCGGGACATGCGTTCTGGAAATACATTGCCGACAGGTACAAAAGGGAAAATGTTACCTATTTTCTATACCTCGCCCGCGTCTATCGCAGCCTAAACAATGCGTCACTGAGGATTTGCAAAAAAAAATTCAAGGAAGTATTGAAGGATTTCATGAATGAGGAGAGTGATAAGTATGAAAAGGACATTCGCGGCCGCAGAAACATACCAAAAGGTACGGTCACCGTGGTCGAAGAAGTGAATAACAACAAGGACTTTTTCAATTTCGCGCCAAACCCTGCGCCACGCAGCCAGACCTATGCTGTCGTAGAATACCGGCATGGAATGTATGAAGTTGTTCTCCATGAAAACTTTATTAACCGAAAGGTTCTATTAAAAAATGGAGTCCGTTCTTACGACAATGAGCGCAATCCCCACTATCCGCTCATCGCCTGGGACGGCAAAGGAACCAGGCTCGCAGTAATTTACTGGTCACGTGGAAAGACAAAACTCTTTGTTTACGATGTCATCAAACGATATAAACCCATCGTCCAGGACCTAACGATGTTTGATCAGGTCGAGGAC
>Ga0070731_10001834_pt1 | contig 21309 bp, 30 predicted proteins | sample Coa_R1_2_FD_66448 | JGI IMG/M metagenome (GOLD analysis project Ga0070731, IMG submission 66448) | Surface soil microbial communities from Centralia Pennsylvania, which are recovering from an underground coalmine fire - Coalmine... | ecosystem: Environmental > Terrestrial > Soil > Unclassified ... | reverse complement strand
TTACGCATCCGGAAGTAATCCAAACGCGCTACTTGTGAAAGTGCCACCCACTGCCATTCCAAGAAGGTCTACCAGTTCACCCGACGACGGCATTATTCGTCAATATCGGTAGCGGTGTTTGGCCGACATGTGGGGCCGGGACCTCCGTTTCTCCTTTACGTCGCAGAACTGGGTAATGCTTGAATCTATCTCAAGCCTTGTATATCGTATGAGGGATGCAGGCCCGTCTTCTCAAACGCCTTGCGCGGCACGTTGTGCTTCCTCTGCTGATTTTCATTCCGCCGATCGGCTTGGCTCTCCAGGAACAATCCGAGGCAGATCGGGCTGCCGAACTCAAGCGCCACGTGATCGAAACCCTTAATGTCCGGCCCGGAGACAAGGTGGCGGATGTGGGTTGTGGGGATGGCTTCTACACGCTGCCATTGGCCCGGGTGCTAGGGCCCACTGGACGGGTCTACGCCGAAGACATCAGCGATGTGGAATTGGTTAGGCTCAAGCAACATTTATCCGAGCAGCAGTTGGCGAATGTAGAGGTTATAAAGGGTACAGTAGATGATCCACAGTTACCGCCAGGTCAGATGGATGCCGTGCTGATCGTGAACGCATATCACGAGATGACGGCACCTGAGGCGATGCTAGGACACGTCCGTGCTTCACTGAAACCTGGAGGGACTTTCGTCCTGATGGAAGGTATCTGGGATCGCCATGAAGGCCAATCCCGAGACGAACAGGTCAAGCATCATGAGCTAGCCCCGAGCTTCGCCAAGCAGGAGGTGCAGCGTGCGGGGTTTGAAGTCATCGAACTGCGTGATCCCTTTCTTGAGCGCACTCCCGACGAGGATGGTAGATCGCGGTGGTGGCTCATTATTGCTCGAAAAACGAAATAGCAGCCAGTCTGGAGTCTGCCATATCGTAAGTGATGTAAAGCTGACAAGGCAGTGCCCTGCGGCCGTTTGCCAGAAAGCTGCCGCACGTGATATGTTTTCGGAACAGCATCACGCTCTCCGGGAATATGAACAACTCCGCCTCAGCGGCTTTGAATGTGCTCGATGGCAAATACGGCACGCTAGAACCTGATTTCCCCATCGATCCGTACCAGTTCATCGTCTGGTGGCATTGCGGTTACCCGCAAAGCCAGAAATCCTGCGCCAAAGGATGGGCGTCGCTCACGAGGGCAACTAGAATCGATCCAGCTGATCTTCTGCGGGCTCAGCCAGACAGACTAACTGAAGCTTTGAGACCCGGAGGCATGGTGCCCGAGCTTCGCGCGATGCGGCTAAAGGAAATCGCGGAGCGCGTCCTGAAGGAATTTGGTGGTGACCTGGCCGCGGCACTGCGGGCCATGTCCGGTAAGCAGGCTCGCGCTGCGCTCGTCAGGTTCCCGAGCATTGCCAATCCCGGCGCGGACCGCATTCTATTGTTTGGGGGCATGGCGCCGATCGCAGCTGTCCCCTCTAACAGTGCGCACGTCCTTGTCCGAATCGAGCGCGGGCGGGAGCGGGAAAATTATGTCGTAAATTATCGAATGGCGCAGGAGTCCGTAGAAGCTGCTGTGCCCGCCACGTTCGATGCACGAATGCAGGCATATCTATTGCTGCGAAGACTCGGGCAGGATTTCTGCAAGCGCACGAATCCAAAATGTGGCGACTGCGTTGTCCGCTCGAAGTGCCGCTATGCCGCTTTGGACGCGCTTACTCATGTCTCGTAGAACTCCGAAGACATGTCGCCGGGTGGGGCATTTGTAATGGTTCGCCCGACCGCCACCGCCGCCTCGGGGCACCGCGTAGCCCTTGCGGCGGGCAACGCAGATTCTGATTTGAGACGACACGTCTGCGGATTCGTGACGCGCCGGTCGCCTCGCACCGCCGATGGAGGCCGCGTAGCCCTTGGGGCGACCGGCCAGCGGGCGGCGTGCTTTGACGTTGCGGCGCAGGTTCTTGATCTGCGAAACCGCCCAAAGTGACCGACACGGTGTCTGGCCAACTGACGGATGTGATCGCGGGTGGAGGGTTTGGAAATGGTGGACAGCATACTGCCGGCCAGACAGAGCGTTGCTTCGCGTGCCGGCACGCCGTGCAAGACGGAATTCATCGTCTCGTCCGTTAACCGTGTGAGAACGCTTGAATTTGGGGATGTCTAGTCCTATATTAAGCTCGGGTAGCGGTGGCGTCTGACCAGATGCCGTCCCAGGGAGGCGGTGAGAGTTCTGATACGTATCCAGGAGCAGGCATTTCGAGCCTATTACGCTTCCATGTCCGACGGAGATTTACTGGCGACTGCGGCCAACCGGCATTCCTTGGTTGACGTCGCACGACGGATCCTAAGTGAAGAGCTCGCCAGGCGAAAGCTGGCTCTCCCCCCGGAGAGTCCGCAGCCAGTGACGGAGCGCACTTCGAGCGCCCTCCGCGCCGCAGTGGGCAAGTTGATACAGGCGATGCGGCACAGCAATGTGCTCTAAACGTTTAGCGCCGACTTGGTGGCAGTGGGCCGTAGGCACCGTAGACCCCAACGTGGTTGGCCGGCAAGGCGGCGGGCGTCGCCGCGGCACCTGCGCAGTGCTGATTTGAGACCGCAGGACTTGACCAGCCCGGTCAATAAAAGAAGACGAGGGCGGTGAGATGCTCCAGCGTTCGGGCGATTTGGAGTAGGTGTCGGGAGACCTCAGCCGGTTTCAGTGGGCGTTCCATGATGCTGATTTCTTCTTTGCTGATCTTGAATTTTGGTGTGGCTTTCTGATCGCTGATAGGAACGTGCGGCATGAGAGCTTTGGCCAGCGCCCAGGCCTCTGGCTGATAGTTCATGCTGTAAGCTTGCTGTAGCCGCGCAAACTGGCCAGCGCGGTCTGCTCCATACTTGGCAACCTCACGGCGAAGGACAAGGCACAAGGCTAAGGCATTATCGCGTAGTGTTAGCTCGGCGAAGCCCTCAGCCGAGGTCATCCTCTCCCTGCCCAGACTGCCCGTTGACGTTGCAACGTACTCTATAATACATCAATTACCCGGCCGCCAAGACGAAGGTTCAAAAGTGTCAGCCAGTAAGCCCGCGATTCCGTCGCTCTCCAATTCGCCACGATCCACCTCTCAGTGTTGTTTCCGCGACTCAGCGGAAGGTGCAAGGATATGATTGGGACGCCGCGCCTGCGGATTCGGGACGCGCCACCGCCCCGCCACGCGCGCTCGCAGCGCCAGACGTCCGGCGCCGGACGGGGCCGGCCGCCTCACGCCGCCCATGGGCACGGCGTAGCCCGTGTGGCGATCGGCAATAGTGGCGTGCGTCGATGTGGCGAGGTTCCACGCCACTCCTCGATGGCCGATTCGCCCCAAGGCCTACGCGGTGCCCCCGAGACCGAGGTGTCGGTGTCCTGCTTTGACCACCACGACGCGTTCGTTGAATGCGGGGACGGAGGTCGTCGGCGTAGTCTGCGACCCTCCGTCACGAAGCGCTGAAAAAACTCTGAGCGTGGACCATACCACCGCAAAATGGGCACGATCCGTGTTAGGTTAGAGCGATTTAAGGCTGCGGTATCCATGTTGACGGTCAAGATTGACAGCCTGACGGGCCTCGATAGCTCCGTGCTCGACAAGATCATAGAGAGACTCGCAGCGCTCGCAGACAGAAGTCCACAACCGCCAGGTCAGCAAAAGATCTGGCTAGCCTACCTTGCGGCTATACCAAAATTTCGGCACAACATTAGCGACCTTGTAGACCTTCCGAGTCCCGGCGCCGTGGATTCCCTGGCTGTCAGGAAGATCGCCGAGATAGAAGCCCGCGATACCTCGACGGCCGCGTTCTGGATGGAAGTAACGGAGCACATGAAAACGCTTTCACGTAGTTGACCACACCGCGTCCGGTTCAAGGATGTGTGGTCTTTACCCCGACTTCGCAAGCAGGCCGAGTGGCGCGCATCAGGCTTGGAGCGGGCGCGAGCGCACGGCTTCACTGGCGTTTATCCATCCAGCTCCATCGGCGACCCCGGCCAGAAGCAGAGGCAACGGGTGAGCCGCCCGATTCATAACAAAAGTTAAGGGCACAAACCGAGGGTACTTCTACATCCTGGTCTGTGTCTTGATCTTGGAGCATAATCTTGATATGAAGCGAGAAGTCTTGGCGGGGCCAGAGTTCCTCGCCCTTGCGTGAGGTGGAGGATGGACGAGCGACAGATCAGTGAAAGCCGAATTCTCATTGTAGATGACTATTGGCCCAACGTTGAGTTGATCGAGAACGTCCTGACAAGTGCTGGCTATACCAACCTGCGCAGCACGACCAACGCCCGTGAAGCTGTGCCGCTTTTCATCGAGTTTGAGCCGGACCTGGCAGTCGTCGATTTAATGATGCCCCAGGTCGACGGTTACACCCTCCTTAGGCATTTCGGATCGCTGATACCGGCTCATTCTTTTTTGCCGATTCTGGTCTTGACGGCCGATACTTCAAGGGAAGCAAAGCAGAAGGCCCTTCAACTTGGAGCCAAGGATTTCATAACCAAGCCGTTTGACTCTAGCGAAATTCTTCTGCGCGTTCATAACCTCCTTCACACTCGCTGGCTCTATGGTCAGATTCAAGGGCAGAATCAGTTGCTCGATCAGAGGGTGCGCGAACGCACGCGTGAAGTGGAAGAATCGAAGCTGGAGATTCTGCTCCGTCTGGCGGTCGCTGCCGAATATCGGGATGATGCCACGGGTAGTCACACTCGGCGCGTGGGAAGCACGTCTGCCTTGCTGGCAGAAACCATGGGGCTGACTCGCGCTGAGACCAGCTTAATTCAGCTTACGGCTCCGCTGCATGACATCGGCAAAATCGGAATTCCCGATCATATCCTGCTGAAGAAGGGCAAACTCACCCCTAAAGAATTCGACACGGTGAAATCTCACGTTTTAATCGGCGCCAAGATATTATCCAGAAGCAGATCTCCCCTCCTGCAGATGGCTGAAGGCATTGCGCTCTATCATCATGAACGTTGGGACGGCTCGGGCTATTGCTCTGGAATATTAGGTGAATCGATACCTCTACCAGCCAGGATTGTGGCGGTCGCGGACGCATTCGACGCCCTCACTCACGAACGTCCGTACAAGGCCGCGTGGCCAACAGCGGCGGCCATGGCCGAGATTCGCCGCCAACGGAATCGGTATTATGATCCCAGAGTTGTGGACGCTCTTGAGAAGCTAATTTCCAGCGACCAGGTCGATTGTGCGATGGTGGACTGCACCATCGTAAACGAGCAAATTAGCCGTGCAGTCTTTTGTTAATTCTTTAGCCCGATAAGTCTGCCGCGCCCGAGCGCCGACATTTTGCGCTTCTTGGGTTTTTCCGTTTGAGCATGCTGTTTGTGCGCCGCCCACCTGGCCCTCTGTGCGGCGGCAATCCGGGCGCGGCCAGCCTTGCTCATTCTGCGGCGTTTCGGTGGACCCAGGTGATCCGCCCCCGTCGCCGTAGCTTCTGGCCGGCCAGGCCCTCGCTGCTCCAACTCGGCTCGAATCTCCGCAATCGCCGCAGCGACGCGCGCTTTCTCTGCCTCATATCCGACCAGAGCCATCTCAAGCATGCTCTGATCCAGGGTTCGCGCCATTCATATTCCTTTCCATCGAACAGTAACTGCAGCTTGCCATCATACAGTAACCCGGTGCCTGATACTTCGGCGGTGACGCCCGCCCAGCCGAATCCAAATAGAATATCAGTTGCGCACCGCGCATTGGTTCCCAGGATTTGCGGGCGGCCCATTTCGCGCTGCCGTACTTGCGCTCTTTTCGTATGCCCGAGGCGTGTGCTACACATCGGTGCGGACTCGAACGGTGCAAAAAAGAGTCTGGGCGAAACAGGATCAAATAGAGTACGATAGAGCGAATCCTATTGGAGGATGTGATGGAGCTTCCATGTCCGATCCCAAGACCCTGTCTGACGGAGCGCCGGCGGCTGCTAGACTAGCTGCGATTGTAGAATCATCCGAAGATGCGATCATCAGCAAGAGTCTAGATGGCGTCATCCTCACCTGGAATTCCGGCGCTGAGCGCCTCTACGGCTACACGGCTGCCGAGGCGATCGGTAAACCGATCTCCATACTCCTGCCTCCGGAACGCGCGAGCGAGGAAAGAGATATTCTCGACCGCCTCCGGCAGGGAGAACGGGTCAAACACTTCGAGACATCTCGCATTCGCCAAGACGGCAAAATGATTTACGTATCGCTGACGATCTCGCCCGTCCGAGGGGACGACGGATCGATTCTCGGCGCATCGCACGTCGCCAGAGATATCACCGAACAAAGGCGGTTCGAGGAGCAGCTGAGACAGTCGCAGAGGTTGGAGAGCTTGGGAGTCCTTGCCGGGGGAATCGCACATGACTTTAATAACCTGCTGACCGGCATTCTCGGCAATGCGAGTATAGCAGCGGAGATGCTGCCGGCATCGAATGCGGCTCACGCGATGCTCCGCGAGATTATGGCAGCCTCGCAGCGGCTCAGCGATCTAACGCGGCAGCTCCTGGCGTATTCGGGAAAAGGGACGTTCGCCTTTGGGCCGGTCAACGTGTCGGCCCTCGTCCGGGAGATTAGGGCATTGATTCAGTCTTCTATTCCGAAGGACGTACAGATTCGACTGCAACTGGAAGAACACCTGCCAACCGTCAACGCCGATGCCAGCCAAGTTCAGCAGGTGATTATGAACCTCATCATAAACGGCGCCGAAGCAGTTCCCGCCGGTGAGGCCGGCACCGTGACGGTCGCCACCAGCTTTCAGATGGTTGACGAGCCATACAGCAGGACGGTTTTTTCACCGGATGGACTTGAGCCTGGTCCGTACGTCTGCCTGGAAGTTCATGATACAGGCGCAGGAATGACCGAAGATACCCTATCACGAATTTTCGATCCGTTTTTTACAACGAAGGTCAAGGGCCGCGGACTAGGCTTAGCGGCAGTGTTAGGTATAGTCCGAATCCATCGGGGTGGGATCAAGGTCTACAGCAAGCCAGGACAAGGCAGCACATTCAAAATGCTTCTTCCCGCACCTGCGACTGCCGTACTGGAACGCCCGCTGCCGCGCAACCAAGAGCTATTGGGCACAGGAACTATCTTGGTCATCGATGACGAGGAGATGGTCCGTCGAGTCGCGAAGGCGGCACTAGAGTTGTACGGCTATGCAGTCGTGGTTGCTGAGGATGGCGAGCAAGGAGTCGCCCTTTATCGCGAACGGGTTGATGAAATTCGGGCAATTGTTCTGGACTTTCAGATGCCGCGGATGGGTGGGGAAGAAACGTATCGTCGCCTCCGTTTAATCCAGCCGGATGTGCGCGTTGTTTTATCCTCTGGTTTCAGCGATGTAGAAGCGATGGCCAGATTTGCGGGCAAAGACGTGGCCGCCTTCCTTAAGAAGCCATACACCGCTGCACAGCTTGCTCAAATCATCCAACGGGTTCTGAACAACGCACCAACCGTGGGCGGCGAGTCTCGCTAGAGGTCCATAGCTGACACGCAAGGCCCCTATGCCTTCTACGGGACAACCCTGTTGGGCGCAATCAATAGTTGTTCGATTGCATCCTCGAAGACCTTCCCTTCTTCGTAGCCGACCACCTTCTTTCTGACGATCCCTTGGCGGTCCGCCAGAATTGTTGCTGGTATTCCCGCACGCCGTAACGGTCAACGTTTATGCCGTTGATGAGCAGGGGGTAAGTGATTCTGTATTTCTTGGCGAACCGGCGGACTTTGGCTGGACTGGAATCCAGGGCGATCCCGACCACTGCCAATCCGCGACTCTTGTACCTGCGGTACAGGCCTTCGTAGCCCGGCATTTCTTTCTTGCATGGACTGCACCAAGTGGCCCAGAAGTCCAGCAGGATCACCTTGCCCTGGAACTGCCGCAGCGCCACGGTGTGCCCCGAGGTGTCTGGCAACGAGAAATCTGGGACTCGCTCCACTGCTGCTTGCGGGCGGAGCGGTGTGGTGAAGGGAAGACATGACACCAACAGAAGGATTCCGCGCTTCAGTTCAGAATCTCCAATATCTCCAATTGCGATATATCCAACGCCTTACGCTTCTTGCCTGCGGGCTTCTTGTACAGCAGTCCCCGGAGCTTCACTGCGCCGGCAAGCGCTCCCGGCTCCCCGAGTTTCCCTGAAATCGCGTTTGGCTTCACCGCGAACGACAGCTTATCGCCAATTTTGAAAATCATTCCGGTTGCGCCATCCTTCACGATTTTCCGCTGGCAATGATGTCCATCTCGGAGACGGATACACCGCTGTCGTAAACCGCCTTGAAAATGGCGGAAGAATCAAACTTGGAGTCCTCCATCGGGAAGATCACCACGTTCCCATCCACCAAACTAACTTCCACTTTTTGAACACCAGCCTGGCGTCCCAGGTGCTGTTGCACCCCGTAGGCTCAAAGGTTTCACGTCATGCCTTCCACGCGCAACTCAATCCGCTCGATGCCCGACGCCGCACCGATCAAGCCCGGCGCCGATGCCGCCGCAACGAGCGCCATATACAGCAATCTTCTTCTCAACATGCCTTTCGATTCCTCCTTCCAGCTTCAATGCCAGAGTTGAATCTGCTTCCCGATCCCGAAGCTAATGTGCCTCTCGGTGGTGTCTTGAATGCTATTGTTCCGCTGACGGCCTATTAGAACGCTACGGCCTTCGGCGGAATGCTATGCATCTGTCGACCGCTCGCGCCGGGGAATCCGAAGTTCTTGTCAACCGAAAGGTTTTCCTAGATCGACATCGGACATGCGGGGTGCGCAGCCCCAGGCCATGCTCTTCCCCGCTATTTTTGCAGGCTGCCGAGTGTGCAAGAGCATTCGCCGGTTCGACTGCGCCGAGTGCGGCTGCGCGCATCGTTCGAGCCTGAACTGCGACGGTTAGTAAGGCGGCATTGGCGACGTTGGGGCTCTCTGGGGCGCCCCAGGGCCTATATCCCTCGAAATCACAAGGCTGTTAGCCGTCGCGATCCAGGATTTGTGACGCCCCTGCCACTTCTGGGATAGGCATGTCGTTCAGCGAGATTCACGCACCCGAGTCGGCCGTACTTAGCTGCGGGCACTCCACGAGATTGACATCACGAGCCCTTTGCACGCTTCTTTTGGCGGACTGGCGATGATGTGGCATCCTTTTGGGGCTGCCTCTCCAAGAGTGCTTTAAGGTTTCGAATAGTGACCTCCAGGGCCGCCAACTCCTGGCGCACCCGGTCAGGGTCCGGCGGGCGAGGGCTGGTGCGCTTCGATTTGAATGACTCGCCCCGTTCCAATCCCGCGAACAACTCCGAGAGGGTCACGCCGAGAGCGTCGGCAACTCTGATGACCGTGGTCAGCCGGAAATCCTTTCTGCCGGTCTCCAAGTGCCCGAGAAATGTCCGATGCATCTTGCAATAATCCGCGAAGGCTTCCTGCGAAGCGAAACCTCCTCGGATGCGGAGTTCGCGGATGCGTTTTCCGAGCTGTCTCAAGATGTCGTCCACCCCCAGAGTATTTGGGAATGGCTACCGAATCGGCTACCGCTTGTACAATAGCCAGTCGAACGATATCATCTTGTAATCGACGCCAACCGCGATCCAGAAAGAAGGAGCGACATGATTCAGCAATCGGTGCTTTCTGAAGTGCTGACCACCGTTCGAAAACGAATCCAGCAGGTCCGGGATCGAAAGGAGATGATAGGCGAGGAGAATACTAAGGCCACTCTGATCGAGCCGGTGCTTAACGCCCTAGGCTGGAACTTGCAGGAAATCGACGAAGTACGCCGAGAGTACAAGCGCAAACCGCAGGACAATCCTGTCGATTACGCCCTGTTCCTCAACCGGACTGAATGCCTGCTCGTGGAAGCGAAGTCTTTGGAAAAGGACCTCGGGGACCGGAAATGGGTGTTGCAGAATCTCTCCTATGCGATGGCGGTCGGCGTCTGCTGGTGCGTTCTTACGAACGGCGACGAGTACCGAATCTATAATTCTCATGCGGAGGTGGATGCCGACCAAAAGCTGTTCCGGACTGTCCGAGTGTCGGACAGCGACCCCAAACTCCTGACGGAAACCCTCCTTCTGCTCGGCAGAGATATGATGCGGGGCAGCATGCTCGACGAATTGTGGAAAGCGCACTTCGTGGATCGAAACGTGCGCTTGGCTTTGGAGAGCCTGCTGGCGGCGCCGGATCGCGGTCTGGAAAGGCTCATTCGCAAGAAAGCACGCGCATTGAAAGCGGCCGACATCCGCTCTTCGCTGAAGCGGGCCAAAATCAAGATCGACTTCCCGGTCCCATCTGCCTCGATTGGGCGGGAAAGGGTTGCGCCGGAAGCCGGACCCGGAAAGAAGAGCGATGCCTCGCGTCACGAAGCCGGCCGGAAGGCGGCGGGGACCGCGGCGGCGATGGCAGACGCCACTCTGGATAGCCTGATTGCTTTCGGCCTGATCAAGGCACCGTTCGAACTGGAGCGCGACTACAAGGGCGCCCATCTTACTGCGGTTGTCGAGCAGAACGGAAAAGTGATATTCGCCGGAGAGGTTTACGATTCGCCATCCACCGCCGGCGGAATGGCACGGAAGCAGGTCATCGGAGCCCCGCCGGACCGCGCTTATCCGCAGACGAACGGCTGGACATTTTGGCAGTACCGCGATGATAAGGGCGATTTGCAGGAACTTCAGGTACTTCGGCAGAGCTACCTTGACCGTGCTCAGGGCAGGCAGCCAGCATGAACGCGTCTTCTGCTGGAACGCGTTGAGGCCCAGATGTGGAGGTGTCCGCAAAGCGGGCCGCAACCGCGGCACGTTTGGATTTGGGGGAGCGCCTGTGAATATCCCGTGGTCGCTTTGGTCAAAGGTTGGCGCCGCCGGCGCGACGCCCGCCAACGGGGCGCGACGGATGGGTGACTTATTGGGGCCGTTCCGGCGTCAGAAACGCGATTAGGGCCCGGTGCAATCTCGCCGACTGCTGGTCGTGGAATAGAGTCACCTCGAATTGTTACGATGAGGCTTGGCGGGGGCGGCCCAAAAGCTCTGGTAAACCGAACAGCCGCAAACCAGCAATGAGCAAAACCTCGGTGAGCCGTAGATTGCAGCGCCTGGAGCGCAGCTACCAAGTAGGAGAACGACTGGCAGGCGAAAAGGCTCGGAACCTGGAATCTTCCGTGCGGCTCGCAGCGTTCTGCCATCTCGCCACGGAGGAACTGCGCCAACTTCAAGCCGCAATGTTGATGATCCGAGCGGGTCACGAGCTAACGACTCAAGAGCGCGCGGCGGTGGAAGCGTATGGCGCGGCTGTCGAAAAGGAGTGTCAGCGAGCAGGCTTCCCGTCGTTTGTGGAGTTCCACCGACGGTGCTTACGACAAGCTTGAATCACGGTTGTGTGCAAGTGGGCAGGCTAGCGCGAGGGGTGGCGGATTTCCCGCGCGGCCGAGTTACCCCAAACCCATGATTCTGTTGGGTTTCAATTTGTAACTCCGAATCGCGCGCCGTAGCCACACCAGAAAGGAAGAACGATGAGACTTGAAAACGCATCCGGACGCTGAAAGCCAAAATGCTTGCAGCCCCGGTGATCCTCTATTTCGCCGCCGATGGCACCATGCGGGAGATTTGCGCCCGGGGCGACTATCTGCTGAGGCTGTTCTGTGTCGCATCCGGCGAGGGGGATTTCAGTCCAGCACAGACGGCGCAACTGGACTTGATCCGTCAGTCCGTGGACGCGCAGGAGCCGTGCGGCGCCCGCATTACCGAACTCATTCGGTGCTTCTTGCAGGGAGCGGCCCAGGAATCAGGAAAAATCTGAAGATGGGAGATTTTCTAGCAGAACTTTTCGATCAATTCGATCCAGAAGAACAGGCGGGGATCCGCGCCGCTGAAGAAGCGACCAAGGGGATACTCGAGGAAGGGACTGCCGCGGTCAGGGACCGGCAGCTAGCGGCTGGATCATCGGTCCTAACCGGTTGGGTACTTGAGCCAGAGGACGACGCGCGCGCGGATGCGGCCGGTGTTGTCTTTGCTGCATACATTAACGCGCTCTGGCGTCAAACGGACCCAGGGCGCTCCGAATCGATTCAGGAGTTCGGCGCGAAGGTGGATAAACTAGTTGCCCCGGTCCTGGCAAGGTATGGGCGGGAGGGTGAAGGCAATATAGCCGAGCTACGCGAGAAATGTTGGCGGAGCGTTCAGATCGTACTCCAACGGAGCACGCTGAGCGAGGCATCGGGTGCCGTTGAGCAAGGGAACGTGGGCAACGCCCAACTGGATGACGATCTCGTCATATCCGTCAAGCCCGACTCAATTTTGCAATTCCTGGAATCATGGCGCATCCGGCAGAGGCGGAAACGGGACCTGCAGGCGTGGTATAGGCGGCGTCACCGCAGAACTATGTTTGAGGCTGACAGAGAGGAAAATCTCCTTAGAGGTGCTCGCGGGTGGGCAGAGCCCGTCATGAGAGAACTCGTGTCCGAAGTACAGGATGTGTTCGAGCTCAAACAACGAGTTGCCAAGCAGACGTTTGATAAGTTCATTGAGAAGGATTCCTATTTCTGGGAGCGTTTCTCGGAATTCGCGTCGGCGTTATTGGAGGAGGAGTGGCCCTCACTTGAGGACCACGCAATCGCGGCCATGGCGGACAAGGCTGCTGCGGCCGAGCCGGCGCCGAGCGCAGCGGCACCGAAACGGCGTCGTGATATCGCTGGGCCGCGATCGGGTACGGAAATTGCCGATGTTGAAAAGGTAGAAGCTGATGGGAGAATGGAAGGCGCCATGGGGGACGTCGAAAACAGATCAGCACCGGAATGTGACCGAGACGGTAATTGTGCCGCCGAGTTGTTCGTGATTGCCTATAAGGAAATCATCGCGGAATCCGAGAAGGACGCTGCAGGATTCAAGCAGATGCCACCAACAGCGGTAAGGCGAGTTAGCCTTCTGGATATTCTGAACGCCATCTGGGCGGCCTGGAAGATCGCGCCAAGCGAAGTCACGCCCGATTTGATTGAGAACGCGCTGTATTTACTGTGTCGCCAGTATACTGGCGGAGTAGAGCTAGATCCTATGTCGTGCCAGGCAGCCGGCGTCGACTATTTGGCTTTGGCGGACCAAATTCGAGGTTCATTGAGCCGCTGGGCTGGGAACCGAGGGGAGCCAACGTTAGCGTCGAGACTACCCCAAATAGCGGCGAGAGTGGCGAACCGGGTCCAGCAACAAGCCGACGGCAGGTTGCCGAAAGATGGTGCGCTCACAACCGACACCGACCTACTGGGGCTTCCAAGCATCAAACCGGAAGTAATCGATCGATCGCCGATAAGCGACACGCAGCCACTCGAACTCCAAACCGATATTCCGCCGGCGGATCAAGGGATGCAGCGGGGAGCGAAGGAATCCCCAGATGCAACCCAGCATCCGCTGGTGATTCGGAAACGCGGTAAGCCTATCGGCGGGAAGAACGACAAGCAGGAAAAACGCCGCGGCGATAAACGATCCGCTTGGCTGGATTCGAAGCTAACGCAACATCCAGACTGGAGTTCCGACCAGGACATCGCCGCTCACTGGGGCCCTAGTTACAATACGATTCAACGATACCGCAGTGGGGCCGCCAGTAACCAAGATCTTTCGGTTCGGAAAGGCTTTGCCAAAGCATTCCACTGCGAGATCACCGAGGTTCCGGATTAGTTTTTCGGAAGTTTATAAGCCTCGTGGTTTCAGGCAGTTTCTGCAAATTCTGAACTTTTCTGAACTTTCCTGAAAAAATCTCAAATCGACAAGATTCGGCAAGTCTGGGTATAACTAAGCTTAACGCGGCATTATGAGTTCGCCGCATCCGTCGCAGACACCTGCGATTCCCATTCCCATGCCCACAGCCGAAGTGTCGATAAACGTCGCAACGAAGGTCAGAATCATCAACCCTGTCGAAAACGGCTCGAACATCACCAGTCGCAAACGCGCGCTCCAGTTCGTCAACGCCGGCCGCGCGGTCTTTGTGGGTACCAATCTGATGCGGTTCATCGAGGCCGACCCGCGCAATCAAGCTGCGGTTCGGCGTGCCGCCCAAGGCTACGAATCCGTGCGCCGGATGATGACTAAGTCAGAAATCGCGAATATTCCTCTGGTACGGCCTGCCAAGGCCCTTAGGGAAGCTATGACTGTCCGCGCGACAACGCCAGCGCGGCGCACTCCATACGGACGAACCGGTCCGGTGCGCGTCGTCGTGCAGACCGGGACACAGGAGGGCCCAAAGTGAAATCCCTCATTTCAGTCCGCCAGTTCTCCGCAGTAACAGGAATAGGTTACAAGCGTTCGCGTCAGCTTGTATCGTCCGGAGCCATCCCGAGCAAACAAGTCGGGTGCCGAAGGCTCATAAGCACGCGCTGGCTTGACCGCTGGCTTGAGGAGGACGCGGCGAGCGGCCATGGACGTGTGACTGGGGACGGGAACTCGCCGGGTGACCCAGCGACCATTAATCTAATCCGAGCGGATTGCAAATAACGATGTCCGCAACACCAATCCATTTCGCCACGCCTGCGGAAACCCCGGCTCCGGCTGAGCGGCACTACACTCCATCCGAAGTCGGAGCATTATGGTGCTTAAACGTCGAGACGATCCGTCGGATGTTCCAGGACGAGCCCGGAGTCGTGGTGCTTCAAGGCCCAGCCAAGAAGGGAAAGCGACCATATAAAACCATCCGAATTCCGCACACCGTTCTGGAGCGTGTTCACAAACGCCTTCAGAGGTAACCTGTCACCCGTATGCTAAACTTATACCGCCGCCACGTGAAGTCCTGCCGATTCTGGACCGGCAAGAGCACGAACGGCAACCGCAAAAATAATAATTGCCGCTGTCCTGTCTGGGTGGACGGTTACTTGGTCGGCGAGCGCGTCAATAAGACTCTCGATACCCGGAACTGGACGCGCGCCAACGAGGTTATCCGAGATTGGGAGATCGCCGGCACAGTCCAGCCACAAGAGCGCGCCGGCACGCCGGTGAGTGACGCCTGCGATGCGTTCCTGGACGAGGTTGTAGCGCAACGCCTCTCAGAGCACACGATAAAGAAATATCGGGTTCTGCTAATCAACTCGCACACGGCGGAGGAGCTTGAGAAGTTTTCCCCGTCACTGAAGCAATTTTGCGCTGAGACGGGGCTTCAATTCACGAGCCAACTCCTGCTGCCCGAGCTCAGCCACTTTAGAGGCCAGTGGAAGGACAGCGCCATCTCGGGCGGGAAAAAGCTGGAGCGCCTGCAGGCAGTCGGCCGATTCTTCGTGGACCGAGGCTGGTGGACTCAGAACTGGGCGCTCAAATTGAAGCGGCCCAAGGTTACGGCGCCCCCGACGATGCCGTACGAGCGGAATCAGGTGGCCGCATTGTTGGCCGCCTGCGATCGGTATACCGACTGGCACGGTCACGCTGGTGGTGAGAATTCGCAACGGCTGCGAGCATGGGTGCTCTTCATGCGGTACTCCGCGTTGCGCATCGGCGACGGGGCAAGTTGCCCAGTGGATCGGCTTGCCGGCACCAGGCTGTTCCTTTACACGCAGAAGACGGGCGTGCCGGTGTACGTCCCGCTTCCGCCATTCGTGGTTGAAGCGCTCGAAGCGTGCCCCCGCGTCAGCGAGCACTACTGGTTTTGGACTGGCGTGGGTTCGAAAGAGACGCTGGCCGGCAACTGGCGCCGCACCTTCCGTCGCCTGTGCGAAATCGCCGGCGTGCCAAGGGGGCACCCACACCGGTTCCGGGACACGCTGGCGGTGGAGTTGCTGCTCGAGGGTGTCCCCATCGAGCGCGTCTCCATCCTGCTGGGGCACTCGTCGGTCAAGATTACCGAACGCCACTACGCTCCATGGGTACGCGCGCGTCAGGAGCAGCTCGAATCGGACTTGGTGCGCGCATGGTACAACGACCCCATCGCGCAGGCGGAAATGCTCCGCGGCGATACCGCGCACCAGGACACACCCCAAAACGGTGTAGCGACATATCCGCGACACGAAAAGAGGCACGTCGCTAACTAACGGGAAAAACGCTACTTAGTATGGTGAGCCGGGCGGGACTCGAACCCGCGACCCTTTGCTTAAAAGGCAAATGCTCTACCGCCTGAGCTACCGGCCCGCACGCGTTATCAAACTAGCTTACCACGCCCCATCCCGTGGACTCCGGCCGCGCGCGATGCAAAAATGTGGTCATGCCAGATCCTGTGATCTTAATTGCAAACGGCGATTTGCGCTTGGCCGCCAATCAGAAGTGCTGGCCCGCCCAGGCCCGCGCCGAGGAAGCAGTGATGGGCGCCATCCGGCAGATGGGCCGCGACGTGACGCGCGGCCACGCCTGCGATCCCGTAAAAGGTCACGGCTTTATCGATAGCCAAAAGCACGGAATGGATGTATTCCGAGGCATCCCGCCCGACGCTCCCCTGATGGTCGTCGAGGCGGTCTGGCAATATACGCACCACCTCCTGCCCGGCCTCTACAGCCATCGCGGCCCGGTCCTGACAGTGGCTAACTGGAGCGGCGAATGGCCCGGCCTGGTTGGGTTGCTCAATCTTAACGCTTCGCTCACGAAGGCCGGGGTCGATTATAGTTCCCTGTGGAGCGTGGACTTCACAGACAGTTTCTTTCTGAATGGGCTGCGCCACTGGCTCTCTGGAGAGACGCTCCGGCACGATACCAGCCATGTGCGCCCGCTGTCGGCATGTAAGCTTCCGCCGCGTGCTGAAGAAACGGGCGCACGCCTGGCCGCCGAACTGCGCCGCGATAAAGCCATCTTGGGCGTCTTCGACGAGGGCTGCATGGGCATGTACAACGCCATCATCCCCGACGAATTATTGCATCCCACAGGGGTGTTCAAGGAGCGCCTGAGCCAGTCGGCCCTTTACGCGGAAATGCTCGAGACCAGTGACGGTGAAGCGCGCGAAGTGCGCGACTGGCTCGACCGCAAAGGCATGCGGTTCCGCACCGGCAGCGACCCGGCGACCGATCTCACCGATGACCAGATTCTCCAACAATGCAAGATGTATATCGCCGCCCTGCGCATCGCGGATGACTTCGGCTGCGACGCCATCGGCATACAGTATCAGCAAGGCCTGAAAGACCTGGCGCCCGCATCCGACCTGGCTGAAGGGCTGTTAAATAATGTCGACCGGCCCCCGGTGCGCGCGCGGGCCAACGGCCCCGTGCTGCGCGAGAACGATGCCCTCCCTCACTTCAACGAAGTCGACGAGTGCGCCGGCCTGGATGCCCTGGTCACTCACCGCATATGGAAAGCGTTGGGCTATCCGCCCGAGACCACGCTGCACGACGTGCGCTATGGCGAGCAGTACCCTGTGAACGGAACCGGGGAGTTCGTGTGGGTCTTGGAGATTTCCGGCGCCGCGCCGGCCGCGCATTTCATTGGCGGTTACGCAGGCGCCGTAAGCGAGCGGCAGCCGCCCATGTATTTCCGGTTGGGCGGCGGCAGCCTGAAAGGCATCAGCAAGCCGGGCGAGATCGTTTGGAGCCGCATCTTCGTGGACCACGGAAGCCTGAAGGCCGATATCGGCAGAGCCAAGGTCGTGGAACTGCCGCGGGAGGAGACCGAGCGGCGCTGGCAGATCACCACGCCCCAATGGCCCATCATGCACGCCGTGACCTACGGCATTACCCGCAACCAGATGATGGCGCGCCATAAATCTAATCATGTTCAGGTGGCATACGCACCGGATGCTGGTTGCGCCAACCTCGCGCTGGCTGCCAAGGCGGCTATGTTCCGCGACATGGGTCTGGAAGTGTCGGTGTGCGGAACGGAGCACGGGCTGTAGCCGCGATATAATCGGGAAGAAGCCTCGCGCGAACGTGGCGGAATTGGCAGACGCACCAGACTTAGGATCTGGCTCCCGCAAGGGAATGGGAGTTCGACCCTCCCCGTTCGCACCATTGATCAATTCAATAACTTGCAGATATCTTCTGCCTCGCATTTGGCTCCTTCCTGTTCGGCTGCTGTAACCGTTTTTGTAACCGTTTTCCGCGCAAAGTAGCTCTCCATCCGCTGGGCAGCATCCAGCAGATCACGGTCGTTGACTATGTTGTAGCGATCAAAAATCGCACGCGTCTTGTGCCCGCTGATGGCCATTGCTACCTTTTCAGGAATGCCGGCACGGACCATGTTGCGCACAGCAGATCGTCGTAGATCGTGGAACCTTAAGCCCGGCAGCTTTGCCCGGCCGCAAGCGCTTTCCCAAGAATCGCGAACGTCCTGAATTCTTTTTCCACTGCGGAAGAATACCCAGCGGCACTTCGGCCACCATTGATTGCGCTCCTCAAGTTGGTGCCTCAGCATAGGCCGCCGAGGGGCACGGCGTAGCCCTACTCGCGTCATACTCGTTGTGCTGGTCCTCGAAATCTGATTACGATATGTACAAAATCATGAAGGCGCTGCGCGACGTGATTTTCGACGGGATTGTAATTTTGGATCACAGTCCAGGCATGTTAAGGGGCGGCGGTAAGCGGACGGCATACGGCTTCGTGTACATGAACGCGCTGGTCAGCCGCGCCAATGCCGAGGCAAGAGCGTAAAACAAGATGACCAATCACTGCGAGCTATCTCGACGTAAGTTTCTGACACGTACTTCTCTCGCGGCCGCGGGCGCCGCATTCCCAGCGATCATTCCCAGCCAAGTCCTGGGTGCGCCCGGCCGCCCGGGCGCCAACGACCGCATCCGCATAGGCGTTATTGGCGTGGGCGGGCGCGGCAACCTGCTCATCGACCAGTTACCCAAACCGGGACAGATCGTGGCGCTGGCCGACTGCTTCCTGGCGCGGTGCGAAGAGGCCGCCGGTCGGCGCGATGCCAACTGGGACCTCTACCAGGATTACCGGCGGATTCTGGATCGCAAGGACATTGATGCGGTGATTGTGTCGACCGGGGACTTCGGCCGCGTGATTCCATGCATCCTCGCCTGCCAGGCGGGCAAGGATGTGTACGCCGAAAAACCGTTGACGCTCTACCCTGGCGAGGGAAGCATGCTGGTGAAGGCTGCCCGCAAGTACAAGACCGTGTTCCAGGTCGGCAGCCAGCAGCGCTCGATGGAGATGAACCAGATCGCATGCAAGCTGGTGCGCACGGGTGGATTGGGCAAGATCAAGCTGGTGCAGGGCGTGAACTATCCCGATTCGAAACCCATCCCAGATCTGGCGGAAGAGCCTGTGCCGCAAGAGCTGGACTGGAATGTGTGGCAGGGACAAACACGTGCGCGGGCCTACAACAGGAAGCTGCGATTCGGCTGGATGGGGTATCAGGACTATTCCGGCGGCGAGATGACCAATTGGGGCGCGCACGGCCTGGATCAGATCCAATGGGCGCTCGGTATGGACCGCAGCGGGCCGGTGGCATTCTGGCCGATGGAGGAACCCAAGGGCGCCGTGGCGTTTCGTTACGCCAATGGCGTCGAGGTCCATCTGGACTTACCGCACAGCGGGGTGGACGAGCAACTCATGGGCGGAGCGCGCTTCATCACCGAGGACGGGTCCATCGACATCTGGCGCAATAACTTCAAAATCGATGCTGCCGGCCTGGAGCCAGACCTGCCGCCTCGGGAAGAGATCGAGAAGTGGCACGACCAACGCGCGTTGTGGCAGGCGGAGTATCACATGGGGTACTGGCTGGAGTGCATCCCCACGCGCAAGCTGCCCAACGCCGATGTCGAGATCGGGCACCGTTCGGTGAGCGTCGGTCACCTGGCGAACATCGCACGCCGGCTGAATCGCAAGATCCAGTGGGATCCGCGGGAAGAACAAGTCATCGGCGATGAGGAGGCCAACCTGCTCGCCACCAGTCGCCCACGGCGGAAGGGCTGGGAGTTGCCCACGATCTGAAACTGCAGGTTGATCACGCGCCACCGCGGCCACGCGAGGTCGCAGCCCAAGGCGTTCGGCGGACCGCTGCGGCTCTAGCTCGGCGACGCGCCACCGCGTGCCCACCCTCGGTCGCTGCGAAAGCCGTTCGGTGCCGGCCCGGGCCGGGCGCCTCGCCCGCCGATGGGCACCGCGTGGCACCTGTCGTGATCGGCCATCAGGGCGGCATGCGTCGCCGTGGCGGCGTCGCGCCGCCGCGCGCCCACCCCGCGGGCGCACCGCAAGACCTTCGCCGCCAGACTTGGCCGTCGCCGTGGCGGCGCACGTTCTGATTTGAGGCGCCGCGCCTGCGGGTTCGTGACGCGCCACCGCGCCGACAAGAGCGGGCGCACCGCAAGGTGTTCGGCGCCGGACCTGGCCGGCCCGCCTCACCGGGCGATGGGCACCGCGTAGCCCCTTGCGGTGATCAGCGGCAGATGCACGGACGTTCCGATGGGCGGCGTTCGCCCAGGCCAGGGCGCGATCCACCGACCGCCGCGCCTGCGGATTTGTGACGCGCCCCCGCCCGGCCAGGCGCGTCGCCGCGCAAGCCGCTCGGCACCGGGCTGGGCCGGGCCGCCTCGCCCGTCGATGGGCGACGCGTAGGCATTGTGATTCGGCCCTCAGGGCGGCGTGCATTGCCGTGGCGGCGCAGGCGCTGATTTGAGACGGCGCCGCCTGCGGGTTCGTGTCACGCCATGGCGGCCACGCGCGGTCGCAGCGCAGGACGTTCGGCGCCGGCCTAGGAGGAGCCGCCTGACCCGCCGATGGACACCGCGTGGCCCTTTGTGGTGATCGGCCATCAGTCGGCATGCTCGCCGTCGCGACGCAGCTTCTGCTTGAGACGCCGCGCCTGCGGATTCGCGACGCTCCACCGCGGGGCCACGCGCGGTCGCAGCGCGAGAGGTTCGGCGCCGGGCAGCGCCGGCTGCCCCACCCCGCCCATGGGCACGGCGTAGCCGTGATCGGCCATCACGTGGCGTGTGCGTAGCAGTGGCGGCGTTGGTTCTGATTTTGAGACGGCGCGCCTGCGGATTCGCGACGCGCCACCGCGCGGCAGGCTGGTCGCAGCGCCACGACGTTCGGTTCCCGTCCCGGGCCGGCCGCCTCGTCCGCCGATGGGCGCCCGTGTGGTGCTTGCGCGGATCGGCCATCAGCGCGCCGTGCATAGGAGGTTCGGGTGTGGTTACCGGACTCCGTCTTTGTCGTCTTTTATCGCCCTTGACCCCGATAACGGCAGCCTGTAGACTTGTCTGCGACAATGGCAGTTGAGATTCGTCGAGGGGTTGCCGGCAAGGTTTGTCCTGTATGTGGAGATTGGAAACCGCTGAAGGAGTTTCCGCCAGACCTCATACGGGGACGCGCTCAGGGATGGCGGCATCCCCATTGCTGTGTTTGTAGGTCCTCCGAGCGCTCGAGAACGACTGGCCGCGATCCAACGACCGCCGCGCCTACGGATTCGTGACGCGCCACAGCGCGCCACGTCGGTCGCAGCGGGCGTCGCCGTGGCGGCGCATTGCTGATCCGA
>Ga0070731_10001833_pt1 | contig 21316 bp, 19 predicted proteins | sample Coa_R1_2_FD_66448 | JGI IMG/M metagenome (GOLD analysis project Ga0070731, IMG submission 66448) | Surface soil microbial communities from Centralia Pennsylvania, which are recovering from an underground coalmine fire - Coalmine... | ecosystem: Environmental > Terrestrial > Soil > Unclassified ... | reverse complement strand
TTTGCAGGGAACCGGCGCGCCGATTACCCCGCTCTCTTTTCTCACGAGCGCACTGCTCGCGATTGCTTACGCTCCAATCTCAAGCGATTTCGCGTTGGGGCAAATTGCATTGCCTGCCTTTTTGGGTGCGGTGCTCGTCATGATTCTCGCGCCGCAGCGGCTTGCGCTCGCGGTGCTTGCCGCGGCTCTCTCCTTCGCGCAACCGAATGCAGCGCTCGGCTTGGCCGGTCAAATTGGCCGTAACCGCGTCAGCCTAGCCATTCTGCTCGGCGCCGCGCTGACGTATGTGCTCTGCGCGTTAACGGCCGGCTGGAACTGGCCGTGGACGTACGCGCGTGCCGTCGCGGAACATGGAGTCGCCGAACGCTTTGCAGCGATTCAATTTGATCCGGCCGCGATCGCATTCGACTTCGGTGCTACGCAAGGCGCCGCGGCGGTCATCGCACTCGCCGTTGCGCTGCTCGCCGTTGCCGCGGCGATTATCCTCTGCCGCACGATTCGCGACTCGTTCGCGCGATTCGCCGGACTCTCGGCCTTGATACCGTTCGTTGCCGGTTTCTTTCACGAGCACGACTTCGTCGTTGCCTTCGCCGCCGCGTTGTGGTCGGCGATCCGAACGACGGGCACGACCCGCGCGATCGCTCTTGCCGGAACGCTGCTCGTTGGGTTCGACTGGCTCGGTCTCGCGCAGCGGCCGACCGGCATCGCGCAATCCGCGTTGATGGAGGCCGCAATCTTCTTGGCATTCATGGCGCTCGGAGCGAAGACCGAATTGCGAAATGGGCTGCCGATCGCGATGGCCGCGGCAGTGGTTATCGCCGCCGCTGCAACCGTAGCATCGCATAATCCCGTGCCGGTTTGGCCCGATCTGCTCGTCGGGTTCCACGCGCCGGCGACCGCCGGAATAGCCGCCATTTGGCTTGAGGAGCAGCGCGCAAACGGACTGCTCGCGGCCGTTCCCGCGTGGGGCGCGCTGCGCTCGTTATCGCTCCTGGGCTGCGTTCTGCTCGCTTACGCTATATATCGACATCCATCATATTGTCGAACGCAGTAATGCTGTTGGGGTGAAAATTCTTTAGGTCCGAATTGTGCGCGTAGATGTCCTCGCGCAACGACGTGACAATCGTCGGCACGTCGCTCGTTAGCGTCTGCTCGACGGCAAGCACGTCCTTGTTGCGATCGACCTGCTGATAGTGTCCGAAGAGCGCCATGATTGCCGCCTGGGCTTTCGGGTTGCACCACCGAATGTTGTTCTGACCGTTTGGCGGAAACGACTGACACCCATAGATCGGTGACACGTCGCCGATGGCCTCGTTCTGCCAAGAGAACACGACGACGTCCCACTTACCCGAATAAATGATGCCGCCCGAGGAGGTCGGAGCAAACATAAGATTGGTTGCATAGTGGCGAACGTCGATCGCTACGCCGATTTGTTTCCACGTCGATCGGATGAGCTCGATCTGCTCGTCGACGTCGGGCGTTCCTGCCGACGTTGCAAAGTTCAAGGCGAGCCGGACACCGTTCTTCTGCCGAACTCCGTCGGCGCCGCGCGTCCAGCCGTCTTGGTCGAGCATCAGGTTGGCGCGGGCGATGTCGAACGGAACGAGCGGAATCGACGTTACCACATAGGGGGCGTTGACCGGTGTCGTAACTTCTTGAAGAATGCCGACGCCATGACCGATCTTCTCGTGAATAGTCTTACGGTCAAGCGCGTAGCGCAGCGCTTCCCGCACGATGGGATCGCGCAACGCGGCGTGCTGAGTGTTGAAATCGAGGTGGCCGTAAAGGTAACCGGGTTGCCGCAATACTGAAACGCCTGAAATTCCTTGCACCCGTGCGAGATAGTTGCCGGGCACGCCATACCACATGTCGATCTCGTGTGCTTGCAGTTGCGACAGCACCGTGTTTCGATCGGGAATGATCTTGAAAATTACCTGCTTTAGCTTCGGCGTGCCGCGCCAGTAGAGGGGATTGGGGATCAAAATGACGTCTTGCGCGCGATCCCAACGCAGATATTTGAAGGGTCCGATGCCTACCGGCATCGAGTTATAGGGAACGTCGTTAATATTCGGATATTTCGACAATAAGTGCTTGGGTAAGATGCATGGGTTTGCTCCGGCAGTCGAAAAGAACGTCTCAACGAAGGGTGAGTACGGTTTCTTTAGATGATAGACAACCGTGAATTTGTCGGGCTCGTCGATCTTGGTAATCTGATCCCAGCCGAGCCGCCCAATCTCGTTTGTGGCCGGATTGAGCACAACTTGCGTGGTGTAGACAACATCGTCGGCGTTAAACGGCACGCCGTCCGACCAGCGAACTCCGTGACGCAAATGATAGGTAATCGTTAGGCCGTCTCTGCTGACGCCGCCGTTCGTCTGATCCGGAACCTCCGTCGCAAGCTCCGGAATCGGCTTGTTGTGCAGGTCAAACTTAACCAGCCACGCCATCGTCATCGACGACAGATAGCCGACATCGAGAAACTGGCCGAAGTGCGGATTGAGCGTGTTGACGTCGCCCGCATCGGAGATGCGCAGCACGTGGGGTTGCGTCCAGGCGTTGACGCGTCCGCCGGTACCCGGCGCCGAGCCGGTCTTCGTGCAAGAGGCCAGAACAACTGCGGCCACACATGTGGCGGCTAGTCGCAAGAGAGACGTCTTCATCGTCCGAAGCTCCTTATATCGAATAATTCCAAGGATCCCAAAACGCCGAGATGACCGGGGACGGATCGAAGCCCTGCAGATCCGTGTTGTAGACGTACGGCACTCGCGTAAAGTAGAGCGTAACCGTGGGTACGTCGAGCGCGAGCTGCTGCTGAACGATGACGTAGTCGCGCTTGCGTCGCGCCTGATCGATCGTCTTGAGCGCATCGTTCATCGCATCCGTCGCGGTCTTGTTCGTCCAGAACATCGCGTTCTGGCCATGCGGTGCGAGATTGTCGGCGGAATAAATCGCGCTATCGTCGGGATCGGCCGCTCCGATCCAGCTGAACAAGGCGACGTCGTAATGTCCGCCCTGCAAGACTCCATTAGACGAGTTATCAAAAAATTCGCTAGTCGGATAGTTTTTGACGTCGGCCTGAGCGCCGATATCTCGCCACTGGCGTTGCAATATCGTTTCGTTGGCCTTTCCCAGATTAGACTCAGTCTGCGTGCTCAATGAGAATTCGAGGCGCTGCCCATTTTTTACGCGAATGCCGCCCGGTCCCATCTTCCAGCCGTCTGCGTCGAGCAGCGCGGCGGCTTTCGCCGGATCGTAGGGATAGTGTGCGACGTCATCAGTGTATGCCCATGAATAGTGAGGCTGCTGGTCCGTGTTGCCTGGGATCGCCGACCCGTGAGCCACTTTGTCGATGATCTCTTGTTTGTTTGTAGCATAGACGAGCGCGCGGCGAACTTGGATGTCGCTAACGATCGGATGACGCAGGTTGAAATCAAAGTGCGACCATTGAAATGCGTCGACGCGAACGGCTTTGAGACCGTTCTGCGGATCGCCGGCAAGCCGAGCGTAGACAGGCCACTTCAGGCCTGTACCCTCGGCGACCATATCCAGCTCGTGCGTTTGTAGTTGCGTAATCGACGTGTTCTCGTCGGGCAGTATTTTATAGATGACTTCCTTCAGCTTGGGCGGACCGAGATAGAAGTAGGGGTTGGCGACCATCCGAACGTCTTGACCGCGATTCCACGCAACGATCTTGAAGGGTCCGCTGCCGACCGGCAGTGAGTTGTACGGAGCGGTGTTGAACGACCCTTTGTCGTCGTTGTATTTCGCCAGCAGGTGCTCGGGAAGGACGGGGGCGTTCCCGTTCTCGCTCCAGAGCTGCTGCAGAAACGGAGCGTACAACTTCTTCATATGGATGAGCGCAACGTGCGGATCGCTGCAGTCGATGCTGCCGATGTCCTTGTATCCGTCGGTCGTGACGACGTTGTTATGTGGATTCATCACGACTTGCCACGTGAATTTGAAATCGTTGCAAGTCAATGGTACGCCGTCTTGCCATTTTATGTTTGAGCGCAGCTTATACTTGAGCGTCAGACCGTCTTTGCTGACGTCTCCGTTGGCGATCGTCGGGACTTCGCTCAGCGCGTCCGGCACCGGATGTGCGTTGGCATCGTAGCGGACCGCCCACGAGAACGCGAACATCGAGATATCGAGCGTCGGCGTCGCCGCGTTGAGTACGACGTTGAGGGTCTTGGGATCGGAAGATTCCGTAAAGCGCAGAACGCCAGGCTGGGTCCAGGCGTGACGCCCCTCAGCGCCGCCGCCGGTTGAAACTTTCGTGCAGGCAGCCGCACTCACCGCAAGGGCAATAGCGACGACCGTACACCGCTTCCTGAATCTCACGCGGACGCTCTTTCCTCATCGTCGCCGGCAATCATTGTGTTGGGATCGATGCCGTGTGCCGAGCAGAATTCGCGATATGCTGCCGGCGCGATTTCCGAGGGCTTGATCTCGCTGCGGCCACCCCAAAAAACGTTTGTATAGCCAAAGTCGATCCCTGCTTCGCGCAGGTGCGCGTCGATCGCCGCCTTGTGCGATAAGACGACGGGCTTCTCCATGCCATGCGCGACGGCCATCACGTTGACGTCGTGGAACTCGGGGCCGCCTTCGCGCCAGTACGCGTGCGTGATGATATAATGACGCGCGACTTCGCAGCCCGCGTCGATCTCTCGCCCGGCCGGAACGGCCCAATGGAAGAGCGCGTTGTAGCGCGTCGCCCGTTCGTTCCCGGCCGTGGCCTTGACGTGCTCGAGAAACGTCGAGAAGCGGCCGATCACGCCGCGTCGTTCGAGCGCGCGTGCCACAGCGACGAACCTTTCAAACTCGACACCGGCTTCGGCGGCGCGCGGGCGCCAAAGATCGCGTGCGATCTCGCCGGCGGCGAATTCTCGTTTTAGTGCGCTCAGCACGCGCCATTCGAGTTCCGAAAGCTTGACCAGCGCCGTTTCGAGCGGGCGGGCGCGCTCCTGCGCGCGCGCGCCGGGTTCGAGCCCGCGCCGGCGCACGTGGCCGACGCCGAGCGTAAAAAGCAGCTTCGCCGGCATCAGCGCAAACCGCTCGGCGCCGACCTGACGTGACAGCCAGTCCGCGTGCTTGCGCAACGAGTATCCTTGCGGCACCTTCAACGTCGTCCAGAGACGATAGTTGCTGCCCGGCGAGACCGCGTCGGTCGTACGGATCACGACGTGCCCGGAGAACGGATCCTCGCGAAACATATAATCGAAGGCCGCCTCGAGCTTCGCCGGAGGAACCTCCCAGGCACAGAGCGCGCCGCTCGCGAGGCTCGTGGAGAGCAGCGTCTGACGCACTCGCCGGATCGTGCCGGCCCGAAGCATCGCGACGATGCGGTCGATGACCGTTTCAACCGCGATGCCGCTGCGCGCCGAAATTTCGCCGAAGGGATCGGTTTGGAAACCGGTGAGCCGATCTTCGGAGATGGCGAGAATCGCGGCGTTGACCGGGTCGGAAATCCTCGCAGCGTTATCCGAAGGCGCAGCCTCAGATTTGTACGTCGCTTACACCCATCGCATACAAGTAGTTTTGCTCGGCGGTGTAAACGCCATACAGCGCCGTGATGTAGCCCGATTGTGCCGTCGTCAGGTTGGCCTCGGCGGTAACGAGGTTGAGAATCGTCGTGGATCCGACTTTATACTGCGCCTGTGTCGCGCTCAAGGAGACTTGCGCCGACGTGAGCTCCGAGCGCGCCTGAACGAGCGAAGATCGCGACGAGATCAAGGTTGCGAGTGCCGACCGGACGTTCGATTCCACGGTGAGCTTCGTGGTATTGAGGTTTGCAATCGCCTGATCGAGCTGCGACGCGGCGACGGCGACGTTGTAGTTCGTCTGGCCTTGATCGTAGATCGGAATTGAGAGGTTCAGGCCGATGGTTTTCGAGTTCGTCCAACTCGATGGGAATCCGTTCGGTGCCAAGCTTCCAGTCGGACAAGCCGAAACCGGTGTCACGTCGCCACTTTTCGACGTCACCGTTGTCGAGAAGCAGTCAATGAACTGGCGGCTTATGCCCTCGGTCGCGCCGGCCGAGAGCACCGGAAAGCGTGCCAGCTTTGCATAGCGCAGCGCTTCCTGCGCCGAGTGGACGTTGTAGATTGCCGAGATGTAATCCGGGCGCATGATGAGCGCCCGAGTCAACGATGCCGCATAGCTGGGATTCGGAACCGGCGGCTGTGCCGTGAGCGATTGCGGCACGACCTGCGCGTCGGCGTCCAGCCCGAGCGTCGTCGCGAATGACGCCTGCGCGCCGATTGCGACGCCCTGCGCCGTGACGAGATTTCCGCGAGCCTGCGCGGTTTGAAATTGCGCGGCCGCGATGTCGGAGCGCGCCGCCGCGCCGTTGCGAATCTGTGCCGCGGTCGAGGCTTCGTTGACTTCGAACTCGCGCACGAGCTGGGAATCCGCCGTAACGGTCGCGTTATCTTCGAGCACCGTGTAGTACGCGTTTGCGACGTCCAAGGCAAGCGTTTGCAGCTGCCGCAAGAGCGTCCCGCGACCGGCGATGTCGGCAAATTTCGCGGATCGTATGTTGGCGATCGTGCGGCCTCCGTCGTAAATGAGCTGCGTGACGGTGATGGTCGCCGACTCGTTGGTCACGCTCGACTGCGAATAGGCTGCCGGCGTAGCGAGGCCAAACGCCGCCGCCGGACTCGGTCCGGGGCTGCTCGTTGTCCGTCCACCGCCCGCGCTACTCGTCGTTCCGTTGGTATATTCGTTGCCCATCTGCGCGTTGGCGCTGAGACCGGGATAGTACGCCTGCACCGATGACGTGTACCGGGCGTGGATTGCGGCCCACTGCGCGTTTTCCAGCGCGAACGTGGGCGAAAGCGCGACTGCAATGCGAATTGCATCCACGAGCGAAATCGATTGCGGTACGCCCTTCTTCGCCCTGAGCTGCGCGACGTCGGGCGCCGGAGTGCCGTACGCGGGATACGGCAACGGCGTGCCGCTGATGGTTGGCTGCGGCAGCGGCGACGGCATGATGATCCCCGGTATGCCCGGGATTTGGCCCTGGTCCGGCGCGTTCTGGGCTAGCGCGACGCCCGTGACGAGTGCTCCCAGCACGAGCGCCGCACCCAGCGTTCGCGCGCGAATTCTTCCCTCTCTCAAATCAGTGCACCGATGTTTCGGAGGGTGCGTTCCCGTTGCTGACGGCGACCACGCTGCCGTCCTTGAGCGCGTCGGGCCTCGTTGTCACAACCATCGTGCCCGGGTTAATCCGTGGGCTTGTTACCTGCGACAGCGTGTCGGTTTGGACTCCGACCTGTACCGGGACGGCTTGCGCCTTATTATCCGCGACGATGTAAACGACGTTACCGCTGGGAGTCTGCGCGACCGCGCTGCGCGGCACGACGATGGCGTTCGCGGCGCGAGCCTTGGTCACGACAACGGTCACGAGCATGCCGCCCTTGAGAACGTATCCGGGATTTTGCACTTGGAGCCGTGCGAGGTATGAAAGGGTTCCCGCAGTTGGCACCAAGTTCACGGTCTGCACCGGTCCGCTGAAACGGCGCCCGGGCAGCGACGAGGATTGGTACGAGACGTTGATGCCCGGATGTACGTACGACAAGTCTTCGTCTGGAACGTTGACGTTGATCCACACCTTGTCCACGCGAGCGACTTGCAATACGGGCTGCGAGGGCGACGCATACGCTCCGGGATCGACCAGACGATTTGCCACAACCGCGTCGTACGGCGCGTAGAGATACGTCTGCGAGAGCTGCGTTGCCAAGAGCTGCGCTTGCGCCGAAGCCGCCGCTGCCCCGGCCTGTTGCGCTTTTACGTTTTGATAGCTCACCACGTTGTTGCGCAGCCCGACGACGGCGTTATTGTACGTTTGCTGCGCCGAAACGTAATTCGCCTGCGATTGCTGAAGCGCGGTTTCGGACACGTAGCCTTGTTTGTAGAGCTGTTTGTTTTGATCGTAGACGAGCTTGGCATTGTCGAGGTTGGCTTTCGCGCTTTGCACCGCGGCCTGGTTCGTTTGCACTTGCACGGGGTATCCGACGACCGAGCCTTGCGCCGACGCCGACTGCTGCGCGGCTTGCGCGCGCGCCTGCTCTAGTTGCGCTTCAAGCGTTCTGGGATCGATCGTCGCGAGCAGCTGGCCGCGATGGACCATGTCGCCGATGTTGACGTCGATCCTCATGATCGTGCCATTTTGCTGAAACGCAAGCGTCGATTGCTCGAGCGGCGCGATTTGACCGTCAAGCGTCAGATACGTCGCGATGTTCTGACGACTTGCCGGGGCAGCATCGACCGCCAGCGGCGGCGTCGCCGGAGGCGGCTTCTTCCCGCAAGCGGCGAGCATCGCCGGCGCGCTGATAGCGATAAGCGCGACGAGCGTCGTTCGTAAAGAAGCGGAGCGGGGTCTCATCCTGGACATCTCTTTCCTGCGCATCGGTCCTTCATGGTCTCATATACGGCGGCCAAGGGCCTTTGATTCAAAGCCTCCTCACGTGGAACCTCGGCATGAGGAAATCGGGTGCAGGGCGTATCTCCCGGGGGCATGAGCGCGAAGCTCGACATCGGCCGCTCCTACAGCTTGCAGAGCCGTGTCGAGGAATGGATGACCGCCGAGAAAGCGGGCAATAAAGGCGTCGACGTTCTCTCGACGTCGATGCTGGTTCAGTTGGTCGAAAGCGCGGCGATCCATTGCGTCGCCCCGATCTTGCGACCGGGACAGATCACGCTGGGCACCCACATCGACCTCGAGCATAAGAAACCCGTCCCAGTCGGATTCATCGTCCGTACTGAAGTCGAGGTCGTGATGCTCGACGGCCCGCGGGTCAGCTTCGCCGTCCAAGTCTTCGACGAGCAAGAAGCGGTGGCGGAAGGCACCCATGAGCGATACATAATCGAGAAGACGAAATTCTTGGCGAAGCTCCAAGAAAAACTAGGTTAAGCGCGCCAAACTCCTAGGCTCCCACTGCAGGGGAGGCAATCGCCCGTTCCCGAAAAGGGCTTCAAAGGTACTCACCGGCCGGCCCCAGCGGGGTCCGGACGGTTAGGCCTAAGCTCAATTCACAGCTAGGAGGACACATTGAAGCGACTGAGCATTGGGGTCCTGACCCTGCTGATGGCAGCCGGTCTAGGATTCTCCGCGGTCGCAGCCCAGCCTGGAGCTTCGCATGGCAACATTGGAACCAACGCGATCGCTCAAGGTGGGGGTGCGCCGGCTGCTCCGCCGGCAGACTTCGGGTCCCCGCCGTCGGGTCAGTATCCGATTCTGTACAATGACCACCACGTCTACACCAAGCCCGACATCCTGAAGCAGGGCCGCGTTCTCGCCGCGTTGGTGCGCGGAGGAACGCTGCTCATCCCGCTTCGCTCGATGTTCGAGCAAATGGGTGCTACTGTGTCGTACGACGCAGGCAGCAAGACCGTGACGGTCAGCAAAGCCGGCGCCGAGGTCAAGGTGACCGTCGGCAAGCCGGAAGTCATTATCAATGGCGAGTCACGTCCGCTCGACGTGCCGCCGGAGATTTACCAAGGCGTCGTTCTCGTACCAGTTCGTGTGATTTCGGAAGGCATGGGTGCTTACGTTCAGTGGGTGCCGGACCGCCGACTCGTCGTGGTCCGCTACATCCCGGCAACGCCGCCGCCCCCCCCGGCTCCGCCGCCGCCTCCGCCGCCGCCGACTGCTACGCCGAGCCCGACGCCGGCACCGTACTACGATTTCTATGTGGAAGGCGACTACATTATCTCGCCCAAGGTCTACAACGAATTCGTACCGGGCACGACGCAGAATAATAACAACGGCGGATTCTCGTATCGCCTGCAGGGCGCCATCGAGATCCCGGTCATGAACATGCCGTTCATGGTCGAGGTCGATTATCGCCAGTGGAACTGGCAGCATCCGTGCGGCGGCGCCGACTGCTACGTAACCAGCATCGGCGGCCTCGACGTACCCAACGCTTGCTGCGGCGGGACGTCGTTCGTACCGTCATTCATCGGCCGCGACTACGACCTGGACGCGCGCCTCGGCATCAGAATCCTTCAACCGCGCATCTATCTGGTTGGCGGATACATGTGGCGCCGTAACAACTACGGTTATCCGCAAGAGACCGGTGCGGGCGTAGGTTTGGAGAAACTCCCAGACCTCAACCACGTCTTCTCGTGGTACGCAAGCGGGCTCTACTACTTCGGAGTCAACGGCAACTACACGGCCGTGCCCGGCGCATGCGATAGCGCAACCACGAGTTGCGTCTATAACGTATCGTACAACATTCTCAAGTACGATATCGGAGCAACCTATACGTTCCCGGGATTCCCGCTCTTCATCAAGGGCGGTTTCCTCGGCGATCGTGGCTGGAACCTCAACGCAGCTCCGGTTGGCTTCTCGGAGAGCGGCCCGTACGCGGGCATCGGGTTGAAGCTTACCGGCTGGTAGTCGAACTCGAACCGATAGACGAAAGCCCCGCAACCGCGGGGCTTTCACTTTTTTCGAAGCTAAAGGGTTCTAACGCGTCATCGGTGAGGACGACGGCGTCGGCGCCGTTGTGTCTTCCGGTCCCGGCGTGGGTTGAACGCACGGCGGAGTAATAACTTCCACCGCGGGACGTCCCGGTGCGGGGGACGGCGACGGCGTCGCTTCCGGCGTCTCGGTCGGCGCCGGTTGGAACAGACCGGCGACTCCAGGCGCCGGACAAATCTGAGCCACTGCAAACCAATGCTCGGTAAACGCGTTGCCGGCGATCGTCGCCTTCATTTGCTTACCAAAGTACGTATCCGGGTACTTACGCGCCAAGATTTGCATGAACTCCCAGGTCGTCTGTTGCTCCTGCTGGGTGTAGACCTTGCGCAGCACCAGGATCCCTAGGTAGTACGTGCGCGCCAACTGTGGATCGTTTGGATATTTTTGCGCCCATCGGCGTAGGGCTTCGGTTGCAAAATCTAGTTTCGAGATTAGTTTCGGATCGGTAGTGAAGTCGCCGGCGCTGATCGCCCCGTCTTTGTACGTATTGTCGATACCGAGATAGCTCATCTTCATGCGCCCGAAATATTCGTCGCCGGGAGCCGAGTTGTTGAACTGCATGCACTGCAGATGCGCCCATTTGCTCTTGGTCGCACCACAGGGGCCGTTGCTTTTGGTCGCTGCCGCAGCCGATGCTGATGGTTGCGGCGTCGCTGCGAGCGCCGGGCTGGACGGCGCCCCCGCGGTTAAGAAAATGCCGCTCGCAACGATAAGCACAAGCGATAGCGTTGGAATCGCGCGTTTCACTTTGGCAAAACTCCTTCGGTCACCAATGATTGGCCGGCGGTGGTGGCCTATGGGAAGTGTCTCTTAAGCAAGTCGAGGCTCGTGGCCTTCTATCACCGAAGCATCCGCCGGCATGGTTGACTCCTTTTCCGTTACAGCGCTGCAGCTTCCGGCGCACGATCGCGATGCGTTCGCGCAAACCGTCGATCCGATCATCGAAGCGATACGGCGTGCGGCCGCCGGCTCGGATCTCATCGTTCTTCCAGAAGCGACGTTCCCAGCGTACGTGCTTGGCGAGCCCTCGATCGATCAAGTTGCGGTAAATGAAGCGATTGCTCGCGTCCGCGAAATCGCCGAGCTTTCGCGAACCGTCATCGTAATCGGAGCGGCCGCGCCTACCGATGCAGGCCTTCGCAACGCGGCGCTCGTCTTCGATGCCGACGGTTCGCTCGCCGGTCGTGCCGATAAACTCTTTCTGTGGCACTTCGATCGGCGTTGGTTCACAGCCGGCGACCAAATCGAGCCGATTCAGACGACGCTTGGGGCGCTCGGCGTATTGATTTGTGCCGACGGGCGGCTTCCAACGATCTCGCGCGGGCTGGTCGACCGTGGCGCGCGCGCGTTGATCATGCCGACTGCATGGGTCACGAGTGGCCGCGATCCCAACGCGCTGGAGAACGTGCAGGCCGATCTGCTCGCGCGCGTTCGAGCGTACGAGAACGGAGTGCCGTTCGTTGCCGCAAACAAGTGCGGCGTCGAGCTCGGCATGGTCGCGTATTGCGGTAAGAGCCAAGTCATCGACGCGCAGGGGGAAGTCATCGCGATCGCGTCGGAGCGCGATCCGCAGGCTTTGCGCGCGACGATAAGCGCGGAATCACCGCGGCCCCACCGCTCAACGGCTCCGAATCCGCCGCCGCGCGAGGTGGCTGCGCGCTCGATGCGCCTAGCAATCTCGTTCGATCCGCTTCCAAACGACATCGACCAACGGTTGCAGATGCTCGACGACGAGTATGCCCTAGCAACCAACGACGCGGCTCGGTTCGCTGCGCTCGACCGTACCGTACCCGTGGCCGCGGTCGGCGACGATCTGATGCTCGATCCGGCCGGTCTCGTCGGGCTGCGTCGCGCGGGGTATGCGCTGTTCACCTGGACGACGCGCGTGGGCGACCGTTGGTGCGAACGGTTGGCGCGGGCACGGGCGCTCGAGCTGCGTTGTTACGTTATCGTTTTCGACGAGGCGGCGCAACGCGCGTTCGCGGTCGATCCGGACGGAACCGTCGTCGCCGGAACGTTCAACGGATTTCGGCTTGCGAGCTTTGGCTTCGACGGTCGTAAGACGTCGGAAACCAGCGTCGCGCCGGGAACCGACGTGCGGGAAGGACTCGAGCGAACCACAAGGATCCTCGATTATGCACGCGGTTGAAGCGCCGCCCGGCGGCGGCCGCCTCGTCTCGGCGGCAGTCGCAATTATCGCCGTGCTGGCGGCGCTTTCGACGCTCTTCACGCACCATCGTTCCATCCTCGCGTTGGCCGCAAAGAACAGAGCCATCCTTACGCAAGGCCGCGCAACGGATTACTACACGTCATATGAAGCCAAGGAAGTGCGTTACAACTTCTACAGTGCTCTGCTCGCAAGCGATCTCGTCCGCAAGGCGGAGATACGAGCGTACTTGAGCGCTGCCTCCAAGAAACAAGCCGAAGCTGCGGAGGAAGACTTGAAGAAGGCGCACGAGCTCGAGGCGCAGGCCGACAACGACGACGTACGCTCCGAAACGATCCTACGCTCGTACGAGGTGCTCCAATTCGGTACGACGATGTTTGAAGTCTCGATCATTCTGCTCTCGATTTCGGCGCTCGCCAGGACGCGGACGTTTGTCTGGCTGGGCTGCAGTTTGAGCAGCGTTGGCCTCGGCTTTCTCATTTTTGGCCTGCTCCAGGCGCGTTAACACGTGACCTGGGCGCGTCTCGGGTTGCTGCTGGCGGCATCGCTCTTGACTGCCGGTGCGGCCGCACGGCAATCACACGGGCAGCTGGCGACGGGGCGCATTGCGGCAACAGCGTGGCCGTACTTTCCCGGCAGCGAGCTTCCATTGCGACTCACCGGCTTTGCTCCGCCGTACCACGCCGCTCTCCTTGGCCCGGGACGGCTCTCTACCGGCGGCGTCTACGAAGTCGACAGCGTGCACTTCCCAACGACGGCAATGTTGATTGCGGGAAACGCGACGGGACTCGCAGCCGCCACTCTGCATATCGCGCCGCCGCCGTCTGCGGACCGCCCGATGGCGATCGTTGCGTCGTACGATGACGGCCTCGTCTTTCATGACGCGCGGAACTATTCCGTGCTGGGATTGCTGGCCATGGGCGGAGCCCCAGGAGCGGTCGCCGTCGATCCGTCGGGAATTATTGCAGCGCCCGACACCGATGGCACGTCGCTAACGCATGCCGCGCTTGTGCCGTGGAACGTCGCGACGCTCGGCGGCGTACCGACCGGGGACGACGTCGGCATCGAGGCGACGAGCGGCGCGATCTTCGTCACCAACCGTGAGGCCGAAGGCTCCGGAGCGCTGACGCGCATCGATAAGAATGGAAGCGTGACCCGCACGTCGACGGGCGCGACCGCGGAGGGGCTTGCGATCGACCAGCGCCGCGGCATCGTCTACGTCGCCAATACCAACGATGGGACGGTCGCCGCAGTCGACGGACGTACGATGCGCGTGCTGCGGCGGTTTCCCGCCGTCGATCGCGTCTTTTCGCTGGCGCTTAGTTCGGATGGCTCGATGCTCTACGCCGTTTCGAATCAAAGCGCCGGATCGTTCCTCGGTGCGCCGGGCTCCGTCGTCGCGTTTGCATTACGCTCGCGGCCGCGCACCATCGCACGCAGTGGATCGCTGAACTTTCCCCTGGGCATCGCATTCGACGCGGCGGGGCGGCGCGTTTTCGTCACCGAGGAGGGACTGGGCGAAGTGGATGTGCTCGACGCGCAGACCTTGCGGCGCAAAGCGCCGCCGCTCCAAACGTGCACGACGCCGTGGAAACCGGCGTTGGACCCCCAAACCTCGCGACTCTACATTCCATGCGCGGGGTCCGACGCGGTCGACGTTTTCGATACGAAAACGCTGCGCCGGGTTCGCGGAGCGCCGTTCCGAACGGGAAGCTATCCGCTTTCCGTCGCTCTCTGGCATCCGAGCGAGCGAACACTGCCCCGGAAGCAATAACGGAACCCCGAAGTGAAGCGCGCGATGAAAGCTCCGTTCCTCGGCGTTCTCTTCTTTTTCGCTGCCAACGTTGTGGCTCACGCTGCACTCTTGCCGGCGCGAATCGATCCCGCCCCACCGTTTCCCCGCATTCTCGTCGAAGCACCAAACGTCGAGAGCGTTGCTCCAGGCGTCGCCTACGGTGACTATCAGCTCGAGACGTCAGCCGGTCCGCTCGCGATTCATATCGTGGCGATCGAACCGCACCGTAGCGATGTCCGCGTTGGCTCCGTTGTCGCCGGCGATGCGCTGGTGTCGCGCGGGGAGACGATCGGCTCGATGGCGCAGCGCACCCGCGCCGTGGCAGGCATCAACGGCGACTTCTTCGACATCGGCAACACCAACCGCCCGATCAATATGGTAGTGCGCGACGGCGCGCTCTTGCAGCTTCCGTATAAGCGCTACGTTTTGGCGATAACGCACGATGGCGCTGCGCGCATCGCCGAGTTCAGCTTTACCGGCAACGTCGTTATCAACGATCGCACGATGCCGCTGGACGGCCTGGACGAGATGCCGCAACCGGGTGGAGGCATCTCGATCCTGACGCCGCTCTACGGCCGCGTGCCGCCTCATGACAACATCACGTTAGCCTCGCTCGAGCCGCTCCAAGGGGTGCCGCCGTTGGCGCGCTATCGTGTGAGCCGCGTCGTCGACAATCTGAGCCCGCAGCCGCCCGGCTACTACGTTGCGATCGGACCGGGCGACTATGGAATCGTCGGCGTTCCGCAAGCCGGCGACGTCATCGCCGTGAACGGCGATCTTTCGCCGCTGGGCCTGAGCTCGATCAGCGCCGCAATCGGCGGTGGTGCGTTGATTTTGCACGGCGGGGAATGGTACGACGACCTCGATGCGCCGTATCGCGAGGAGAATTCCAAACGAATGCCCTGCTCGGGCGCTGCAATAGCGCCCGACGGGCGGCTCTTCCTCGTGGAAGTCGACGGACGCCAAGCCGATCTCAGCGTCGGGGTAACGCGGCACGAGTTCGCCGCACTGATGCGCTCTTTGGGTGCCACCGAAGGACTGCTGCTCGACGGAGGCGGTTCATCGACGCTCGTCGTGCGGCGCCTCGGCGACAGCGACGCGGGGGTGGTGAACTCGCCGTCCGACGGGCGCGAACGCCCCGTCGCGGACGGCATTTTCGTTTACAGCACCGCGCCGGCCGGCCCCGCCGTCCGGCTGGTCGCGCGACCGAGCGTCGTGCGCGCCGTCGACGGCGCGATGATTCCGTTACGCATCGCCGCTGTCGACGCGAGCTATCACGTCGCGGCGCGCCCGAGCGACGTGCGTTCCAGCGTCGAGCCGCCGCGCCTCGGCTACGTCCGCGATGGCACGTTCGTCGCGCTAAGTCCCGGCAGCGGGCGTCTCGTGCTGCGTGCCGTCGGCGTGCGCGGTGTGGTGCCGGTTGAGGTCGATGCTACGCCCGCGCGCAGCAAGATCATACCGGCGCAGCCGAATGTCGATCCAAATGCAACGATCGCGTTACGCGCGCAGGCCTACGATCGAGACGGATACGCGCTCGTTCTTCCGCCGCTGCTACGATGGCAGTCGAGCGGCGGCAGCATCGACTCACAAGGGGTATTCCGAGCCGGCTCGCACGACGTCACGGTCGCGGTGCGCATCGGCGAGACGACCGCGACCACCCGCGTGACTGTCGGTTCGCACGACGTCGCGCTGCCGTTTGCAGACCACGCACACTTTGTGACGGCACGCCGCGGGGGAGCCGGGTCGGTCGAGCGCGATGCGGGCTGCGGCAGCTGCGTTCGCATCTCCTTTTCGTTTGGAAACGGCGAGCGTGCAGCATACGCTGCCTCCGACATCCCGCTGCCAAACGGAACGATCGGCGTCATGTTCGAGCTGCAGGATGACGGAAGCGGTGCGCGCGTGCGCGTCGCCGTGCGCAACGAAATCAACGAAGACGTTCTGGTCGACGCGACGCAACTCGGTGCGCCGGGTTGGCGTAGCGTGGCGGTTCGTTTCCCCAACGGCACCCGCGCAGCGCGGCTGATGTCGATTTACGTACTGCCGCCCAAAGGCATGGAGCTTTCCGAGGGCAGCATCGTGCTCAGGAACGTCCGAGCGATCGTTGCGGGAGAAGTGGGCGCTTCGTCAACGATGTTACGATCGCGGCGGTAAGCCCGCAGAAAACGAGCAGCGCGCCGAACGCCGTCGCGATGAGATTCGGTGTCGCCGCGACCGTGATCGCAGGATACGTCATCGCATCGCCGCGCAACACCAATCCGCCGGCGCGGACGGCTCGGCCGCCCGCGCTCAACGCAATCGCATTCGCGACCGGCCGTTGGTTCTCGTCATCAACGGCGAAGAGTACCGCCGGCTCGCCGAGGCGCGCGCCGCCGCGCAGCAACATCGCCGCTTGCGCCGCGCTGAACATTACGGCCTTTACGACGCGCTGCGCCGCGGGTACGCCGAACGAATCGTAAGGGAGCTCCATTCCGGCAATTCTCTGCCGATGTTCCATCAAGAGCACCGGTGAAAGAAAGACCGATCCCGATGGCTGCGTCACCGTCAAGCGATTCCCGCGCTGGTCTGCGGCCTCGACGTAGACCACGTCGCGCGGCGTGGCGCGCAACACGAAATTACCGGCGTAGTAGGGACGCTCTCCAATCGTCACTGCAGCGTGCAACGGACGCTCGAGCGTCACGCCGCCCGCTGCGGCGCTGTCGCCCCCTGCAAGCGGAAACGTGAGCACGCCCAACGACTCGACGCGCAGTCGTTGACCGGGAGCGCCTATAAAGGTTTGATCGTCGGGCGCCAGCAAGCCGCTCGCGACGCCCGCTAAGCCGGCGAGGGCGCACCCCGCAATCATCGCCGTGACCGCGAACCGAAGCCGCGCATCGCCGGCGCGGCGTAAGGATCGGCGCCCTGCAACCACGGCGACGATCGCAAGCGCCGCCAGCGCTACGTTATACCATCCCGAGTGATAGACCGATCTCCCGGGAAGAACCAGCTCGATGACGACCGCGGCAACGACCACGAGCGTCACCGCAATCGTAGCACTCAATGCGAGCGCACCAACGGGGCGACTGCCGCCTGCATTTCCGCGAACGTCAGCGGACCGTCGAACCCGCGTGCGACGACGCCGTTCGCGTCGAGCATTACCGTCGTCGGCAGGCCGAGTGCTGCATACGTTCTTCCGTATTGCTGCGATCCGTCGATCCAGATCGGAAACCGGATTTTCAGCGAGTCGGCAAACTCGCGAGCGCGCTGCGGCGATTCCCCCTCGTTCACGCCCACGATGGCAATCCCGCGAGTTCCGTATGTGTCTGCGAGCCGCTGCAGATCGGGCATTTCCGCGCGGCACGGAGGGCACCACGACGCCCATAAATTCATCACGACGATTCTCCCGCGATAGCGGTCGAGGGAGACCGGCACCCCGCGATCGTCGCGCAGCGCGAAGACCGGCGCCGCTTCCCCGACCAGGCCTTGCGGACCGGCGCCGTGCGCGGATGGCGAAATGAAGAACGGTTCAAGCACGACGAACGCGATCGCCAATGCGACCGCGACGATTGCCCACACGACGTAACGGAACATTCCGCCACGTTATATCGGCGGCGCAGACTAGGTTCCTATCGTTCTGCGAACGAAACGGCGACGGCGTGCCCGCCTTGATTCTCGATGGAAGAAGCCTGGCCGCCGACTTGCGCACCGAGCTGGTCGCGCGCAGCTCGGTGCTGCGCGAGGACGGCGTACATCCAAAACTGAGCGTGGTTTTCGTTGGCGAGAATGAGTCGAGTCTGGCCTACGTGCGAAACCTCGAGCGGACCGGTGAGCGTGTCGGCATTGAAGTCGCGGTCGATCGGCTTCCCGAGGAGGCCACGGCGGCGGTGATTCGCGAGCGTCTCCGCGAGCTTGCGAACGACGACCGCGTGCACGGCGTCATGCTGCAGCAGCCGCTTCCGCCGCACTTGGCGATTCGAGAGATCGCCGACGCGATGCCCGCGCATAAAGACGTGGACGGTACGCATCCGACCAATCAGGGTCACTTGGCCTTCGGAAGCGGCACGGAGTACATACCGGCAACGCCGGCGGCCGTAATGCTTTTGCTCGAGCGCAGCCCGCATTGGCCGCTCCGCGGCCGGCGTGCAGTCATGATCGGACGATCGATCGTCGTCGGCGCGCCGGTCGCAATGTTGATGCTGGCACAAGACGCGAGCGTTACGATCCTTCACAAAGAATCGAGCTCGCTGCAGCCGTACGTCAAGATGGCGGAGATCGTCGTCGTCGCAGCGGGAGTACCGGGACTGATCCGCGGCAGCGATTTAGCGCCGGGCGCGACGGTGATCGACGTCGGCACGACGTTGGTCGACGGCGTGCTCAAGGGTGACGTCGACTTCGAAAGCGCCGTAACGGTCGCGGGCGCAATTACGCCGGTGCCGGGCGGCGTCGGACCCGTGACGAACGTCGCGCTGCTGCGCAACGTCGTCAAATCGGCGGAACGCGCAGGGCGCTTGTTTTAACACGCAAAAAGCGGCATCCCTCATGACTTCCGATCAAGCGCTGCGCGAGCTCGAGGAGATCCATCGGCCACCGCATCCGATGCTGCTCGAGCTCGAGCGGCAAAACGCGCAGGACGGCGTGCCGTCAGTCTCGCGCGTGACCGGGCGATTTCTTTCGACGCTCGTAACGGCTATGCAGGCGAACCGCATTCTTGAAGTCGGCACCGGCTATGGTTACGCAACGCTCTGGATGGCGTTTGCTCAGCCCGCCGCCGGGCGTATCTGGACGATCGATCCCGACGCGCGCCGCACCGACGTGGCGCGCGAGTATTTTCGCCGCGCCTCCGAGGACGATTACATCGAGGTTTTCAATACGCCTACGATCGAGCTGCTCGAGAACTTTCCGCACCGCAATCTCGACATCGTCTTCATCGCCGCGAACAGGCCCGAATACGCGCGCTATCTCGAATTGGTCGTGCCGATGCTCAAGTTATCGGGCCTCGCCGTCTTCGACGACTGCCTGGGGATGCCGGAGTTCGCCGAGCGGTTCTTGCATCACGACGCGCTCGCTGCCACGATCTTGCCCTCAGGCATCGGAATCGGCGCGCGCCGCCAATGAACGAGCCGAGGCCGGCGAGCGCAGCGGCCTTTCGTCAGGCGATGCGCCGCGTGCCGACCGGCGTCACGGTGGTTACGAGCTTGAAGGACGGCGAGCCGCGCGGCATTACCGTCAACGCCTTCGCGAGCGTCTCGGTCGACCCGCCGTCATTGCTGATCTGCGTCAACCGTGAGGCGCGCAGCTATCTGTTCATCTCCAGCTCGCGCATCTTTTGCGTCAACGTACTGGCAGGCGATCAGCGCCGTTTGGCGGAGCACTTTTCGGGTAAGGTGCGCGAACGTCAGTTTGCCGAGATCGATTATGTCGTCGACGCGACCGGCGCTCCGGTGTTGAGCGGAACGATCGCGCACTTCGATTGCGAGTTATCGCTCGAGTACCAAGTGGGATCGCATTCGATCCTTATCGGCCGCGTGCTCTCGTCCAGCGCCCGCCCCGGTTCACCGCTCGGATACTTCAACGGCGGATTTCACGATTTTGGTATTCACGTTGATTGACGCACGACCTTGATCGCGCAAACCTTCGCGGTAGGGCCGCTGGCCTGCAACTGCACGATCCTCGCCGACGAGACGACTGCCGAGGCAATCGTCGTCGACGGCGGCGACGGCGTCGACGAGGTCGTCGAACGGCTTCGCCGGCACGCTTGGCAAGCGAAGTACCTCATCCACACGCACGCGCATATCGATCACATCGGCGACCTGGGCAGACTGCGCGAGCTGACGGGCGCGATCGCCTTACTGCACGCGGCGGACCTGCCGCTCTATCACTCGCTCGCAATGCAGGCGCGTTGGATCGGGCTCGGGCATTCGCCGCCGGTCGTCGAGACCGACGGTGAACTGCATGACGGCGATCTGCTCACGCTCGGTAACCTGCGCTGTCGTGTGCTTCATACGCCGGGCCACACGCCGGGCAGCGTATGCTTCGAAACGAGCGACGGCACGAAAACGACGCTACTCACGGGCGATACGCTCTTCGCCGGCTCGATCGGGCGCTGGGACCTCGGCGGTACGTCAATGGAAGACATCCTCAGCTCGATTCGCACGAAGCTGCTTCCGTACGACGACGCGACGCCGGTGGTTCCCGGGCATGGTCCGTTCACGACGATCGGCATCGAGCGAAATTCCAATCCATACCTCGTCGATGGATGAGCGCGCGCCGCGCAAGCGGCGCCTTTTCGCCGGCATCGAACTGGAGCCTCACGCGCGAGCGGCGTGTGCGGCGGTCGCCGAGCAGCTGCGCAAGGCCGACTTGGCAGCCAAATACGAGTCGCCCGAAAAGCTGCACGCGACGCTTGCATTCTTGGGTTTCGTCGATCCGTCGCGAGTCGAGGAGGTTACGGCTACGCTCGCCTCGTGCGCGAAACGTTCTACACCCTTCGACGTCACGCTCGATAAATGCAGCGCGTTTCCGCACGAGCGTCGCCCGCGCGTCATCTACGTCGGCGCACGCGAGCAGGGTGCGGCATTCCGCGCGCTCGCGGAGAACGTACGCAACGCCTACGCCGCTCTCGGATTCGAGTTCGAGGACGACGCGATCGCACACGTTACCATCGCGCGCATCAAGGAATCGCAACGACCGCTTCCGCTTGTGGATTTCGCGCCCATACGGCTGGAAATTCGCGAGCTGGCGCTCTTCGAATCGCTCCCCGACCCGGCGCACAAAACCTCCCGCTACGAGATTATAGCCTCTGTCATCCTGACGCGAAGTCCCATGTCATCCTGACGCGAACTCGCGGGCCGTCCTTCGAGACGCGCGCTACGCGCGCTCCTCAGGATGACAC